>OCTX012270564.1_pt1 | contig 33820 bp, 27 predicted proteins | sample 1539691 | NCBI WGS metagenome assembly OCTX01 (sample SAMN02144231, study PRJEB22623) | gut metagenome | biome: sheep rumen | host: Ovis aries | place: New Zealand
ACGCTGTCGAGGTTCTTCTGATCGCCCATCTCGATGCCGCCCAGGTCGAAGCCCATGATGGCGGGATAGTCGCCACAGACGTTCTTGACGTCGCTAGAATCCTTCTGATACTCCCATGTCAGGCCATACATCGGATCGTCCTGATGGCCATACATGATACCCTTCTGCTGGAGCGAATCCAGGCGATCCAACAACTGCTGGGCCACCGTCTTGGGGGCCTCAGCGTTCTTCTGCGACGTGCAGGCTCCTAAAGCCACAGCCGCCACTGCAATCATCAATAGTTTCTTCATATTTACGAGTCCCCTGAGTCAGGGGGTTGGGGGGCTGAACATATGCCCCAAAGTTAGGGTGGGGTCTGAAAGCCCTATATGTCCTCGCCCGTTAGTTAATTGTTAATATTATATATATGAGATTAGGGGGTTTGTATTCCCATCTGTTTGAGCAGCCAGTCCTCCCATTCGTCCCACTGCTCCTGATACCAGAAGTGCCAAGTCTGCTGATAGGGTGAAATCTCCTTGGGACCCTTCACCGTGTTGTAGGTAGCCCACGCCGTCGTGGGTGGCACCACATCGTCGTTGTAGCCGAATGAGAACCAGCCCTTCTGCTGCTCAGTGATGAGACGGGCGAAGTTTACACCATCGTAGTAGCGCGAGGTCTCAATCTGCCTGTCCATTCCATTACCTTTATTATTATAGAAGTAGTGGGGCCATCCACAGGCGACGCCATTCAGCGATGCCGTATGGTCGCAGAGGGCTGCATGGACGGCGCCGTAATAGGTGATGCGCTTGTCAAGAGCTGCCGTCGCCAGTGAGAGGAACCCACCCTGACTACTGCCAGTCACGCCCATTTCCTTCTGATTCCAGGGGGTGTATTCCGCTATATAGTCGAGGGCGCGAACACAGCCGATGACCACCCGCTTGTAGTAACTTTTGTCACGATTGTCCATCCCCGTCTCCCAGTAGTTCGCCAGAGCCCCATTGAACATGTCGTCATAGATCTTCTGCTCCATCGTGACAGGGACGCCGTGGATGCCAATCTCCAGCGTGATGGCCCCCTGGGAGGCAGTCCATACATCACCGCCATAAGGGCGGACGCCAGCCCCCGGGACGCGGAGCAAGGCGGGATAACGGCCTTCCTTCACAGGCACACAGAGGATGCCATAGGTGCGATAGTTCCACTGATAGTTCTGGAACGACACCTCGTAGACATTGACATCCTTCGTACAGCGCTCAGGCAGGAGGCGCCGCGTCGGATTCAGATCCACCTTGCGGGCTTCGGCGACGGCATTCTGCCAGAAACTCTCAAAGTCCTGGGGCATCACGGTCGAAGGCTGCAGTTTCTCAGGAGAGAAGGCGGCACCACAGGCCTGCTTGTAGTCCTTGCCGTCGACGTGGGCAGTCACATCCACCCGGTAGAAGCCAGGTGTCTTCATCGTACCCGTCAACTTGAGGGTGCCGTCCTTCAGCACCAGCGACTTCTTGACATCCTGATACATCTCAGGCCCCGCAGCGTAGTCGATGCTCACATTGTCGAGCAATGTGCCCGACTTGCGCACCTCTATCGTGAAAGAAGCCTTCTCGCCAGTTTTGTAGGTCCAGTCCTGATGGTCGGGCTCAACGGTCACAACGATATTATTTCCTCTGATCTGGGCCATCAGCGACCCAAACGCCATCACACAAAGGAGAATAGTAAGCAGTCTCTTCATATTCTTGTATCTCCTAAAAAATAATTAATGGATCTTCTTCATACGCTCCACTTCGCGCTTGATGACTTGCAACGTGGACTTGTCGCCAGCAAAGACGGAGTTCAGGCCCTGAGCCTCCTGGGCGGGGTCGCCAGTATAGTCATCGCCCACCTGCCACTGCTCGGGATGTCGGGGCTTGGCCAGTCCGCCCCACCCCCAGAAGTTGCAACCGGCAAAGAAACCACCGCTCGCGGCATTGTCACCCACGAGCGAGAAGACATATTCATAGAAGCCGTCACGTCCTTTGGTAGGCGTGCCCAAGTCAAACTTGAAGCCGTCGCGGGGATAGCCGAACTCCTCCATAACGAGGGGCTTCTTCAGACGGGCACAGATCGCCAGATGGCGGTCGATATAGTCCTTGGTATGCTCCTTGGCATTGGGCAGGTCCTCTATCAGGTGATCCTTCCGAGCCCAACTCCAGTTGTAGGGCCAGAGATGAATGTTGCAGTAGTCGATATTCTTGTCGGCGCAGATACGCTCGTAACAGCCCCAATCGTTCTCACAGCCCCAAGAGCCCTCGCTGCCGATGGAAATCAGATGATTGGGGTCGAGCGAGCGGATGAGAGATGAGGCCTCAGCCAACCACTTCTCAAAGGCGGGTATGGCCTCCTTGGAGAAGGCGCGTGGCTCATTGCCAATCTGCCACGACATGATGGCTGGGTCGTCCTTATAGGCCTTGCCAGTATAGCGGTTGGTACGCGAGAGGATGAAGCGAACATAGTCGTAGAACAACTGGTGGGCCTTCTCATTGGTGGCGTATTTGCTCATCGCCTCCATAAAAGCGGGATAACCGTCCTCGTTGGGGCGAGGCTGCTTGCCGGCCCCGGCATGTTCAAGATAGAAACCGTAGCCCCCACTCCACTCCCAGGAGTTGTTCAGATAGAGTACAGCCACCATACCACGCTTGCCCATCTCCTGCAACAGGAAGTCGAGCCCTGCGAGTATCGTGTCATTATACACGCCAGGCTGCACCTGCAGGGTCGGCTCCACCTTGGTGGTCACGCCGCGCTCACCGTCACTGCCCACAAGAACGCGCAGATTGTCAATGCCCATCTGCTTCATCAGGTCGAGTTCCTTGACGAGGCGCTTGCGGTCTCCCCCCTGCCCTTCCGAGCCGAGGATGGCACCATACCAGAAATTAGTACCTACATAATAATAAGGTTTGCCGTCCTTGAGGAAATGGCCGTCCTTCACCGTCACGAAACGCGACTGGGCAGAGGCTGGAAACAACATAGAGGCCATTGCGAGCAATAAAAACATTTTAAGTTTCATACTTGTAGTTATCAGATGAATAGTTATCAATGCTGCAAAAGTAATACAAATCCTGTAATCTGCAAAACTCTTTCGCGACTTTTTTGCAGACAGGAAAAAAATAGTGGCACGAATTGATAAAAGAATATCAGAAACGACCTCCCTACTTTCCTCCTGTCATCCTCGATGATATTCGACCAGCCCCGTAGCAGGACTCTTCATGACAGTCCCCACTTGGAAGCCTTGACGGGCAGCGGCCTCACGCAACTGTGGCTGGTAATACCATGCGATACTGCCAACAAAGGATATTGGCAAGTCGCGACGGTCGTAAGGGGCAATATTCCTTCTGAAGAAATCCTCAAAGTTACGAACGACGATGCCACTGACACCCTCATCATCAAGATGGCGATGAATGAACGCAGAGAGAGAGGCCAGGAAGCGATTAGCCAGCGGCTGGCGATAGACACGCTCGATGACAGAGGCCATCGTCAACCCCGTTTCAGACTCAAAGTCAGTCTTGATTTTATCAGACAAAATACCTTTATATATGGCATTCAGGAAAAGCCGCCCTAGGACAGCTCCACTCCCCTCATCGCCTAAGATGTAGCCCAAGGCTGGGGTGTTCTGGACAATACGTTCCCCATCATAAAGACAAGAATTGGAACCAGTACCCAAAATACTGGCAATGCCATAATTATGTAAACAAAGGGCTCGCGCCGCACCCAACATATCACTATGCGCCTCAACGACCTTGGCACACGTAAATACCTGCTGAAGCGACTCCACCATCAGGGATTCAAACTCTGGGCGAACACCACTACCATAAAAACTGACAGACGACACCCCATCAGCGCGCAACTGCGTCAACACTTCTTCACGCAGAATAGCCCCGATAGTCTCTTGATCCTGATGGAATGGATTAATGCCCTGGGTGGAGAATCGTGTAGGTTGAAGCGCGGAGTCAGACTCGGACTCTGACGGGACAAGAACCCAGTCGGTCTTGGTGCTTCCGCTGTCTGCAATGAGTATCATTTTACTTTCATTTTATATTTAACAGCGCAAAAGTAATCAAAAAAATTCTAAAACGAAAACATTCTTCGCATTATTTAAGGTTATTAGCAAAAAAATGTGTACCTTTGCAGGTGCAAAACAATGAGACCATCAAACATGAAGCGTATATTCATCCTCTTCACCCTGCTGGCGGGATTTGCACTGGAGTCGACAGCCGTACTCAAGGAGAAAAACCTTGAACAGACTCTGGTCATCCTGCGCAATGAACTGACAAAGCACTACAATGAGATGTCGCGCCAGCAGGCTGAGAATATCGACCAGAGCCGTGAGATTCGACAGAATCTGACACAGACGATGAAACAGAGCAACCAGAATGCCCTGATGCTCTACTCGCAGAACCAGGAGTATCTGTTCGACCTGACCTATGCCTGCCACGAAGCCACGGAACAATATCAGCAATTCAAGAAACAGCAACTGCCTTTCCGTGAGTTCATCAACAAAACCAACGGCGACATCGCCCGCTACGACAGCCTGGTGCAGAGCCTTCAGGCCATGCCGGTGTCGACGCTAAGCCCTCAGTCCCAGACAGACCGTAACGTCTGCCTGACATTGGCCACCAGCATCAAGCGCACCCTGGAGGAGGATGCCCAGCAAACAGAAGAGTACATCCACTACTATAACATGACGGAGCAACGGCTGAAGAGCATGAACGACTATGCGCAAAAGCGCTACTATGACATACAGACCAGCATCTTCGTCAACGGCGGCGACACCTATTTCAGCATCATCCGAAACGTGCGGGAGAAATGGGAGACAATGAAGCAAGTAGTGACGAAAAAATACTATTCAAACGAGATTGACAAGCAGTCACAGTGGAACGTCAAGTGGATCATCGGACTATTCATGGCCATTTTCATCTATGCGTTGATTGCCATCGGCATCAATCAACTGGTCTTCCGATTCCTCCTGCCAAAGCGCCTCCACACAGAAGAGTTCATGAAGAAGCGCTCTTCGATCATGTGGGCCACAACCATCATCACCCTCGCCCTCCTGATGGGGCTCATACTCAGGAAGAGCGAACAGAACTTCCTGGTGATGGCCAGCGGACTGCTGGTGGAATACGCATGGCTGTTGGCCGTCATCCTCATCTCCCTGCTGCTTCGCGTCAACGGCGACCAGATCAAGAGCGCCCTCCGCATCTACGCCCCTCTGCTGGCCATCGGCTTCCTGGTGATTACCTTCCGGATCATCCTCATCCCGAGTGAACTGGTGAGCCTCATCTTCCCGCCTATCCTATTGTTCTGCCTGATATGGCAATGGCTGGTCATCAGGCGACACAACCAGAACATCCCGCAGTCGGACATGTTTTACACTTACGTGTCGCTCGTCGTATTCATCGCCTCTGCCTGCTGTTCCTGGGCAGGATATACGCTGCTCTCCGTACAACTCCTCATCTGGTGGATTATGCAACTGACTTGCATCCTGACCATCACCTGTGTGTCACAGTATATGAAGATGTACGCAGAACGCCACGGGTTCGCCAACCGTCCAGTCACACGCACATGGTTCTACTCATTCATCACACAGGCTGTCATCCCGATACTGATTGTCGCCTCGGTAATGGTGGCCGTCTACTGGGCTGCCGACGTGTTCAACCTGAGCGACATGTGCTGGGGAATCTTCAAATACAAGTTCATCGATCAGAAGAATCTGCAGGTCAGCATCCTGAAACTGGCCATCGTCGTCAGCCTCTGGTTCGTGTTCTCCTACATCTCAAAGACCATTCTCAGCCTGTTGCGGCTGCACTATGAGACGAAAGACCCCTCAACGGCAGAAAGCAGAATGGTGATGGGCAAGAACGTGATCCAACTCATCATCTGGGGCGTGTGGCTGCTCATGTCGCTGGCCTACCTCCATATCAGCGTCTCATGGCTCCTGGCCATCTCGGGCGGTCTGTCAACAGGTATCGGTTTCGCTTCAAAGGACATCATCGAGAACATCTACTACGGTGCCTCGCTGATGGCTGGGCGCATAAAGGTGGGCGACTGGATACAGGTAGACGGCACAATGGGCAAGGTGGCGAGCATCAACTACACTTCCACAATCGTAGAGTCCCTCTATGGAGAGGTCATCACCTTCCAGAACTCGCAGTTGTTCACCAAGAACTACAAGAACCTGACACGCAATCACGGCTATGTGCTGGCTGTGGTTCCCTTCGGCGTGGCTTATGGCTCCAACCTCAAACAGGTGACAGAACTGGTGGAGACGGCTGTCAACTCCCTCCACCACCAGTGGATGGACCCCACCAAGCGGGTGAAGAGCGTTGTATCAGAGATGGCCGATTCCAGCATCAACTTCAATCTCTTCGTCTGGGCCAATGCCCCAAAGAAGTCCTACGTGGTGAGTGATGTGCTGAAATGCGTCTATGACACACTCAACCAGAACGGCATCGAGATACCATTCCCACAGCGGGATGTCCACCTGATCAAGGAGTAAAAAGAAAAAAAATACGCCAAAATGTTGGTGGTTTAAGATAAAATACTTATTTTTGCAAAGCAAATATGAGTCAGAAAGCAACAATCATTGCAGGTCCCTGCGTGATAGAGTCGGCTGAACTGCTTGACACAGTAGCACGCAAGTTGGTAGAAATCAACGGGAAACTGGGGACAGACATAATATTCAAGGCGTCATTCGACAAGGCTAACCGCACGTCGATACACTCATTCCGTGGACCAGGTCTGGAGCGCGGACTTCAGATGTTAGCCGACGTCAAGGAGAAATACGGGCTCCGCCTCCTGACCGACATTCATGAGTCTTGGCAGGCACAGCCTGTTGGCGAGGTTTGTGATGTGCTGCAGATACCCGCCTTCCTCTGTCGGCAGACCGACTTGCTTGTGGCTGCCGCCAAGACAGGGCACATCGTGAACATCAAGAAAGCCCAGTTCCTCAGTGGACGGGATATGAGATACCCTGTGGAGAAAGCACGTGAGGCAGGGGCTCGTGAAGTGTGGCTGACAGAGCGCGGCAATATGATGGGCTACAACAACCTGGTCGTCGACTTCCGCAATATCCCCGATATGATGGAGATTGTGCCAACCGTCGTGATGGACTGTACCCATAGCGTGCAGCGCCCTGGAGGCAGTGACGGCAAGACGGGCGGCGACCGCCGATATGTGCCTCAGATGGCACTGGCCGCCAAGGCCTTCGGAGCCACAGGATGGTTTTTCGAGGTTCATCCCGACCCTGACCGAGGATTGAGCGATGCGGCCAATATGCTGGAACTTGACAAACTGGAAGGACTCGTTAAAGAACTAATCAAATGAGAGCAAGAGACTACGCCAGACAAAGCATCAGAGACGAAGCAGAAGCCGTCATGGGACTGATTCCCCTGTTGGACGACTCGTTCGACGAAGCCGTAGATCTGATCTATAACTGCAAGGGTAAAATCATCGTGACGGGTGTCGGCAAAAGCGGACATATCGGTGCCAAGATAGCAGCCACATTCTCCAGCACAGGCACCCCGTCTTTCTTCATCAATCCGCTCGACGTGTTCCACGGCGACCTGGGGGTGATGTCGCATGAGGATGTTGTACTGGCCATCAGCAAATCCGGACAGACGGACGAACTGCTCCGCTTCATCCCGATGGTGCTTCACATGCAGATCCCAATCATCGGCATGAGCGGCAACCCAGAGTCGCTACTGGCCAAATACTCTACCTGTCATCTGAACGTGGCTGTTGAGAAAGAAGCCTGCCCGATGAATCTGGCGCCCACCAGTTCCACTATGGCGCAACTGGCCATGGGCGACGCACTGGCCATAGCCCTGATTGAGAAGCGCAATTTCCAACCGCGCGACTTCGCTCAATTCCACCCTGGCGGCGAACTGGGCAAGCGGTTGCTGACTACTGCACAAGACGTGATGCGTACGGAGGACATGCCGATACTGCCACCGGAGATGCACCTGGGTGAAGCCATCATACTGGTCAGCAAAGGAAAACTGGGACTGGGCGTCGCAGAAGTCGACCACAAAATTGTCGGCCTTATCACCGACGGCGACATCCGCAGGGCCATGGAGAAATGGCAGGCAGAGTTCTTCGACCGCACTGTCAGCGACATCATGACACGCGCACCGAAGACTGTACGCCCTGACACCAGAATCACAGACATACAACGCATAATGAACAAATACAAGATACACTCTGTCCTGGTCACCGACGAACGAAGCCACTTGCTGGGTGTCGTCGACCACTACTCATGTATGATATAAGAAACAAAGCCTTATGAAAACGATAAAGAAACTGATCTTCGCACTCCTACTCACATTGCCCTTAGCAATGCTGGCAAACTACTTGTTTAAGACAATGGACGCCCGCGATGGACTGACCAGCAGCCAGATCAACTGCATCATGAAAGACTCTCGCGGCTATGTCTGGTTCGGAACCCCCGCCGGCCTGTACCGCTATGACGGCTATGTCTTCAGGAACTTCCAGAGCGATTCACAAGACGGTTCGTCACTGCCAAACAGTTATATCAACTCTGTCCAGGAGACACTCGACGGCAACCTGCTGGTGGAGACTGCCGCAGGCTACTGTGTCTATCATCCCCAGTCGGAAAGTTTCGAGCGGGATATGAAACAAGTGTTCGCCAGAATGGGCATCGAGACCATCCCAAGTATAGTCTATGTAGACCGCCACAAGAACCTGTGGGGCGCCATCCCCAACAAGGGTGTTGTCTGCTACAACATGCAGCAGCAGTTGCTTTATGAGTTTGGCTATGCCGATGGTGCCCTCGGCGTACCTCAGGGTGTCATCTGCTCTATCAGCGAGTGTAAGGACGGTGCCCTCATCGTCTATGACGACGGTCGCATCTACTGCTGCGACGTGATGCACCAGCAGCACACTGTCTGGGGAACCAGCGAGATAGCGAATCGAAAACTGCGCCGTTCAAAGACGCTTAGGGCTTTTGCCGACCAGATGGATAATATCTGGCTCTATGGACAGGGTACATTGTTTAAATATAATAAGAGCGCCGACTCTTGGGACACCTCCATCGGCGAGTCACTGGGTCTGACAAGCCTCGGCGTCGACCGCAACATCAACGGGATGGCAGGCGACCGCAGCGGGAATATCTGGATTGGCTCCGACCAGATGGGACTGCTGCGCTATGACGTGAACACACATGAGATAGAGACGGTTCACCCCCGTAACATGAATGACAGGCAAATCGCCAAAGATATCATCAGCATCCAGAGCGTCTATGTCGACGACACCGACCTGCTATGGGTAGGAACGGAGAAATCGGGCATTGCCTTTTCCGGCAAATACATCTATCGGTTCGGTTCCGAATTGATAGGCGACATCACAGCCATCGCACAGGCTGACAGTGGAAAAATCTGGTACGGCACCAGCGACAATGGCCTGATTGGCTATAACGGCACACTCTCCAGCAAGAAAGTGACTGCCTTGGAGTTCACCAGTGACGGCAGCTTGTGGGTGGGGTCCAAACGCAATGGACTGACACGCATAAAGGATGGTTCGGCAACCATCTATTCACAGGCCAAGGACAGCACGCGGTCGACGCTGATAGACGACCATATCAATGACCTCTGCACAGATAAGGTCGGCAACCTCTGGATTGCCACTAACGGCGGTCTGCAGGTGTATAACCCGAGGATGAACTCCTTCTCTTCTTACACACGAGAGAGCGGCAAGCTGAACACCAACAGCGTCACATGTCTGGCATACAATAAGAACAGCAAGGAGAACAACCTGTTCATTGGCACGTCTGAAGGACTGGTCATCCTGAACCTCTCCAACACGGAGAAGACTGTCCTGACAGGAAACACGACCAACGTCAAAACGTTTACCAACAACTACATCACACAGGTGCTGCAGGACTCGCGCGGACTGTTGTGGATTGGTACGCGCGAAGGCCTGAACATTCTTAACCTGGACAATGACCAACTGGACTACCTGACAGAAAAGCAGGGTCTCTGCAACAATAATATATGCGGTCTGGCAGAAGACAAGAACCATAACATCTGGGTGACAACCAGCAGCGGTGTCTCCCGTGTCGTCATTCAGCGCAACCACGAGGACGGTTCCAACAACTACGGACTTTACAACTACACGACAGCCGACGGACTGCAGAGCAATGAGTTCAATCCCGGTGCCATTCTCGCAAAGAACGACGGCAACGTATTGTTGGGTGGACTATTCGGAGTAAACTGGGTGATGGAGAAAGCCTCCGACGAGACAGATGCCCTTCCGCGTGTAATGCTGACACAACTATATATTGGCGAAGAGGAAATTGCCATCGGCCATGAATATGACGGAAAGGTTCTGCTGACGCAGTCCTTGAACGAGACACCGTCTATCGACCTGAGTTATAATCAGAACACCTTCACCATTAAGTTTGCTGCAGGCAATTACAACCAGAGTGAGCGCCTCCAGTTCATGTACTGGATGGAAGGGCTCGATAATGACTGGCGCAACGGTAATTCGCTCCTGCACGGTGTCACCTTCACCGACCTGGGCAGTGGAAAATACACACTCCACGTGAAGGCCATCAGTGCAGAAGGTGCAGTCAGCAACCAGGAGCGCACACTCGTCATCAACATCCAGCGCCACTGGCTGCTGTCATGGTGGATGCTGCTGGCCTACGCCATCATCCTGATTGTGGCCCTCTACGTCTGGCGTGTCGGCCTGAAACAGATCAAAGCCATCAGAAACCGTAAGCATGCCGTCATCAACGAACTCATCAGACAGCGCGAGGAGATCAAGGCGGCAAGCGACGACCTGCGCCAGCCAATGGCCCGCATGACATCCATCATTGGCAATCTCTCAGAGAAGGAGAGCGACCTGGAAGAGCGCGAGCAACTGAATGCCCTTCACTCACAGATGTTGCAGATCATCACCCGGGTCAGTGACATGCAGACCAATCTGGAACACCCGGAGGAAAAGGCCAAGAATGCTGTACACGACCGTCTCGAACTCAACGGAAAGGGTGAGATTGCCCTGCCAGAGATTGAAGGCGACACACTGACATCCGACAGGACTATCTCAAGGGCTGCGCTCGACGCACCAACGATGAAGTTCTCCGTGGTGATGATTGACGACAATGAAGACTTCTTGAAGTTCGCCACAGCCCGTCTGAAGTATATCTATAACTTCCATGCCTACAACGACATCATGAAGGCAGCGGCTGATATGGAAGATCTTCGCCCCGAACTGGTCATCTGTAAGCAGAACATGCCAAGCATGACGGGTAGCGACCTCTGCAATCAGATGAAGACCTCAATCGTCACCGAGAAAGTGAAGTTCGTGCTGATGACGGAAACAGTACTGACTCCACAGGACATGAGGAAGATGAACATCACCCTGTCGGCTGACGACTATCTGTCGAAGCCGTTCAACTTGCAGGATGCCGTGATGCGCTTTAACAAGGTACTGGGCCTTGGCCCCATCGAACTGGACAACAATCTGATTGAAGGTGCGGAAACGCGTATGCTGGAAAGCCAGAACGCCAGTATGACGACTGCGACGGAGAGTTACGGCAATGAGCCGGCAGTCACCACCAACACCGACCAGTTCAGTGAGGATGACCCCATCAACCTTGTGGACACTAAAGTTGTCAGAAAACAAGGCTTCCAGCCAAATCAGGAAACGGGACAGACAGCGAATGGATTTACGATTGGTGACGACGATGAAGATGAAGCCAAGACACTGACCGACTACTCTATGCTCGATGCAATGGATCAGCAGTTGATCAAGAACATAGAACAATATGTGATGCAGAATATGAGCCGCGGACAAATCAGTCTGGAGGAGATGGCCGGTGCCATGGGTATGGGGCGAGTACCCTTCTTCCATCGTATTCGCACACTGACAAGTAAGACACCAGCAGAATTGGTGCGCGACCTGCGACTCAAACATGCCTGCATCCTGCTGAAACGAACGAACATCAATATGAGTGAGTTGGCTACCAATATCGGCTTCATGACAGCAGAGAATTTCATCAATATCTTCAAAGAGAAGTTTGGTATGACACCACTTGAATACAGACTGAAGCACAGGAAGTAAATGAAAAATATTAATCTTATAAGTGGACACAGTCTCTCCCTGATTATACTATTCACGGCACTCAGTTCACTTATATCTGCATCTGCGCAGACCAGTGACTCACTTATAGTCAACCACATGCGCGAACTGGGCATCCAGTTTACAACGGGTAATAAAGTGGAATTGCTAATGTCGGGCGAAGCCAAGTTCCAGCGATTGTTCGAGGACATCCGCAACGCTAAGAGCAGCGTCCATCTGGAGTACTTCAATTTCCGCAACGACTCCATCGCATCCCTGCTCTTCGACATTTTACGGGAGAAGAGAAGAGAAGGAGTGGAGGTGCGTGCCACATTCGACGGATTCGGCAATGACTCAAACAATAAGCCGCTGAAGAAAGAGCATCTCAAGAAATTGCACGAAGACGGTATCAACATCTATGAATTCGACCCGATTCGCTTTCCCTGGATCAATCACATCTGGCCCCGCGACCATCGTAAGATAGTGGTCATCGACGGAAAGATTGCCTATACGGGCGGCATGAATGTGGCCGATTATTATATAGTAGGTACAGAACAGGTGGGCGAGTGGCGCGATATGCACTGCCGGATAGAAGGACCTGTCGTGAATGAACTACAGTCTATTTTCGCCCGCTTCTGGAAGAGGCTTGCCAAGGAACCGATCACCGATGCAAAATACTACCGTGGAGCCCCCTGCGGCACGAAGACCATTGGCATTGTCAACCGTGAACCCCGACGCCTCAACAAGATAATGCGTAAGTTCTATATCCAGGCCATCGACGATGCCCAGGACTCCATACGGATCATCAACCCCTACCTCACGCTCATCCCGGCATTAAAAAAGGCCATGAGACGCGCCATGGAACGGGGCGTGAAACTGGAAATCATGGTCTCGGCCAAGTTTGACGAACCACTGACACCTGACCTGGTCTATCGTAATGTCCACCGGCTCATGAAACGTGGTGCCGTGATCTGGATCTACCAGCCAGGATTCCACCATTCAAAGATTATGATGGTCGACGGCCGTTTCTGCACTGTCGGCAGTTCCAATCTTGATGCCAGGGGCATGAAGTTCGACTATGAGGCGAACGCCTTGATCATCGATCCACAGACGACACAGGAACTCAATAAGATGTTCGACAGGGACATTGAGAAGAGTATACGCCTGACAGAGGAGGAATGGAAGCGTATGCGCACGGGCTGGCAGAAGTTCAAGACCTGGTGGTTCCTGTGGGTGCCGCTCTTGATTTAAGAAGAGCGATTCATGGCATTCGCCCCCCTGGTGCAGGACTACATTCAGAGCAGATAGAGCATCATCTGCCTCTCCGGCTCCGTGACACCATTATCCCGCAGCAGTTGCCACTCTTTCTCCAGAATTGACTGTGGCGTCTCTTCTGTCTCTTTCATATAACGGTGGAAACAGTCGGCGGCCTCATCCACATGACCGCCAAGCCACAGACAATAGCCGTAGTTCAAGAAGTCGTCATCCTGCGGCTTGCCTGACAACAACTGGGAATAGATTTTCTCTGCCTGCTCGTATTTCTCATCACAAGTGAGCACCCAGGCAAACACGCGATTGACACTTGCGTCATCAGGCGATTCGTAATTCAGACGATAGAGATCCTTAAGGGCATCAGAATATCGATTCATTCGCGACAGACAAACAGCACGGTTCAAGAGATAACTTTTCTTATCTGGCTGCTGTTCCAACAACTGCTCATAGGCTGAAAGGGCTTCCTCATACTGCTCTTTCCCGAAGAGGGCTCTGGCATACCCCAGAAGGGCCCGTTCATTGTCTGGCTGCAGTTCTAATGCCCGCTGATAGAGTTCCAAGTCTGTTACACCAGTCTCTTCAGCCTGGAAGTGCTTGTGCTGCACCAGATAACCTGCCATCATATAATGCCTGAAATCTCGGCGGGCCTCACCGCAGTTGGCCAACACACAACCTGCATCATACATCATATTCTTCTTCATCAGGAAAGCAGCGACCTCATTGAAGTAGGGTTCCAGATGCGTCTTCGAGAACATAGGGAAGGCGAAGAACAAAAAGTGCAGTTGCTCGTGGTCAAACGGATTGAAGAACTCACTGCGATAGGAATAGAGACGGAAGAAGCGATAGAGGTCCTGCAAATAGGTCCGGCGGATAAAGGCAGCACTCTGGCTCTCCTCCTTCAGCACCTCAGCGACACTGGCTTCTCCGCGTTCCATCATCTCACGCAACTGCTGGGGAATCTGATTCACCACCTGACCGAAGGCCAGCATGAATGAATACTTGTCGCTGTTGCAGAATGGACCTACGGTCATCATACCATGCAAGAAACGGTTCTTGCTGAAACGGCTGACTGTCTCTGCGATACCTGGATGATTCAGATAAAAGGGGACGAACCAATTGCAGATCTCCTGAAAGAAAGAGAAACGCTTCATCTGGGAGAAACCGCCGAAATAGATGTCAGACCCTTGTTTCTGCATCGACTGCATCCGTTGGAAACTCTCCTCCATCTGCTCCATCCTGCGCTCCTCGGCATCAGGATGCAGTATATCGTCAAGCGGACTGTCTTCTATCTCTTCGATGCCATTTTTCGTCACCCGGAAATGGCTGTTGTTCAGAAGATCAGGCATGATCTCCTTTTGAATCGTTTGATTGTCTTTCTCGGCATTGATACAGAGGATAATCTGCTGTTGCAACTGAACCAGTTCCTCACAGACAGACTGGTTTTCCAACAGTTTCTCCACTTCCCCCACCACATCGGGATAGAGCACCTGACCGATGTCGTCATGCAGGGCCAACACCCACCCTACCAAGGCTCGCTGACGCACAGGCTCATCTGCCGACTGCTGGTAGACATGCAACAACACACGGAATTTAGCAACATCAAAATGATTGAAGAGCGCAAGACTCATACCACTTACCAGCAACTGTTGGTCGTTGGAGTCGATAGTTGGCGAAAGCAGGATTTCCTCCATGGAAAGGGCCTGTCCGTCAGTCCATATCGTAGAGAGACAGATGTTGTCGAACCACTCACTCATCAACAGGTGATGACGGCGATACACCTCCTTCTGCCGCTCTGCCCTGACATGCTCTGGCTCCAGTTCCAGCATCGCCACTTCTGAGACAAATGATTCCAGCGACTCTTTCAGCGACTGGATAGACCAGTCACGGGCTGTCACTGTCAGACGCATATAGACAGATGACAGATAGGAAGAGTGCCCCACAGAAAAGGTCAAGGCCGCATTGGCATAGAGCACGTACATCCGCCTGAGCAGATTCTCATAGAGAGCAGGCAACTGAGGGTCTCTGAAGCCGCGTTTCCAGTAATCTGTCATCAACTGGAAGTCAGCCCTGACAGCCTCCAGTCGATGACCATCGTTATGCCGTGGCCGCGTGGATAGATAGATAGCCATCTGCTTCAGGGCATCACTCAGATTCCGACGCAGCAGACTATTGTATACATCCTTCAAGGTCTCGTTCTCCATCATACGCATCACTTCTTTCCCAGCCACTTCTTGGCCATGTCTATATCCTGCTTGCGTGGCGGCACTATGCGACTGAACTTCAAGTCCTTGGGGATGGTGTCGATGGCTGCGTCCTTCACCTTGCAGTATTTCTTCACTAGATTCCGGTACTGCCTGACACCATAGTGGTTAAGAGAGTCACAGGCACGGTTGTATCCTTCACAGAACGCCTTCAGTTGCCTTTGGCGGTTCTTGTCGTCCATGCCCTTGCCTCTCACCACAAAGGCCCCCATCTGGATATCCTGTTTTCTTGTGTCGAATATCACCCTGTGCTTTAACATCCGGGCCTGCGCAGCCTGTGGTTCAGTCAGCAACAGAGCATCCATCTCATTATTCTCCAACATCTTCAGCCTGACGTGCACATCATTGATCTGGATACGGAACACGCGCTCCGGCTTCACCTTCGCACTGTCCACCACCATATCCCCCAAAAGGTCAGTCACCGAATAGCGGGTCATGGCCAGCATCTTGTCATCCAGATGCTTCAAGTCCATGATACGCGCTCCCCTATTAGTCACCAACTGCCAGTAGGCATTAGTAGCCGTCAGATACCGCAGGGAGTCACCCTGATGTTTCATCCGTTCTGCCCTGACAAGGTCTGTCACGCCAACCTCCACACGCTTGTTCATAAGGGCCGTGTCCACATCCATCTGAGCCGTGAAGTGCTTCAGGCGGATATCCACCACCGTGTCAAACAGATGATGGTCTTTCGCCAAGTAGACTGGCAGGCAGTCGAGCGTCGGCATAACGGCTACCTTCAGGGCTGCCGAGTCCTCACGTGCCTGCCTGAGGCGTTGGGCTCTGGTCTGCCGCTTGGTCTCCTCGTATGATTGTCCGCAACTGAAAAGCACTAGTGCGGCTATTATTCCTATCAGTATTCTCTTCATAATCGGTGCAAAGGTACTGCTTTTTAAGTGAAAATTGAAGAATGAAGAGTGAAGAATTTACTGCCGCCGTACTTAAAAATAGTTAAATGCAGGGGAGAGCAGTAGTAAATTCTTCAATTACCACACTTCACTCTTCTCTTTTCTTCGTACCTTTGCGCCCGTTATGGCAAAAGACAAGACAGCATACGTATGCTCCAACTGCGGCCAGGAGTCGCCGAAGTGGATTGGGAAATGTCCCGTCTGCGGACAGTGGAATACTTTCAAGGAAATCAAGGTGGCAGTAGCCTCCCCTAAGCCAGGTGAGGCCAGAAGGGGGCTGGGGGGGGGCTCTATCCACGACTCAGCAGCCTTGACAGGCAAGGCCCTTCGTCTTCGCGACATATCCAACCACGATGATCCCCGTATTGACATGCACGATGAGGAACTCAATCGCGTGCTGGGCGGCGGTCTGGTCCCCGGCAGCATCGTACTCCTGGGTGGCGAACCAGGCATCGGCAAGTCCACGCTCTCCCTGCAAACCATGCTCCACATGCCTGAGAAGAAGATCCTCTACGTCAGTGGAGAGGAGAGTGCCCACCAACTGAAGATGCGTGCCAACCGTCTCCTGATGGGGAGCGGAGGTGCGGAGGAACACGAAAACTTCCTCATCCTGACAGAGAACTCGCTAGAGACCATCTTTGACCATATCAAGGAGCAGCAGCCGGAGATTGTCGTCATCGACTCCATCCAGACCATCATGACCGAGGATGTCGAATCGTCGGCCGGAAGCATCGCCCAAGTACGTGAGTGTGCCTCTTCCCTGCTCCGCTTTGCCAAGACCAGTGGCGTGCCCGTCATCCTGATAGGCCATATCACGAAGGAAGGCTCTCTTGCGGGTCCGAAGATTCTGGAGCATATCGTCGATGCCGTCATCCAGTTTGAGGGCGACCAGCATTATATGTACCGCATCCTGCGCTCGATGAAGAACCGCTTTGGCTCTACAGCCGAACTGGGCATTTACGAGATGCAGCAGACAGGACTCCGACAGGTCAGTAACCCTTCGGAACTGTTGCTGACACAGGATCACGAGGGACTGTCGGGCATCGCCATCTCCTCTGCCATTGAGGGAGTGCGTCCCTTCCTCGTCGAGTCACAGGCCCTCGTCAGCAGTGCAGCCTACGGCACTCCCCAGAGAAGCGCGACAGGCTTCGACCAGCGCCGTCTGAACATGCTGCTGGCTGTCTTGGAGAAGCGCGTGGGCTTCAAACTGATGCAAAAGGACGTGTTCATCAATATCGCCGGCGGCCTCCGTGTCACTGACCTGGCCATGGACCTCAGCATTATTGCTGCCGTCCTCTCCAGCAATGTCGACACACCCATCGAGTCAGGCTGGTGCATGTGCGGAGAGGTAGGACTCTCTGGTGAGGTACGCCCTGTAAACCGTATAGAACAGAGAATCGCTGAAGCCGAGAAATTAGGCTTCAAGGATATCATCCTGCCTAAATATAATATGCAGGGCTTCGATCACAAAAAGTACCACATCACACTTCATCCCGTCCGCAAAGTAGAGGAAGCACTCCGTGCCCTCTTCGGCTAATTACGAAAAAAAATCTACTTTTATCTTTTTCAGTTTGCGGATTGGGAAAAAATGTGTAACTTTGCAACCAAAATCGTGATTGTCATGTATAAATTATATTATAAGGTAGCAGGTCACGTATTCTCACTGAATATAGGGACAGAGGATCATCTTGACCAATTGAAACAATATGAACCGTTTCTGACGGAAGCAACCGATGAAACAGTTTTTCACCTTGAAATCGTAGACCATCTCCCCATGTCTGTCTTCCACGAGGAACTGCGGCAGGAAGACGAGGGGCAGACGATTGTGGCAGGCCATTTGTCATCTGGCGAACCCTACTTCGAGTTCTGGCTAGGTACAAGACTGTGTTCAACCCTGCTGTCGACTACAGACTACAAGACGGGTAAAATACTGGTAAAGGAAAACTGGACATTCGGCGTGAACAATGCTATCATGGTGATGTATGCGATGGCCACATCCAAAAGCCGCACTGCTCTATTCCACTCATCTGTAGTGAGTTACAAAGAGCGCGCCTATATGTTCCTAGGCCATAGTGGTACGGGCAAAAGCACCCACTCAAGCCTGTGGCTGAAGTATATCGAGGGGACAGAACTGCTAAACGATGACAACCCTGTGGTGCGCATCCTTGACAATAATGAGGTGTGGGTCTACGGATCCCCATGGAGTGGCAAGACGCCCTGCTACAGGAATGTCAGTTACCCTGTGGGAGCCATTGTGAAACTGAGCCAGGCTCCCTACAACCAGATTGAGCGTTTAAAGGGTGTCAAGGCCTATGCTGCCGTGATGCCTTCGATCTCTGGTAAACGTTGGGACAAAGATCTGGCTGAGGGGCTTCACGAGACGGAGAACCTCCTTGTTCAATTTGTACCAATATGGCATCTGGATTGTCTGCCCGACGAAGGGGCTGCCCTACTCTGCCGTAAGAACTGCGCTGATGAATCATAAGATACTGCCCAACAACGAGGTCATCAGTAGTGTTATCGAGATGCTGGATGCCTGTCCGAGCGTCATCCTGCCTGTTAGGGGGTACAGTATGCTGCCCTTTATCATTGGCGATGTGGAGAGCGTGGAACTGGTAAAGCCAGATAAGGTGGAGGTAGGCGATGTGGTGCTGGCTTGGATAAATGGCAATCGCTACGTAGTGCATCGGGTAATCCGGATTGATGGTGAACGTGTGCAACTTATGGGCGACGGGAATTTGGGCGGTGACGAGTACTGCTCCAAAAGCGACGTAAAAGCACGGGCTGACTATGTAATCAACAAGTTTGGAAAGAAACGTTATCTCTACACGAAGTGGCGTGTCAGGGGCAGTCGGCTCTGGTGGGCTTTGAAACCTGTGCGACGCATCATCCTGGCCATTTACCGACGCACAATCTTGAAACTGGAAACAAGAAAAGTACAACGATAGAAAGATATGAAACAGAAAAAAGGATTCGTACTGCGCGAAGTGTGCGGTGAGAAAGTTATTGTTGCAGAAGGTATTGAGACTATCGACTTCGGCAAACTAATCAGTTTGAATGACACAGCCGCCTGGATTTGGGAGAAGGCATCTGAACTGGGTGACTTCACTGCTGAGCAACTGGCAGAGGCCATCTGCAGCGACTACGACGTAGAAGCCGACCGCGCTCTTTCCGACGTGAAGAAGTTGCTTAGTGAATGGCAGCACTCCGGACTGTTAGAATAGCCGTATGAATTATGCTGTCTGGCTATGGCAGAACACGAAAGGTATCCGCCTGAACATGCTGATACGCATCGTGGCTGGTTTGGGGCGTGTTGCTCTCGGACTGCTGATGGTGTGGCTTTGCAAGCGGTTTATCGACGTGACTATCCGGATGGAGTCTAGTGACATTATCGGCATGATTGCCCTGTTGCTGGGTGTGGTTGGCGGCGGCATTCTCTGCCGCCAAGTTTATTATTACCTAGGCATCCGCTCAGGTGCCAGTCAGAGTACCACCATCCGTCTGCGCATTTTCAGCCGTCTGTTCCGCCGACAGATGTACGACCAGAAAGAGATGCATTCCGGCGATGTGTCATCAAGACTCGAAAAGGACATCGAAGTAGTGAGCAATGCCACTACTTCACTGATTCCTGACGTAACTGTCACAGTCTTCCAGTTGGCGGGTGCCTTCCTGCTGATGCAGTCGATGGATGCACGCTTGGCCTGGGCGCTACTGCTGTTGACACCGATATTCCTGTTCGTGGGCAAACTCTTCGCTCGGAAAATGCGGAAGATGACGCTCGACATCCGTAAACAGGAGAGCATCATACAGATGTTGGTACAGGAGACGATGGAGCACAATGCCGTGCTGCGCTCTCTGGAGAGTGGCGACTGGGTGACTGGACGACTGGACGACATGCAGCAAGACCTGAAAGGGAAAATCAACAGAAGGGCCCGCTTCACCGTCATTTCACGCCTTCTCATCTCCTCGAGTTTCAGCCTTGGCTATATCATCGCCTTCATCTGGGGTGCCTTGCAACTCCGAGATGGCATCATCACCTTTGGTGTGATGACCTCATTCCTGCAACTGGTAAGTCAGATTCAACAACCTATCCTGCAGATGGTCAATATGATACCCCAGGTCATCCAGACATCGGCAAGCATTGACAGGCTCAATGAACTGGAGACAATAGAGGCAGAAGAGATACAAAGCCAAAATGAGCGGATGGAGGGCACCTTGGGTGTGAGTGTCCAGAACGTGAGTTTCAGTTATGCCCTTGGTGACCGTCAGATATTGTGCCACTTCAGTTATAACTTTCATCCTGGCAGCAAGACAGCCCTGATGGGACAGACGGGAGTTGGCAAAACCACTTTATTCAGGCTGCTGCTGGCACTTATCAAGCCAAATGAGGGGACACTGTCCATCTATAACGGCAAGGAGAAACAGTACATTTCAGAGAACACCCGCTCCAACTTCGTCTTTGTGCCACAGGGCAACACACTGATGAGCGGTAGCATCCGATACAACCTACAACTCGCCAAGCCTGACGCAACAGAAGAAGAACTTCAAAGAGTACTTCATACGGCTATGGCCGACTTCGTCAATGACTTGCCGGAGGGAATGGATACAGAGTGTGGCGAAAGGGGCAGTGGTCTTAGTGAGGGTCAGGCTCAGCGTATCGCTATCGCACGAGGTCTGCTGAGACCTGGCAGTATTCTGCTACTCGACGAGATCAGTTCGTCACTGGACGAGCATACAGAACATGAACTGTTTCGGCAAATATTCGAAAAATACCCTGACAAAACCATGATATTCATTACCCATCGTCCAGAAGTATGTAAACTGTGCAATGAGGTAGTCAATATTGGGCAGTAGCCTTCTTCCTATTTGATAATACCCTGCTCTGTGAATATCTTCTTCAGGGCTACCACCGAGCGGTCTACCTGCTCCTTCGTATGCGTTGCCATGAGGGCGTAGCGCACAAGAGTGTCTTGAGGCGCACAGGCGGGAGGAATGACGGGGTTGATGAACACGCCGGCCTTGAATGCAAGGGCAGTCACGAGGAATGTCTTCTGCGCATCACGCACATAAAGAGGAATGATAGGGCTCTCAGTCTCACCAATCTCGAAGCCTTCCTCGCGGAATCGCTTCAGGGCATAGTTGGTCACGTCCCAAAGGGCCTGGATGCGCTCCGGCTCCTGCTGTATGATGTGCAGAGCCTCCATGGCGGCTGCCGTGGCAGCAGGGGTGTTGGAGGCGGAGAAGATATAGGTGCGGCAGGTGTGACGCAGGAAATTGATGGTATCCCAGTCGGAGGCAATGAATCCACCAATGGATGCAAGCGACTTGGAGAATGTGCCCATAATGAGGTCAATCTCGTCAGTTAGCCCGAAGTGGTCGCACACGCCCCTTCCCTGACGACCGAAGACACCGATGCCGTGGGCCTCGTCGACCATGATGGAGCAATTGTACTTGTGCTTGAGTTCGACAATCTCCGGCAGTTTGGCCAGGTCGCCCTCCATGGAGAACACGCCGTCGACCACGATGAGTTTGATGGCCTCCTGCGGCAATTTCTGGAGTACGCGCTCGAGATCCTCCATGTCGTTGTGCTTGTAGTGGAGTTGCTTGGCAAACGACAGACGCCGACCGTCGACAATCGAGGCATGGTCGCGATCGTCGCAGATGATGTAGTCATCCTTCCCGACGACCATTGCCAGCACACCCTGATTGACGGAGAATCCTGTAGAGAAGCAGAGACAGTCGTCCTTGCCGATGAACTCAGAAATCTCCTTCTCGAGTTGCACATGCAGGTCGAGCGTACCGTTGAGAAACCGGCTGCCTGCGCACCCTGATCCATACTTGTCGAGCGCACGCTTGGCGGCATCGATAATACGCTGGTCGCCCGTCAGCCCTGTATAGGCATTCGAGCCAAACATCAACACCTTGTGGCCTCCCATTTCGACCTCGGTACCCTGCTTTCCCTCAATGGCGCGGAAATAAGGATAAACGTCAGCCTCCATATACTTCTGCGGCTCACGATAGTGCTTGTATCTTTCTTGTAACTGTCCCATTCCGATTTTGGTAACGTTATTTATTTTTAATTCAGGCTGCAAAGTTACACATTTTTTCGCAAAACGTGCAAGAAATTCTTAATAAATGTCGTTTTTGGGGAATTTTACCGCATTATTGATGCATTTTTCAATAGAATTATGTATATTTGCAGTTGATTTCTAACGTGACAAGACACTTGTAGAATAGATTATGACAGAAAAGAAGCGCATAACATTCATCATAAATCCCATATCGGGCACGCGCTCGAAGGACGACCTGCCGCGACTAATCGACGAGACGCTCGACAAGGAGCAGTTCGACCATGCCGTCAGGATAACGGAATATGCAGGCCACGCCTCGGAGATAGCCAACGAGTGCGTGGAGGCTGGACAGGAGATCGTGGTGGCTGTGGGTGGCGACGGCACGGTGAACGAGGTGGCTCATGCGCTGACACACACCGACGCGGCCCTGGGCATCATCCCCTGCGGCTCGGGCAACGGGCTGGCGCGCCATCTCTGTCTGCCAATGGATGCCCGCAAGGCTGTCGAGATCATCAATGCCAGCAAGATAGAGCAGTTCGACTATGGCGTGATCAACGGCCTACCCTTCTTCTGCACCTGCGGCATGGGCTTCGACGCCTTTATCTCGCTGAAGTTTGCCGAAGCCGGCAAGCGCGGACCGATCACCTACGTGGAGAACGTGCTGAAGGAGGGACTGAAATACAAACCAGAGACCTACGAGGTGGAGGATGAGACGGGCACACGCCGCTTCAAGGCTTTTCTCATCGCTTGTGCCAATGCCTCGCAGTATGGCAACAATGCCTATATCGCGCCAGGAGCCACGATGAAGGACGGCGAGATGGACGTGATTGTCATGGAACCGTTCGACGTGCTGGATGCACCACAGATAGCGGCTGACCTATTCATGAAGACGCTGGGCAACAACTCGAAGATTAAGACTTTCCGCACCAAACAACTGCACATCCACCGGAAGGAGCCTGGAGCCATCCACTACGACGGCGACCCCATCATGACAGGCACAGACATCGACGTACACATCGAACATCAAGGCATCCGCATACTGACCAATCCCGCCATCACGGAGGACGTCAGCCAGCCGAACTTCTTGCTGAATGCCTTCAGCGACCTCTTTAATAACATAAATAATGTACGCGAGGACTTGCAGGGCGACATCGAGAAGGGCAGCCGAAGGATTCAGGCCATCAACAAGGTGCTGCTGCGGAAACTGACGAGACTGTGACATAGATGCAGGAGATTGTTGCAGGAGTGATTTTGGCGGGTGCTGTCGGCTACGCTGGATATAGGGTCTACAAGACGCTGACCGACGTGAATGAGGCATGCAGAGGGTGCACTCTGGCAGAAAAATGCAAAAAGAAAAGAAAAATTCGGCAAAATATTTGGCAGTGTCGAAAATAATGACTACCTTTGCATCCGCATTTGAGACTGGTGCCTTGGATGAGTGGCTTAGTCAACGGTCTGCAAAACCGTCTACGGCGGTTCGAATCCGCCAGGCACCTCAAAGAGAAAGGGCTGATGGAAGTGTTCCGTCAGCCCCTTTTCTTATTCGTTGTCAAAGAGATGGTCAATCTCTGCTATCTCATCTTCATCAAACCACTTGGCCAGTTTCTCCTTGGCCTGCTGCATGATCTCAGGGTCGATGCCCGTCCACACACGCTTCAGTACATAGAGCAGCACGGCCAGGTCGTCAGTGAGGCCTGCAATGGGGATGGCATCTGGGATGACATCGAGGGGACTAATCATATAGCCGAGGGCTCCGATGATAATAGCCTTGTCGGCCTTGCTGACCTTGTCACTCTGCAGAGTATAGTAGAGGATGAGGGCTGCATAGACCAACTTAGAACCGGCACGCTTGGCAATGCGTGCAATTTTCTCCACAAATTCCGTCTGCGAGAACTTGTTGGCATAACTCATAAAATCGGGTAATTCCATATTTATCTTTTTTTTATTTGTTGATTCTGATGATTCTGATACCAGTGTGCGTGGGGTGCTTCTGAAGATACCGGGCGAGCGTCATCGGCTCCACCACCACCTGTTTGTGCAGTTGCGATGCATTGAGCAGATGGAGTCCGTCGCGCTGCCAGACGGCCAGTCCCAGATGGGCGATGTCTAGTCCGGGCTTCGAGCAGGTGATGGCGATGATGTCGCCGTCGTGAACGGCCTCCCGCATCGCAGCGGTATTCCCGACATCCTGCTTGGGGATGAACCTGAACTCGGCTCCCGACACCCGCTGCTCCATCCGGCGAATCTGAGCGACGAACTCAGGATGCTGCCTCAGGGCCTTGTAAGACTCTGGGTGGCGGCTCATATAGTCGACCTTCACCTTCTGAATATCAGTAAAGGGCGGATTGGGCTGTTGTATCTCCGTGACGATACCCGCCAGGGTGTTGGCCGTGATCCACTCCGTGAAGTAGTGGATGCGGCTGGGGTATCCCGCGATGCGCCCGCCACGATAGCGCATGGCCACCAGAGCGTTGAGATAGTCGCGATAGGTGTAGAGGTTACGATAGGCGCAGAGCGTGAGTGCCGTCACGTTCTCCACCAAGGTCGTACAGTCGAGTTGACGGGTATTCACCACCAGCGTCTCTTCATTCGTCACCTCCAGGGTGTGGGCCACATAGGGCCTTCCGATGAACTTACGCGCGAAGAAGAGTGGGAAGCAGACCGTGCGATCCTGACGGCGGGCCTCATCCAGCCATTGGCTGACGGTGACGCTGTCAGCCGTCTGGGCAAAAGGCACAATGGCACTGTCGTCCGTCTGGGCCCTAAGCCCCCCGGACAGTAGTGACATTAACAGGCATATGAACAAAAGACTTTTTTTCATTACTTACTTTTTTACCTTTTTACCTTATTCTTATATCTTTCTTTTAGTCCGAAATTATAGCCGATATAGGCATTAAACGAGCCGAACATATTGTTGGCATTAAAGCGCGAAGTGTGATAGTTGTTCGTATGGAGTATGGCACTGGCTCCCGCATACCATCTCGTATTATTATAGACAATGCCGAAGCGTCCGATACCGTCGAGATTGACCTTGGAGATGTCAAAGCCCTTCTTCTCGTCGAGCGTCTCACCGTTGCTAGTCTTATAGGCCAGTGCCAGCAGACCGCTGGCGCAAAAGAGCCAATTCTTGGCAAACACCCAGTTGTAGGCATAGCCTCCGGAGAGACTGATGTCATGATACTTGATTGTGCTGAAGAGCATGCCGCTGTCGAGCAGGACCTCTTGTCCTGCTTCCGCATGGCTTTTGAGCGTCTTCTGAAGTTCCTCGAAATTCATATCAAGGGTATTCCGGGTATAGCCTGCCCCCGCCATCCACGAACCGCAACTCACTTTCTGACAGGTGGACTGACTGAAGGCTGCGGGATAGGAGAAGCGCCCATGATTGAAAATGTAATAGGCATTGACACCCGTAATGCCCACGTTGACTCCTGCAAACGGGAAGCCCTCAAACTGGCTGCCATCGATGCCATATCCCAACTTGGCATCGCGTATCTTGTAGTCCGTACCCGTACGGCGATAGAACAAGTCGATTCCCACCTGGGAACTGTATATGCTGAAATCGAACTCCTTGCGCAGCCCGCTGGAATTGAAGCCCAGGTTCTTGATGTCAAAGGTGTAGCCGAAAAAGAACCAGCGCCATCCGAAATAGGGGCCCACCTTGGTAAGGCCGTCGGGAGCCAGAGTGATGCTCTGCCCGTTGCTGCCTATGGTGAAACTCTCAAAGGTACGCGTCAACTGCATCATGACCGTAAACTCATAGTGCTGGGGCTCTATATAATCATCCTCCAGACGGTCGAACCCCCGGATGGTGCGGCGAACCACGCCCAGTTGACGAGGCTTACGGACCTGCACCGTGTCGCCTCGCAGCGAATCCAAGGCCACGCCCGTGGCATCGTCGGCCAGAATGATGTCGGACATCATGAGCAGCACGATCAGCATCAGCAGGAACCTCACCTCCATCATCGCATCAAAATTTACCGAGAATACGGTCCATCACCCAGTTGACAGGCGTGGCCGACACACTGGTGCAGGTACACACGGAGATACCCTGCAGATGCTCTATCATCGCCTTGATGAGGGGGTACTGAACGTAAGGGGGATTGGGCACGGCGATGGATTCCTCGCCTTCGCTCGTCTGCAGGCGGATAGGCTTATAGTCGAACACGGAGAAACTGACCTGTCCCTCGGTGCCGATAATGTCAATACAGTCTTCGCGCGCACTCTCATGGGCCACATAGCACCATGAGCCACTGCCTGGCAGTCCGTTCTCGAACGCGAAACAAGCGCTGACGGAGTCCTCGGCCTCATAGTACCCCCCCCGATTGGCACAAATACCACGCGCCTCAAGGATAACACCGAACATGTCCTGTAGGAGGTCCAGTTGATGGGGCGCCATATCGTAGAAATAGCCACCGCCGGCTATCTCTGGCTGCAGCCGCCAAGGCAACTGGTGCTGCGGAAGGAGTTGGGCATCCGTCTTCCGAAGGGGCTCGGTATAGCGTATCTGTACATTTAGGATCCGGCCGATCCGCCCGCCTTTGACAATCTCGGCAACGCGCTTGAAATAAGGAAGGTATCGGCGATAGTAGGCCACGAAGCAGGGCACCCCCGTCTGTTCCGAGATGCGATTGATGCGGGCGCAGTCCTCATAGTTGGAAGCCAACGGCTTCTCCACATAGACAGGCTTGCCCGCCTTCATCGCCATGATGGCAAATGTAGCGTGGCTCGACGGGGGGGTAGCCACATAGACGGCATTCACGTCAGGATCGTCAATCAGTTCCTGCGCATCAGTGTACCACTTCCCGACACCATGCTTCTCGGCATAACCGCGAGCCCGCCTCTCCGTGCGGCTCATCACGGCAACCACGCTTGAGCCCTCGACCTCGCTGAACGCTGGGCCGCTCTTGGTCTCCACAACCTCACCGCAACCGATGAAACCCCATCTTAACAACTTCATCTTTATGATTTTTGGTGCAAAGATACACTTTTTAATTAAAAAAAAGAGAATTAAGAACCAAGAATTAAGAGAATTTACGTATCTTTGCACCGCAAAAGCAAATAAAGGTAAAAAAGTAAAAAGGTAAAAAGGTAAAAAAGGAAGAAATTATGGAATATCTCAGACAACTCATCAAGCGCAGATGGTACTGGTTTCTGCTCTATGCCGTCGGCTATAGTGCACTGACCACGCTGGCCATCTACCGTCTCACCCTCATTCCTTTAGTGCCGCTCGGCATAGCCATACTGCCCCTGTTGCTGCTTCCCCTGTTCTACTTCGGCACCCTGCTCTATATCGGCCTGCGCAAGAAGGCCCTCTCCACAAGGATGCTCCAGCGGCTGACGGAATGCACAGGCGTAGCCCTGCTCACTACCGCCATCGCCATTCTGCCTGCCGTCATCCTCTCACTGGCCAACACGCAGGCGCATATCGGCGAATTCTATGGTGATCCGCTGGGACTCCCTTCCTATATACTACCCCTCACGCTGGGCGTGCTACTTGTCGCAGGACTGATACAGGCCATGACTGCCATCCTCTCATATCAGCCGGCACGACAGACGTACAAGGAGACTATGGAAAAGAAAATGAACCAGACAAAGCCCCGACAGGCATGAACAAACGACGCATCCTATTCATCGACCGCGACGGCACTCTCATTGAGGAACCAGCCGACGAACAGATCGATGCCTTTGAGAAACTGAAGTTTTTCAGAGGCGTGTTCCGCAACCTTAACTTCATCCGCCAGCATACAGACTACGAACTGGTGATGGTGAGCAATCAGGACGGACTGGGCACAGAGGCATTTCCGGAAAATACCTTCTGGCCCGTCCACAACTTCATCCTGCAGACCCTTGAGGGGGAAGGCATCACGTTCGACGAGATTCTCATCGACCCCCACTTCCCGGAAGACAATGCGCCTACCCGCAAGCCCAATACGGGGCTGGTGGAGAAATACATCGGGAATCCCGACTACGACATCGCCGGCAGTTATGTCATTGGCGACAGAGAGACCGACCGCCAGTTCGCACAGAATATAGGCTGTAAGTCACTGATACTAAGCGACGAAGGAATCACATGGGATAAAATCGCTGAAATCGTCTTTGCAGGTGAGCGCACAGCAGAAGTGCGGCGCACGACCAAGGAGACTGACATTTATATTAAGGTGGACTTGGACGGCACAGGCCGCTGCGACATCGCCACAGGCCTGGGCTTCTTTGACCACATGCTGGAGCAAATCGGCAAGCACGGCAGCATCGACCTGACCATCCACACGAAAGGCGACCTGCACGTCGACGAGCATCACACCATCGAGGACACGGCCCTCGCTCTGGGCGAATGCATCCTGCAGGCTCTTGGCAGCAAACGAGGCATCGAGCGCTACGGCTACTGTCTGCCGATGGACGACTGTCTCTGCAGCGTGGCCCTCGACTTCGGAGGCCGCCCCTGGCTGGTCTGGGATGCCGAGTTCCATCGCGAGAAGATTGGGGAGATGCCCACGGAGATGTTCCTCCACTTCTTCAAGAGCCTCTCTGATGCCGCCAAGATGAATCTCAACATCAAGGCTCAGGGTGACAACGAGCATCACAAGATAGAAGGCATCTTCAAGGCACTGGCCAGAAGTCTGAAGATGGCCGTGCGCCGTGACATCTATCACTACGAACTGCCCTCAACGAAGGGGATGCTCTAAATATCATATTTGTTTTTCCGCTTCTCCGCCTTGCGCGGCTGACTGGGATGGAAACCGAGATGAGGGGTTTTCACGCCCATATAGCCTTGATGGCGCTGACGGATCTTGGCCACATAGTCCACCGTCTCAGAGCCTCGCATATAGCCGTACTTGACTATCGGGTCATTGTAGTATCTCGGATTAGCCAGTTTCAGGACATACTCCGACACCTCACGCCAGACGTGCGGATTCTTACCGTCGCGCTTCGCCAGAGCCATCGCATCGCGGACATGATGGATGCCACCATTATAACTGGCCAGAACGAAATTTGTGCGCTCTATGCGCCCGGGAATATCGGAGAACTTGCTTTCCAACTGGCCCAGATACTTGGCCGCCGCCGCCACATTCTGCTCCGGATCGTACATCTGGTCACGAGGCAGCCCCAGCAAGTCGGCCGTACCAGGCATTATCTGCATCAGGCCCTTGGCGCCTGCAAAGGACACTGCCTTGGGGTCGAACGTCGACTCCTGATAGCACTGGGCCGCCATCAGGCGCCAATCCCAGCGAATCGGCTGGGAATACTGCTGGAAGAGATGGTCGTAGTGGGAGATGATTCCGCCCTTCTTGTCGAGCATTGGTGAGAACACACGACGCTTTACACGCCGCCGGGTCAGCAGTTCGGTCTCCTCCTTCTGCACCTGGGCCACCAGTTCCGGCCTGTACCAGGCAGAGAGTTCTTCAGCCAACATGGGTTTCTCGCCATTCACGTCAAACATGCCTGGTGTCGGCCAGGCAACGATGTCAACTACGCCCTCCGACAATTGCGCAGCCAGTTCGGCCGAGTCGCGGCACACCTCCACACGCACACTCACCCCCAGGCTGTCAGCCAGTCGCTGGACGAGCAGATACTGCGTACCCAACTGCCGCCCGTGATAGTCGTAATAAGTCTGGGGACCACTGACGGTGGCCATGATCAGTTCGCCGTAGGCCTGAATCTCATGCAGGTCGAAGCCCTCAGTAGTCTCTACCGAGTCGAGCACCTCGCCCCAGGGCGTGACGATGGGCTCCTGCTTCTTGGGGGAGCAGGACATCAGCAGCAGAAGCACCACCGGAACCGTATATTGACTTGAAAAACGCATCAGTCGCAGAGGCCAATGGCCAAAAACGGTGCAAAGGTACTAAATAATTCATAATTAACATTGCACAATTCACAATTATTTCGTTATTTTTGCACCACACCCACTCCGACGGCAGGTAACTGATCAGGATGAGCATTTGTTTTATACGAATGTGACCTTGCTGCGGCAGACTTCCACATCGCCATCCTTGCAAATGCGGATGCAGTACTCATTCTCTGCCGTCATCTCACGGTAGAAGGAGAGCCTGTCGCCCTGATGGGCCTCGGCGACATAGGCTATCTCAAGGCGCTTGATGCGATGCTCACGATACCAGGTCAGCCCCCAGAGGTCGAGCATGTGCTCGATGTACTTCACCGAGTTGATATGACCATTGATGTCGACATCATTATAATAGGTGTCGATGGTGCGCACCAGTTCGACGTCGTCGCCCATCTTCACACGTCCGCCCTTGTCTATCGGACAGTCCTTGTCTTTGACAATCCAGTTGTTGATGGCACCATTGTCGATGGCATAGATGTCCGTCGGCTGGCGGCTCTCCGTGTCGATCATCGCCCAGATGGAGCGACCGTAGCCATAGACCTTACCATGGCCATCAACCACGCGGAAGTTACGAGACGTAAAATAGCGCATGGCCGACTCCACCCATGTCTCCACGTTGAACTTAGTGTACATGAGCGGCATCTCGTCCATCTCAATAGCGAGACGGGAGAGCACCCACGAGCGCTTGATGGAGAGCAGGTATTTCATGCCGAAGCCACGGTCGGTGGAGTGGAAGTCGGCGGCATTGAGCAGGTGGTTGCCGAGGTGACCCATGAAGAGCCGCTGCGAGAAGTCGCAGTGGAAAGGCTCAGCCATAAATTCGTATGTTCCTATTTTGTCCATTTCCTTTCTTTCTGCTTTTAGTTACTCCTTTTCGCGCTGCTTTAGGAAGTCGGAGACTTGCTCCTGCTTGCCTCGGGTGACGGCAATACGTCCAGAGCGGGTGTACTGCAGCACGCAGCCGAAGGCATCGAGGGCGCGAAAGAGGGAGATGATGTCCTCGGTGAGTCCGTACTTCATCACGATGACGTATGTGGGATTAACCTCTGTGATGGAGGCATCGTGGCGACGGATAGTGCGCGAGATCTCCGGATTCGCCATCACCTGCTCCGTGGAGAGTTTGTATAGGCCCGACTCACGGATGAACAACTGGTCGTCGGTGAAATAGTTGGCCTTCACCACATCCACCTTCTTCTCGATCTGCCGGGTGATCTTGATGATCTGGTCCTCGTCGCTCCAGGCGGTGATGGTGTACTTATGCACCCCCGGGATGCTGGAGGCCGACACATTGAGGCTCTCGATGTTCACCTGGCGGCGGGTGAACACGGCCGTCACCTGATTCAGAATACCAGCCACGTTCTCCGAGTAGACCAGCAGTGTATATAGTTTCTTTCTTTCTTCTTTCATAATTACAAACTTCAAATTTCCAGCATCATTTCGTTGACGTTCATGCCCGGCGGTGTCATCGGCAGCACGTTGTCCTCCTCCAGAATGGCACACTCCAGGATGAAGGGCCCATCGGTAGTCAGCATCTTCTCCACGGCAGAAGCGAGGTCCTTGCGGTCGACGACGGCCTGATAGGGGATGCCATAGCCCTGGGCAATCAGTTCGTAAGAGGGATTCATCATCTTGGTGAACGACTTACGGCGCATCCAGAACATATCCTGCCACTGTCGGACGTTACCCAGATAGTGGTTGTTCATCAGAATCATCTTGACAGGTGCCTTCTGCTCCATGATGGTGCCCAGTTCCTCGATGCACATCTGGAATCCGCCATCGCCCATAAAGCAGCAGACGGTGCGGTCGGGGGCAGCGAAAGTGGCACCGATGGCTGCAGGCATACCGTAGCCCATCGTGCCGAGGCCTCCGCTGGTACAGATGCTGCGCCGATGGTGATACTTGAAATAACGGGTGGCAAAGAGTTGGTTCTGGCCAACATCGGTGACAAGGATGGCATCGTCGGCACTCTTCTCTGCCACCATGTTGACGACCTCACCCATGCGCAGCGGTCCTTCCTTCGGATGGATAGCGGGCTCGATGACCTTCACGCGCTCTTTCTCGTCGAGCGGCTTGAAGGAGTCGCGCCATTCCTGGTGGCTGTTCTCCTTCAGCAGAGCAGTGATAGCGGGCAGCGACTCCTTGCAGTCGGCCACGATGGCCACATCAGTCTTCACGTTCTTGTCGATCTCACTGGGGTCGATGTCGAGGTGGATCACCTTGGCCTGCTTGGCGTAGGTCTTGAGGTTGCCCGTCACGCGGTCGGAGAAACGCATGCCGATGGCGATGAGCACGTCGCACTCCTGCTCCTTCAGGTTGACGGCATAGTTGCCGTGCATGCCCAGCATACCAGCATTGAGCGGATGATTGGAGGGCAGCGCGGAGAGACCGAGCATCGTACGGCCTGCGGGGATATCGGCCTTCTCAAGGAAGGCCTGCAACTCTTTCTGGGCATTACCCAGTTCGACACCCTGCCCCACCAGTGCCAGCGGCTTCTTGGCACTATTGATCAGTTCAGCAGCCTGCCGCACAGCCTCATTGTCGAGTTTGGGATAGGGTACATACGAGCGCACGAAATTCACCTTCATCGGCTCCCAGTCGATCTCCTCGACCTGTGCATTGCGGGGAAAGTCGAGCACTACGGGGCCGGGGCGCCCCGTGCGGGCGATATAGAAGGCGCGACTGACCGCCCATGCCACATCCTCGGCATGGCGTATCTGGTACGACCACTTGGAGATAGGCTGTGCCACACCCACGAGGTCTACTTCCTGGAAGGCGTCTGTACCAAGGGCGGAGATAGCCACCTGCCCGGCGATGACCACTATCGGCGTGGAGTCCATCATGGCATCGGCAATGCCCGTCAGGGTGTTGGTGACACCAGGGCCGCTGGTGACGAGGGCGACTCCCACCTCACCGCTGACGCGGGCATAGCCCTCAGCGGCATGGGTGGCTCCCTGTTCGTGACGCACCAGTATATGGTCGAAACATTTCTTCTCTCCCCGGGTGTAGTCGAAAAGCGCGTCGTAGACGGGCATGATGGCCCCTCCGGGGTAGCCGAAGATGGTCTTCACCCCCTCAGCCTGTAAGGCCCGCATCAGCGCCTTCGCTCCTGTAATTCTATCTTTAAGCATATTTGCCTCTTTTTACCTTCTTACCCTTTTATCTTTTTACCTTTACTCAATGATTCTTATTCCACCTTTATCAGCACTCGACACGCTCTGAGCATAGGCACGCAAAGCCTTGGAAACCTGGCGGTTGCGCTTCAGCGGCTGTTGCGGGCGGGCAGCGAGTTCCTCGTCGGAGAGTTTCACATTGATGCTGCGGCTGGGGATGTCGATGACGATGATGTCGCCATCCTTGATCTTGCCGATATTGCCACCATTGGCGGCC
>OCTX012289048.1_pt1 | contig 33808 bp, 29 predicted proteins | sample 1539691 | NCBI WGS metagenome assembly OCTX01 (sample SAMN02144231, study PRJEB22623) | gut metagenome | biome: sheep rumen | host: Ovis aries | place: New Zealand
AAAAAAAAAAAAAACCACAGCACAAAGCGCAATTTGCCGCCCAACCGTCGCCCCTGCCCACTTACTTTTTCAATCGACACCATTTCCATTCTGCGGCTACGAAAATCGCAGGGGGAATGGCGACATTTCTGGCGTGAAAATGGGGCTGGGGATATACGGGGCGCGGGAACTGGTGATTATAAGGGGGGAACGAAGGAATTTGTATAGCACTATCTATTGGGAAAGTTCTAATCAATACGCATGTGGCGGCTTTTTCATGCGCTTGCGAAGCTAGCGGCGCTAGAAGCACTAGAAGCGCTAACGGCACTAGAAGTGCTAGAAAATCTAGCCCCGCTAGAAAAGCTAGCCCTGCTAGCCCCGCTAGAAAATCCAGCCCCCGGCATACATACAAGGACACCCCTTTAAGCGACGGTTCAGTCGAAGAACGGGAAGAACTGGAACCACTGATATGGGAAGAGCCGCGTTTCGGACTCCAGAAAGCGGACGAAATCGGAGACAAGATCGCCGCCGAGGCGCTTGGTGCGCACCTCGTACGAGTTAAAGCCGGTTTTCACGCAGTCGATGGCGAACACCGGGCATTCCATCAGTCGCGCGAAGACGAACACGCCTTTGGGGAAGGCGCATTGGCGACCGAAGAATTCGCGCCTGTAAACCGACGGCGGCTTCATTGAATCCGCCCTGCCTGCGGAGACGCGATCTCCGGCCATGATCACGAGGTCGCCGCGACGGATGTTCGCCTGCATCCCGGCGGCGGTTTCGACGCCAATATCTTCAACGGCATGGAGATGAAAGCGTCCGCCAAGATGTTTGACAAAGAGCGACGTGAATATGGCGTCGTGTCCGAGCTGCTGGAAAGCGTGCACGGCGGGCGGCCTCCCCGTTGGCCGCCGTATTTGCAGGGCGGGGAGGACTTCGATGCAGCCGAGGTGGGTGGAGACGAGGAACGCGCCGCCGCAATCCCAACCCGCGTCGCCGCTGACGGTAAAGCGCGGCGGATTCCTGCACAGCGTGCAGGCGTCGGTCTTGTCCATCATCGATTGCGCAAAAGCGAGCAAATGGCGGAACGGACGCGGCGGAACGCCGGCAACGCGGTAATACTGCGCGAGCGCCACCCTAGCCGGTTTGCACCACGGATAGATGAAAAGAAAGATCGGCCACAGCAGGATGTTCACCGCGTGCTTGCCGAAGACGCGGTAGACGAGCCACAGGGCGAGAATGCGCCACCGTCCGGCCGACTGTTCACGCTGCGCGTACCACATGGCGGGAATAGAACCAGGCAAAAAAGAGCCCGATGGCGAAGGTGACGCCCATGGAACTCGTGACGGCGAACGAAGTAAAGGCGAGCGAGCCGAGCCCGGCGAGCGAAGTGAGGAAACCGGCAAGGACGATGCGGCGGCGGGAAGGATCGGAATGGAAAATCGCGTAGTCGAGCCCCAGCCCGACGATCACGAAAAAGGCGACGAGTTGGAAGAAATTGACGCTCCGACCCAAGTATCCGAGCACGCCCAAGGTGCTGACGACCGACGCCAAGACCGGCAGAAACAGCTTGAGCGAGCGCATAAGCGCGAGGACGGCAAGCAAGACCGCGAGCGACACCGAGACGAGCAGAGCCGTTTCGCGGGAAAGCGCGGCGAAGAGGCGTTCAAGTTCGGCCTTCGGAGAGAAGTCGGTGCCGCCCGGAGCGATGAGCATGCAGGCGCCGGAAGCGTCCTTGCGAACCACGAACCATTCGCATGAAAGCGGGAAATTCCCGGGGGTGACGGGATTGAAATCCGGCGGCGGCGGGACGGCCTCCCTGTCGGCGGCGGCAAAGTTGGATATGAGGCGGCGATTTTCCGCCTGCGTCTTTTCGCTGGGAATCATGGCGCTGAGTCCGGCGACATTTTTGCGCTCCTCGAGTTCGAGCGCCTCCTGCAAGGTCGCGCCTTCCGTCACGGCGAAGGACGTTTCGCCGCCGCCCAGGGCTTCGGCAACCGCCTTCTCGCCCTTGAGCATCAACGGGTCGGGAGTGTAGAACGACGACGCCTCGTTCGCAAAGCGGACGAGCGCGAGCCCTGGCAGGGTGGCAAGAAAGACTAACGCCGCAAACTGACGCATAAGAAGATGGCGACCAGACCGGTCACGGTGAAGACGGCCATTTGCCGGAGAATGGCGACATGGGAAAAGAAAAGCGGAAGGAACGCAGCGAGCGTGGTGGCCAGCGCGTACTTGAGCCGCGCGTTTTTGCCGTGGTAGCAATAATCGACGCCAAGGCCGATGAGCGACGTGCCGAAGAGGAAGGTGAGCACGTGCGGCGCGGAGAAGCAGACGAAAAGCGCGAGAGTCCCGGCGGCAAATCCCGCAAGCAGCGTCAGCGCCGTCGGGATGACGAACCTGAAATCGCGGAAAAGCCAGAAGCCGATCGCGAGGACGAGCGACACCGAGACGAGCGAGAGGATGTTTATCTCCCTGATTGAAGAGCGCCGCGCAAGATAGGCATGGAACGGCGCACCGGAAAGAAAAACGTCGTCGCGGCTGTGCGCAAGTTCGACAAGCTCCGGGATATGGTTGGCGCGGCCGGTCAAAATGACGCCGCCCTCCTTGGGCTTGGGCAGACGGGACATGAGCGAGACGAGAAAGCCGTGGGTGAAGTAGAATGGATCGTCGGCTTTGGGGACAAGCCCCATGCCGCCGTAGTCCATGCGCATTATCGAGCGGCGGATTTTTTCGTATTCGCCCTTCTCGAGCCGTTCGCGGTCTCGTGGCGAGAGCAGTCCGCCGCCGTGGGCGGCATAATAGGACAAGAGTTCGTCGACATCCGGCAGTTCGTCGAGTTCGGCGACTTCCTTTGCCGCCCGCACCGCGTCGGCGGTCGTGCAGAGAACGCGGATGCGGTCGGAAAGATGGGCGTTGAGGAGCGCGAGCGTGGAATCGTTTTCGCCGCCCAAAAGAGAAAAAAGGTCTGTCGAAAGCGCAAGCGCCACGAACAGACCTTTCGCCGATATCGATGCCAGCAGCATCAAAGCGCGGAGAAAATCGCCGCCGCGAGATCGTCATACGTCTCGAAGGCGGGGAGATCGGGATTGTCCTTCTTGATCTGGTCGGTCGAACGGAAGAGAAAGCCCGCCTTGGAGGCGCGGATCATCTCCAGGTCGTTGTAGCTGTCGCCAGAAGCAATCGTCTCGAAACCGCAGCTCTGCAACGCCTTGACGGTCGTGAGCTTCGTGTGGGGGCAGCGGAGCTTGTAGCCGGAAATCCGGCCTTCGGCGTCGGTCGTAAGCGTGTTGCAAAAGAGCGTGGGCCAGTTGAGCTTCTTCATGAGCGGACGCCCGAACTGGTCGAAGGTGTCGGAGAGAATCAAGACCTGGGTCTTTTCGCGCAGACGGTCGAGAAACTCCTGCGCACCGATAAGCGGCTCGATGCGGGAGATGACATCGGTCACATCCTTGAGCTTCAGGTCGTTCTTGGCGAGCAGGTCGATGCGGTAGCGCATGAGCTTGTCGTAGTCCGGCTCGTCGCGGGTGGTGCGCTTGAACTCCGGGATGCCTACCTTGTTTGCGAATTCGATCCAGATTTCCGGCACCAAAACGCCTTCCAGATCAAGACAGGTTATGAACATATTGCCATTCCTCGTGCTTTATGGTTCTTTGTCTTTCCTGGGCGGTTGTGAAACATTAGTGGCGGAACGAGCGCTGGCCCGTGAAGACCATGGCGACGCCGTGCGTGTTGCAGCAGTCGATTACGTCCCAGTCGCGGATCGCGCCGCCGGGCTGGATGATGGAGGTTATGCCTTCGCGGATGCCAACTTCCGCGCCGTCGCGGAACGGGAAGAAGGCGTCGGACACCATCGCGCAACCGGGAAGACCGCCCTTCTCGGCTTTCGTCTGCTCCATAATCTCTGCCTGCTTGCGTGCGCCGTCCTCTTCACCGAAGATCAGGCGCAGATCGTTGAACGGCTTCTGGTACTTCTCCCAGCTGATCCAGTCGGCATGCTTGGTGTACGCCTTGTCGCGAGCGATCTCGGCCACGCCCACGCGATCCTGCTCTCCCGTGCCGATCCCCACCGTCGCGCCGTCCTTCACGTAGAGAACGGAGTTGGAGGTGACGCCGGCCTCTACGAACCATCCGAACATGAGATCCTCGAGCTCCTGCGGCGTGGGCTGGCGCTTGATGCGGTGCTCCTCGAAGGACACCGCGCTGGTCGCCTTGTCGGTGAGCTTGCGCTGCGCCACGGCCTCGATGAGGTCCTCTGGCTTTCTTGCGTTCACGCTGAAGCTCGTCTGCGCGACGATGCCGCCGTCGATAAGCGCCTTGAAGTCGAGCACGCGCTTGCCCACGAAGGAGACGAGGCGATCCATGTTCTTGATGCGGAAGACGCGGAGATTCTTCTTCTGGGCGAAGATGTCCATCACGCCGGGCTTGAAGTCGGGTGCGACTACGACTTCGGCGTAGTTCTCGGCGATGAGCCGCGCAGTCTCGACGTCGCATTCGCGGTTGAGCGCGATCGCGCCGCCGAACGCGGCCAGACGATCGGCCTTGTTCGCGCGGAAGTACGCTTCCGCCAGCGTCGAGCCGACGGCGACGCCGCAAGGATTGTTGTGCTTCACAATAACCGCGCACGGCTTGTCAGTCAGATAGCGCAGAATGTTGAGCGCGTTGTCGGTATCGGTGATGTTCGTCTTGCCCGGATGCTTGCCGGACTGCAGTAATTCGGGTACCGAAGCAAGATAATCGCCGCCCTTGACGAACTCCACTTCGCCAAGCTGCAGATTGCCGCCGACGAGGCGGTAGAGCGCGGCCTCCTGTCCGGGATTCTCGCCATACCTCAGGCCCTTGTCTTCGCCGCCAATGTTCCAGGTCACCTTCTCGTAGGCGAGCGTCTCGCGCTTGTCGCCATCAATGAACGAAATCTCCATCTTCGGGGCAAAATGCTCCGCTTCGATCGTCTTGTACGCTGCTTTGAGGTCTTTCATCTTTCTGGTCTTCTTTCGTTAGAATTTCAGCGACTTCCCGTCGCTGGCGAGTTTCGCCTTCATGCGGGCGTGCGCCTTGCCGGCGAGAATCGCCTCGGCAAGCGGATCTTCAACATAAGTCTGCAGGACGCGGCGCAAAGGACGTGCACCAAGGCTGGGGCTGTAGCCTTTTTCGACGAGGAAATCGACCGCCTTCCTGTCGAGCGAAAGCTTGATCTTGTTGTCCTTGAGCCGCGCCTGAAGCTTGTCGAGTTCGAGTTTGAGAATCTTTTCGACATCGGCGCGGTCGAGCTTTTTGAACACGACCGTATCGTCGTAGCGGTTGAGGAGTTCCGGGCGGAACGTCTTCTTGGCTTCGTCAATGAGCTTGTTGCGCAAAACCTCGTGGCACGTCTCAATCGTCTCGGACTGGAAACCGAGGCTTCGCCCCTCGCGGGCGAAATCGAAACCGAGATTCGCGGTGCAGATGATAATCGTGTTGCGGAAGTCGACGACGCGCCCCTGTCCGTCGGTAAGGCGGCCGTCGTCCATGATCTGCAGCAGCATGTTCATGACATCGGCGTTGGCCTTTTCGAATTCGTCGAAGAGCACCACGGAATAAGGGCGGCGGCGCACCTTTTCGGTAAGCTGTCCGCCCTCGTCGTAGCCCACGTATCCTGGCGGCGCACCCACAAGGCGAGAGGAAGAATACTTCTCCTGGAACTCGCTCATGTCAATAGTGATAAGCGCCTTTTCGTCGCCGTACACCTTGTCGGCCAGCATCCGCGCAAGATAGGTCTTGCCGACGCCCGTGGGGCCGAGGAACAGGAAGCTGCCGATTGGGCGGCGCGGATCGCCCAGGAGTGCGCGAGAACGCCGCAGGGAACGCGCGATGGACTTGACCGCCTCGTCCTGCCCGACGACCACGCCGGCGAGATCCTTCTCCATGGAGAGCAGCTTCTCGGCGGTAGTGGAATCCATTTTTTCGAGCGGCACGCCGCTCATGATTGAAACGGTCTCGGCCACGTCATCGGCGCCCGCGCCGATCACTTCGCCGCCCTGCTCCTTGCGCCATTCCGAAAGCGCCTTGTCAAACCGGGCCTTCTTCTCCGCGATCTTCGAGCGCAGATTCGCCGCCTGGTCGAACGCGCCCTTGGCGGTGAATTCCTCGCGCGAGCGTCTGAGGGCGGCGATTTCGTTCTGCAGTTCAACTATCGGCTGCGGACGCGCACTGCGGGCGATTCTGAGGCGCGCGCCGGTCTCGTCCATGGCATCGATCGCCTTGTCCGGCAACTGGCGCGAAGGCAGATAGCGCGCGGTAAGCTCCACCGCCGCCTTCAGCGCCTCGCGCGAAAATCTAACGCCATGATGCTCCTCATACCTGGGCGCGATGCCCTTGAGAATCTCGATCGAGTCCGCGACCGAAGGCTCGTCAATCTGCACCGGCTGGAAGCGACGCTCCAGCGCCGCGTCTTTTTCGATCGACTTGTGATATTCCTTCAAGGTCGTCGCGCCTACGCACTGGAGTTCGCCGCGGGCGAGCGCGGGCTTGAGGATGTTCGCGGCGTCCATCGCGCCTTCCGCGCCGCCGGCGCCGACCATGGTGTGGATTTCATCGAGGAACAGAACAATGTTCCCGGCGCGGCGCGTTTCGTCGACAATCTTCTTGAGCCGCTCCTCGAACTGGCCGCGGTACTGCGTTCCCGCCACGACCCGCGCCATGTCGAGCGCCACGACGCGCTTGCCGAGCATCCGCTCCGGAACGTCGCCCGACGCTATCGCTTGGGCGAGTCCCTCGACGACCGCAGTCTTGCCTACGCCAGCCTCGCCGATGAGCACCGCGTTGTTTTTGGTGCGGCGCGAGAGAATCTGCACGAGGCGGCGGATCTCCTTGGATCTCCCGATCACGGGATCCGATTTGCCGCTCCGGGCAAGCTCGGTGAGGTCGCGCCCGAAGGCGTTGATCGTAGGGGTCTTCACGGCCTTGCCGTTGCCGCCCTCCTTGCGTCCGTCCTCTTCGCCCTCGCCCGTTGACGCTTCGGCATCCGCCGGCGGCGTTTCGTCTTGCGCCGGATTGAGCGCAGCGAGAAATTTGTCCACCCCGATCCCGGCGTTGAAAAGCATCTGCGCGGCGGCATTCTCGCCCTCGCGCATCATCGCCACCACGAGCGCCTCCGTGCCGATAAGCCCGTCAGGCCCGCCAGCCTCGATCTGCGCGAGTTCCAGCACCTTCTTGGTCCGCCCCGTGAAAGGAAGCTGCCCGCGCTGCATCACCGCCGACTCGTTGCCGGCGATCATCGAGCGCATCGCCTCGGTAAGGTCTTCGAGCTTCATGCCCATGGCGGCAAAACGCCTGCACGCCGCCGCATCGGGAATCGCCAAGAGCGACAGGAGAATGTGCTCGCACCCGATGGCGTCGTGCCCCATCTGCTGGGCGCAGCTGTTGGCGCCGTTGATGGCGTCCATCGCATGCTTGGAAAGCTTCATCTTGCTCATCCGAAAATCCTCCTCGCGCGTTCGTTGAGCCGCACCTTGGCGAAGCGGGCGTTGGCATTGTCGGCCCGCACCGCGTCTTCATCGTAGGGATCGTGGTCGGTGGCCGCGGCGATCTTCGCCTGACGGCGCGAAATAGAGTCGATCTCCCGCTCGGTGATGCCGTCGAGAAATCCTTCGTGCGACGCAAGTTTCAAAGGCGAAAGCAAATCCACGTATTCGCCGGCGGCAAGAAGCCTTGCGCTCCGGAGGACGCTGATCGAACGCGCAAGCGTGTCGGCAAACACGAGCGGATCATCCTCGACAAGCGCGATGCGCGCATATCGCTCCTGGTCGACGAGATCCTGCAGCGCCGCCCAGGCATTTTTCGCGTCCTTCAGGTCTTTCGCATACATGACGCGGTAGAGATGGCCGCTGTCGTGTCTGCGGTCGAAAGGATGCTCGAGCCGCATGTCCAGCGTTTCCATCGCCTGTTTGACCTTGTCGAGGTCGCCCATCAGAAAAAGCCCCTCCAGATGGAGAAAGCCGTTCATCATGCACTCCAGCATCGACTTGCCGGGCTTGAGCTCCTCGAATGCCGCGTCGTTCAACTCGAACCCTTTGCCGGCATGGCGCGCGATGGTGTCCTTCACCGTGTCGAGGATGCCACCGACGGCATCGATCATCTTGCGCATCGCCTCGTCGCCTTCGGCAGGATCGTCGCCCTCTCTTGGAAAGCCGAAGCCTTCGTCTTCATGATCCTCGCGCTCTTGGCTTTCCTCGACTTTCGCCGCGCAAGCCTCGCACACGTAACGCTCGTCGTCCTCGCCGCGGCCCTTGAGCACCTTGACGGCCTCGGCGTTATTGCAGATTTCGCACTTCATTACAGATTTGGATCCTCAGAGTAGAGTTCGCCCTGCTCCATGGAGCTGTCGATCTCGTCTTCGCTGACCACGTTCTCCTTCCCCTCGGCACCGAGATCGCGGTCGAAAAAGCGCGTGTATTCGCGCCAGAATTCCACTTTGACTTCGCCCGTCTCGCCGTTGCGGTTTTTCGCGACATCGATGATCGCGAGCCGCTCGTCCTTGCTGTCTGGGTCGGTCGCCACGCGGCTGGGGCGCCGCAAAAGGAGCACGACGTCGGCATCCTGTTCAATCGCGCCCGAATCGCGCAAGTCGGAAAGTTTCGGTTTTTCGTATTTGTCGCCGCGCTTTTCGTTGTCGCGCGAGAGCTGCGAGAGCACAATCACCGGGACGTTCAGCTCCTTGGCCATGGCCTTGATCTGCTGGGAGATCATGCTGACTTCCTGCTGGCGTCCCTGCTTGGCCATGTCGCGGCACTGGCAAAGCTGGAGGTAGTCGATAACGATCAGCTCGATGCCGTGCTGCTTCTTCATGCGGCGGGCGCGGGCACGCAAATCCATCACGTCCAGCCCTGCGGAGTCGTCCACCACCAGCGGCGCTTTCTTGAGCCGGTCGACGATAGGTCCCAGTCGCTTGCTCGCCTCCTTACGCACGTCCTTGGGCATCAGATTGCGGTTGAGCTGCCAGGTGTTGATCTGCGCCGCACCCGCGACCATGCGCTTGACTAGCGACAAAACCGGCATTTCCAAGCTGAAAATCCCCACCGGATGCGGCTTGGGGTCGTGCTTCACGGGCATTCCGTTCATCATGCAGCCGGTCGCGACGCTCTCGGCGATGTTCATCGCCAGCGACGTCTTGCCCACCGAAGGCCGCGCGGCGATGACGATCATCTCCGCCTTCTTCAGTCCCATGAGCCGTTCGTCGAGATGCGTAAGCCCGGTGGAAAGCCCATTCACAATCCTGCCGCCGGAATCGAAGAGGTTGTCGATCTCCATCCCGGCTTGCGCCACCGCCGACGCCCACGACTGGGTTTTGTTCGAGTGGGTGCCGATTTCCAGAAACGACTTTTCCGCAAATCCCAGCACCGCCTGCGGATCGGGATTGTCCGCCTCGTCGTAGCAACGCTTGACGACCTGCTCGCTTTTCGCGATCATGGTGCGGCGCAGCGCCTTCTCCCGCACGATCTTGATGTAGTACTCGGCGTGCGCAGTCGTCGGCGTGTCGTCGATCAGCCCCGTCACATACGCCTCGCCGCCCACGCCGTCGAGTTCTCCCGACACCTTGAGCTCGTCGATAAGCGTCAAGGGATCGAGCGGTCGCGAATTGCGCGAAAGTTTTTCGATCGCCGCGAAAATCTTGACGTTGCGCGGGTCGTAGAAGCTTTCGCTCGTGATGCCGCCGGCGAGCGCGATATCGAGAACCCGGTCCTCGCCCACGCCCGTGGTGTCCAGCAAAATCGACCCCAGCACCGCGCGCTCGGCCTCGGTGCTGCTCGGTGGAATGCGTTTGGTTTTTGCCGCCGCCATTTTCCCGAAACTCCTTACTGTTCTTCAGTGACGCGCAATATCTCCTTGACGCTCGTCACTCCCTTGAAAACCTTGTCCCAGCCGTCTTCGCGCAGCGTCTTCATGCCTTTGGCGAGCGCGAGATTGCGGATTTGCGTGGCGTTTTCGCGGCGCACGATCGCGCCTTCGATATCCTCGTCCACGTCAAGCACCTCGAACAGCGCGCGCCGCCCCTTGTAGCCGGTGCGCGAACATGCGTCGCATCCGCAAGGCTCCCACACCGTCCGGGACTGCGGCGGCACGGAGAGGTTGTAGTACTTCATGTCAAGCGGCGTTTCGCGGCGGCACTCCGGACATAGACGGCGGCAAAGCCGCTGACCCATCACGCCCGCCACCGCCGAAGCGATCAAGAACGGCTCCACGCCCATGTCGATGAGACGTGGAAACGCGCCCGCCGCATCGTTCGTGTGCAGGGTGGAAAACACCATGTGACCGGTCAGCGATGCATTGATCGCAATCTCCGCCGTCTCGCGGTCGCGGATTTCACCCACCATGATGATGTCCGGATCCTGACGCAGAAAAGCCCTAAGCGCACGCGCAAACGTCATCCCGATGTCCGCTTGCATCTGCACCTGGTTGATGCCGGCCATGTGGTATTCGATAGGATCTTCCGCCGTCATGATCCTGACGTCGATCTTGTTCACCTCCGAAAGGAACGAATAAAGCGAAGTGGACTTGCCCGACCCCGTAGGCCCGGTCACGAGAAAGATGCCGTTCGGGCGGTGGATGATCTTCTCCACGACCGCAAAGTCGCGCGCATTGAACCCGAGATCGGTCATCTTCACGAAATTGCCGCTCTTCGCCAGCAGACGCAGCGAAATCGATTCGCCATACGCCGCCGGCATCGTCGAAACGCGAATATCGATATCCTCGCCGCCGATCCTGATTCCGATTCGCCCGTCCATCGGCAGCCGCTTTTCCGCGATATCGAGATTCGCCATAACCTTGATGCGCGAGATGATCGCCGCCTTGAGCCGGTTGAGCTGCGGCGGCACGTCTACCTTGTGGAGCATGCCGTCGATGCGATACCGTATCCTGAGCTCCGTCTCCTGCGGCTCGATGTGGATATCGGTCGCGCCCTGACGATCGGCCTCGGCGATAATCTGGTTGACGAACTTGACGATCGACGCCTCTTCGCCCATCTCGCTGACGTCGATCTTGCTCATCGCGCCGAAATCTTCGTCCACGCTGTAGCGTCCGTCTTCGATCATCTTCTCGATCGCGTCCGCGCCCACGCCGTAATACTTCTTTACGGCTTTCTCCACTTCTTCGCGCGGCGCGAGCGCAATCACAATCCTCAGCCCGCAGAGAAGCCGCAGTCCATCGGCCGCCTTGGTGTCGAAAGGATCCGGCGAAACGACGGTGAGCGACCGCTCCGAAAGCGCAAACGGCAAGACATTATATTGGTATACCGCGCTCGCAGGCAGGCGCGCGAGAGCCTCCTGGCTCGGACTGCGACGCTCCAGATCGACGGTCTCCATCCCCAAGACCCTGCCCACGCCGGCAAGAAAATCCGGCTCCTTGACACCGCCGAATTTGACGCAGGCCTCTGCAAGCCCCATGCCGGGATTGCGCTCGCGCGCCTCCATGATACGCTCGAGCGCGGCGTCGGAATAGACGCCGGAAGACCTCAGGATCATCGCCGAAAGTGCAGAATTCTCGCTCATGTATGAAATTATAGCAAAAATCGGGTTGATTTTCCACCCTAAAATATGATATAATATATTTTGTTCGCACGAAACAAGGCGGGCGTAGCTCAGTGGCAGAGCATCGGCCTTCCAAGCCGAGTACGAGGGTTCGATTCCCTTCGCCCGCTCCAGAGCGGCCAGAGTGGCGTAATGGCAGCCGCAGCAGACTCAAAATCTGCCGCACGCGAGTGCGTGAGGGTTCGAGTCCCTCCTCTGGCACCAGCAGTTGCGAACGAAACCATGGAGGGGTGTCCGAGTGGTCGATGGTGCAACCTTGGAAAGGTTGTGTGGGCGCAAGTCCACCGGGGGTTCGAATCCCCCCCCCTCCGCCAGCTTTATGAAAATCGACAGATCCATCTTGCCGCCGGGCAGAATCGGCATCGCCGTAAGCGGCGGCTCCGACAGCGTGGCGCTTGCTTTTCTTCTCACCAAGGGCGGCAAAAAGAAAAACGCCGCCGCGAGATTCGTGATTCTCCATGTCGACCATGGCCTGCGGAAGGAATCGAAAGAGGAATTCCAATTCGTGAAGAATCTGGCCGTGCGCCTTGGCGTGCCTTTCAAGGGCGTGCACCTGAAGGTAAAGAAAGTTCCCGGCGAATCGCTCGAAATGTCCGCACGCAATGCGAGACTCAAGTTCTTCGCCAAATGCATGAAGGAATTGTCGCTCGATGCGATTGCGACCGGACACCACATGGATGACGTGGCCGAAACCTTCCTCATGCGCATCAAGCGCTGCTCCGGCGCCCAAGGGCTCGCCGGCATCAAAAGCGTCAGCACGGTGGGGACGATCAGATTCGTCCGGCCGCTTTTAGGCTGCCGCGACCGCGAACTCAAGGATTATCTGCTCAAGTTCAAGGAGCCGTGGCGCGAAGACGCCACGAACGACGATACGACCATCGAGCGCAACAACGTGCGCCATGTCGTCATTCCCTTCCTGGAAAAAAACCTCGACCCCTCGCTCGTCGCACACCTCTACCGCATCTCGACGATCCTCGGCAAAACCCGGTAAGGCAGGTTTGACAAACCCGCCGCCGACAGGGCTGCAATCTGCGGATTACTCCGCCATTATTTCCGCCATCGATACGAAACCAGTGCCGTCGGCGGAGGCTTCAGCTCCGAGAATCAAGTGGTCGACCAATTCCAATCCCACGAGATTAGCGCCGTCGTTCAGCCTGACGGTCGCGTCATAATCCGCCTTGCTGGGCGTGGGATTGCCCGACGGGTGATTGTGGGCAACGATAATTTCCTCCGCGCCGGCTTTGAACGCCTCGCGGAAAATCGCGCCCACATCAATTGCCGCCGTTCCGTCCTCGCTCCCGACGGAAACGAGGATTGGCTTTGCAAGCACCTTACCGTTGCCGTCCAGCGGCAGCACGAAAACCCGCTCCTCCTTCTGTTCTCTTGGCAGCGCCGAACGAAAAACGGCGGCGGCATCGGCAGCAGATTCAATGCGGACAAATGATTCATTAGGCTTCATAGTGGAACACCTGATAGCTTTCTACATTGCGCTTGTTGATCATGTAAAAGGATTTCGACTCCAACAAGAACTTGATTTCATTCCCTTCCGGAAGTCTGTTTTCATTCTCATAAAAAAGTCTTACAGAGCGGTCGATGGATTTCCCAAGAGTCATCTCAAACTCATCCGACCACTGCAAACCCATGCGCTCCAAATCTACCTCAAATTCGCGCCAACACACACGAGGCAGTTTTGCCGCCCCGTCCGATTCCAAGTAAACCGTGAGACTGACTTTGTTCTTTCCGCCTCGCACCTTGCGCATATCCTCTATCCCTGAATAAACCATTGCGCGTTTAGTCAACAATCTCAATCCATGACGGATCAAAGCCAACATCCTTCAACACTGCATTCGGTGAAACGCGTTTTGGCCGCTTGATACGTAGTTTAAGTCTCTTTTCAGGAACATCAGAAACTATCGTAAATTGAGAGCCATGAGGTTGCCATGTGAAGCGATGAGCACCAGTGGCATTTTCAAACCCTTCAAAATTGCCACGATCATTCACCTGCCAATAGTAATCCTTTGGGTCAAACAAGCAAGTTTCCTCTTCGTAAACGGAAACTTCCGTCAGGTTTTCGCCTTTCAGCAGAACGACTGTTCGCACATGGAGAAACTTTTTGCGGACATCGGCGACTCGCGCATTCCAAATGCCAAGAACCTTTTCCCCCACTTCATCTACATCCATGTCGCGGACGTTCTTCTCGCCATAAGAATAGTCAAGCGAGTTCCGTCCGCTGATAAGGCGTACATGACGCGCAACAAATGGACGGTCATTCTTGACGGTCTTTGCTCCCCATGCAGTTTGTTCGCAAACTACATCATCAAGGCCAACATTGGATGGCGTCCAATTCGCGCCAATACACCGGGCAAAGATTTCTTCCCAATCGCTCCCTTCCAAGCGAGGTTCAGGGCGCGTAGCCAATACGTATACGATTTCCCTACCCAATTTAAGCGCAAAGTCTTCCGGGAACTTGTTTAGGGGATACTTCGGGTGGTATTTCTCCACACTTCTCAACTTAGGCGATTTCTTTTCCATAACATTCTCCTTTTAGATTGATTCAAGTTTCTCAACAACCTTTTCCGCCACTGCTCGGATAACAGGCACTGCAACACTATTGCCTGTCTGATGTTTAATCTGGCCGTAGTTTACAACGACTTTAAACTCATCTGGGAAACCCTGAATGCGCAACATTTCACGAGGCGAAGGGCGCCGCTCATCGTTAATAAGAATGTAGTTTGCCGAAGCGCCTGCCCTCAGCGCACATGAGTAGGCATGAGGCGTGATCGACCCAGCCACATTCTCATGCGAAATGTATGGCTTTGGAAAATCTTTGTCACGCAACCTCGCCAATCGACTTTCACGTATTGCAGGGCGAACTTTTAGCGACTTGTCGTTCTCCGCATCCTTATCAATTATGTCTGCAACGGTTTTGCGTTTGTCTTTTGGTATCGGCGGCGGAAATTCAAAATCGACTGGCTTGCGAAACCCGCATATGATAATGCGTTCACGCTTTTGTGGAACTCCATAGTCTAAGGCATTCAAGACTTTGTAATGAACATCATACCCCGCACTGCGCAAATGGGACAATATCACTTTGAACGTTCTACCGCCATCATGCGCCGTTAGGTTACGTACATTCTCCAGCATAAAAGCCTTTGGTTGCTTTGCCAAGAGAATTTTCTCTATGTTGAAAAAAAGCGTTCCTTGTGTTTCATGTCTAAACCCCTCTTTATCACCTATGATAGAGAACGGCTGACATGGAAAGCCCGCTAATAAAACATCAAAATCAGGAATGTCCTTCGGGTCTATCTTCTGAATATCACCGAAAGGCTGCTCCCCGAAATTGCTGAAATACGTTTTAGCTGCCTCCTTATCCCACTCTGACGAGAACACGCATTTTCCCCCAAGCGACTGATACCCAAGGCGTATGCCGCCTATACCTGCAAACAAATCAATGAACGTGAATTTTGGGTGTTCTGGTGGCGGGAAAGGGACTTCAGGCTTTAAGATGTCCATTTCTGGCATATCCCAAAAACTCATTTGATACGCGAGTTCGCATACGCGCAACTGCTCGGGACGGAGTTTCGTAATGATGGACGGCAGTCGCTTCGCGAGGTCGGGATCGGTGCGGTCAGGGGATTCAAGATATGCCTTGAGCTGCTTGCGTACCTTGGGCGCGGTTGCAAAGTCCGCCGTGCGGACAATGACGCGCTCGCAGTCAAGCGGATTGTCGAGTTTATGCCGATACTTGAACTCCGTCTTGAAAAGAAGATACTTGTCGCCATGCGCCTTGCCCTTCTCGGGATAGCCGTACTCGCTTATCAACTCTTTGCGCGTCTTGATGCCGACGAACTCCGCCTTGTAGCGGCGCTCGTCCTTCGTGCCTTTGAAAAGCCAAAGTTCCGTTATCTTCGCCGCGTCGGATTCGGTGATTTTGTCCTTGTCCGAAATCGGGTAGTTGTACCATCCGCGCCACCGCGTCAGCTGGTCGCCCTTATAGGTGCCGACGAGCACCATGCGCTCGGATGCATCTTTTTTCTCCGCCATCTTCATAATCCTTGCTTGCCGTCTATCATCATATTGCCGTTTTGAAGTATTATACCAAAATTCACCAATGAGTTACAAGCATTATTTTCACCTTCCTGCGTTTTGTGTGTGAAAAAACGGGAAAATGAGAAAGGAATCGGTATCCGTTCGCAGTCCAGACGGCTGGACTGCCAAGTAAAAGACCCGGGACTGCCAAGTAAAAGAAGCTGAACTACGAAGTACAGGATGCTGGACTGCGAAGTACAGGATGCTGGACTACGAAGGAAAAGAGGCTGGACTACGAAGTCGAGAGGTCTAGACTACGAAGGAAAAGAGGCTGACATTGAAGTTTGAGAACTTGAACCCGCCGTTCCCTGTTCCACGCCTTCCGTGCATTCCGTGGTTTAAAATCCGCCCTTCCAAGCCCGCATTAGGATGCCAGCGCAAAAAGGTTTAACCTTTTAACCTAAAAGGTTCAACATTTTTACCCAAAAGGTCCAACCTTTTATATCAAAAGGTCAGCCCTTTTCATAAGCCGCTAAAGATTGGCGAATGGATTGACTGAAAAGACTCTCGGCGGCGGTTTCGTCCTGGCGGTCGTAGCCGTTCCCTTCTTCTCCGTTCCCCGTTCACCGTTCCCCGCCTTCTTCCGCGCACTCAAACTGATGCGACCGCGCTCGAGATCCACGCCGAGGACGGTCACGGTGAGACGATCGCCGGCTTGGACGACGCTTGCGGGGTCGGTGACGAAATTGTCGCTAAGCTCGCTGAGGTGCACAAGTCCGTCCTGATGAACCCCGATATCGACGAATGCGCCGAATGCGGTCACGTTGGTGACGACGCCTTCGAGTTTCATTCCCTCGCGGACATCTTCGATCTTGGTGACATCCTCACGGAATTTCGGCGGCTCGAAGGTGGCGCGAGGATCGCGTCCGGGGCGCGAAAGTTCGGCCACGATATCCTTCAAGGTCGGTTCGCCGACATCCGCCGAGACATAGCTGCGGATATTTATCTTGCGGGCGCGTTCGGCGTTGCCGACGAGTTCCTTCACGGAAATGCCAAGATCCGCCGCCATTTTTTCGACCAGCGCATAGCGCTCGGGATGGACGGCCGAAGCATCGAGCGGATTTTCCGCCCCGCGAATGCGCAAAAAGCCTGCGCATTGCTCGAACGCCTTGTCGCCAAGCCCTTTGACGCGCTTGAGCTCCGCGCGGGATTTGAACTTGCCATGCTCGTCGCGATAGGCGACAATCGCCTTGGCGAGCGCCGCGCCGACTCCGGAAACGCGCTCCAAAAGCGGCGCAGATGCGGTGTTGAGCTCCACCCCTACGCCATTCACGCAACTGACGACCACCTCATCCAGTTTCGCGGCCAAAAGCGGTTGATGGACGTCATGCTGATACTGCCCCACGCCAATCGCCTTGGGATCGATCTTGACGAGTTCGGCGAGCGGATCCTGCAAACGGCGTCCGATCGAAATCGCACCGCGCACGGTAAGGTCGAGATCCGGGAATTCCTTGCGGGCGATTTCGGAAGCCGAATAGACCGAGGCGCCGGATTCCGAAACCGAAACCACAATCGGCGTGGGAATCTCCGGATGCTGGGCATGGAGTTTCGCGAGCGTTTGACGCACAAAAGCCTCGGTTTCGCGTCCGGCGGTTCCGTTTCCCACCGCGATCGCCTGCGGGCGATACTTGTTCACGATGAGCGCGATCGCCCTTTCGGATTCCGCCGCCTTCTGCATGGGGAAGATCACGGTCTTGCCGAGGTATTTGCCGGTCGAATCCATCATCGCGACTTTGCAGCCGGTGCGGATGCCGGGATCGATCGCCAGCACCGCCTTCTCGCCCAGCGGCGGCGCCAGCAGAAGATGGCGGAGATTTTCGGCGAAGACTTCAACCGCCTGACGGTCCGCCTCCTGTTTTTTCTCGAGCGCGACGTCAATCTCGCACGACGGCGCGAGCAGCCGCTTGAGCGCATCTTCGGCGGCGAGCTCGATATCTCTGCCGCCTCTCGACAAGCGGCCGCCGCACAACTGCAACACGCCTTCGAGGAGCAGTTTGAAATCGACGACATACTTTACCCACAAAACGCCCTCTTTCTGTCCGCGCCGGATTGCAAGATAGCGATGGCTGGGAATCGTCGCCAACGACTCCTCGAAATCATAATACTGCTCGAACTTCGTGGGCTCTTTGGGTTTCGGGGTGACGACTTCGCTCTTGACGATGCCCTTTTGCGCGTAGGCGTTGCGGACGAAGCCGCGCACTTCGGCCATGTCGGCAATGCGCTCGGCGATGATGTCGCGTGCGCCCTGGAGTTCCTCCGCGGTGCCGGAATACTCTTCGCCGTTCCAAATCCTGTCGGCGAGCGGCTCGAGTCCGGCTTCTTTGGCGATCTGCGCACGGGTGCGGCGCTTGGGTTTGTAAGGCTGGTAAAGATCCTCCAGGGCCGACTTCTGCATACAGGCGACAATCTGCGCCTTCAGCTCCGCAGTAAGCTTCCCCTGCGAGTCGATGGAATCCAGGATTGTGCGCTTGCGGTCTTCAAGTTCGGTATAATAGGCGTTCTTTTCCTGGATCCTGCCGATCGCCACTTCATCGAGATTGCCGTGACGCTCTTTGCGGTAGCGGGCGATGAAAGGCACGGTGGAGCCGTCGGCGAGGAGTTTGACCACGGCGGCAACCTGATCGCGCCCGATTCCAAGTTCGGACGCGATCTTCGCCAATACTTGTTCGTTCATTTCTTTGCTTTTACTTTGATAACCTGCCCGACGCGCAAATTCGCGAGTTTCTTCACGGTCGTGCCGTTCATGGCGGCGAGTTCGGTGAATGTCGCGCCGCACATTTTGGAAATTGCAGTAAGATTGTCGCCGGATTTGACGGTGTAAAGCTCCACGCCAGGTTCGAGAAGAGCTTTTTCGGTTGTCCGCTCCCCGTTCCCTTCTTCTCCGGTCCCAGTTACCCGTTCCCCGTTCGCTTCTGCTCCGTTCCCCGCTATCCGTTCCCCGTTCGCTTCCGCTCCGGTCCCCGTTACCCGTTCCACGTTCGCTTCCGCTCCGTTCCCCGTTACCCGTTCCACGTTCCCTTCTTCCCTGTTCCCGGTTTGCAGAACCGGCGGAATCGACTCCGGTTCCGGCGGCGGAGTTTTCTCGCCGCGGGTGGCGATGAGAGCTGCAACTACAATCACATGTGCGCCAATGCTGACTGCAAGCGCGAAAATCCAGTTGATCCCCTTCACTTTCGTTCCTTTCGAAAAATCACATTCTGCCGTCGAGCGACTTGCCCTTCTCGATATGGCGGAAGTCGGGCAGATACTCTCCGAGGACGCCGACGATATCCGCCTTGGTCGCGCCCGGGCGGAGAAACGCCGCACGCAAAGATTCGATTATCGCCTCGACTTCTTTCGCCTCCCGCCGTTTGGCGTTTTTGACCACGCCCAGATTCGCAAACTTCGTCTCGTCGCAGACATCCGCGAGCGTGTGGAATTCCTCAAACGTCTTTTCGCCGGAAGTGTCGCTGCCGAAAAACTCGACGGGATAGCCGGACGAAACATCCGCCATCGCCGCCTGCGCTTCTCCTGTCGAAGAACACGCGCGGCAGCCAAGTCCCATATAATCGAGCATGTCGCGCACTACCTGGTCGAATGCAATCATGTCGCGGTTTTCGTCAAGTTTGGGATAGACGATGTCGCCGGAATCCGCGAGCGCCGAGGCCGCAAGGCACAACTCGCCCGACTCGACCGGAGAGACGAAAAAGCGCCTTATCCCCATGGGGCAGGAAAGCGGCTGGCGCTTGGAAATGCGATTGAGCCATCCGAGCGGCAGCGAGCCGTTGGAAAAGGCGACATTGGCGAAACGCGCGGTCTTCACCGGGATCGTCCCCGCATAAGCCATGATAGCCTCTTCCATGAGCTTCTTCGTCGCCCCCATCACATTCACGGGATTGGCCGCCTTGTCGGTGGAAACGCAGAAAAACGCTTCGGGCGGATTTTCCGCAAGCAGATCCAAAAGCCGCTTGGCCATGAAGACATTCGTCTCGCACATCGCCTCGATGGAATAGATGTCGCGCTCGGCGCGCACATGCTTCCTCGCGGCGAAATTGGCGACAATGTCAAAAGGTCCCTTGGCCTCGAAAAAACGACGGAAAAGATCCGACCCGAGGTCGATCGGCTCGGTCACGTATTCGATATTGTCGAGCGCCTTCGCAAAAAACGGCGAAGCGCGAAGTTCGCGGGTAAGTTCAGTGAGGGAATTTTCGTCGATGTCGACCACGCAAACCGCCGCCGGGGAAAAGCGCAATGCCGCCTTGACGTAATTGGATCCGATAGTCCCGGCGCCGCCGACGACAAGAATGCGTTTGCCGCCGATGCGCTCGCGCAATTCTCCGTCGAAGCGGGCGAAATCCGGCTTGAGCAGCGACTCGCGGCGGTGCGTCATGTGCTTGCGCACGAAATCCTCGATATCAAATCCGGTCATTGGCAACCTCCAAAGGCTATGAGGGTGGTCTTGAGTCCGTCTTCGGCGGCGATCGGCAGCCTATCCCAGCCGAGCGCCGCCTTGACGGAACGGTTGTCGACAACGGAATTTCCGGCAAGTTTGCCAAGCCGCTCCGTGTCCAGCGGCAAATGGAAGATGTCGCCGACTCTCGCGGCGAGGCGAATCAAGGCTGGAGAAATCTTCCACAACCTCGGCTTGAAACCGAAACTTTCCGCTATGAGAGCGATGATGCGATTTGTGGAAACGGCTTCGTCATCGGCGACCGGATACTTGCCCGCAGGCGCAGCCGGAGAGAGAAAGGCGAAGACGATCGCGCAAATATTGCCGATCGACGTAAAACTGCGCCGGTTTTCAAACGCGGCGAGCGGCCACGGAATGCGGCGGCGGACGACTTTGACGAGCAGATTGAGATTGCCCTTGTTGCCGGGGCCGTGAATCATCGCCGGCTCTAGAACCACCACATTGGGCTTCGCGGAAAGGAATTCCTCGGCGGCGCGTTTGCTGCGAGCGTATGGCGTATCGGAATCGAGCGCCTTTATCGAGCTGAAATAGATGAAGCGCGCGCCCGGCGACTTCGCTTCCATCGCGCCGTAGAGCTGCTGCGTAAGGCCGAGGTTGATGTCGAAATACTCCTTTTCGCATGCGACTTTTTTAAGGTCGTGAGCCTTGCCGGCAAGATGGATTACGGCATCGAATCCGGCAAAGTCGATTTTTCCGAGTTCCTCCCAGGTAAAATCGGCGTTGGACACATCGAGCTTCGCGACTTCGACGCCACGCTCCTCAAGATAGGCGCAGAGATTGGTGCCGACGAATCCGTTCGCGCCGCTGATCAGGACTTTTCTGGATGTATTTTGCATATCAGGACTTCGGCAAATCAGCGAACGCACGCTCGACGAGGCGCGATCCGGGGAATACGACCACCCACGCAGTGAGGAACATTATCTTCAAATCGGTCCAGAGCGAGAGATGCTGCTGATACCACATTTCCAGTTCGCCTTTGCGCGGAGAGACGACCTTGGCGTAAGCCTCGTCGAGCGTCATTCCCTTCTGCACGCATTCGGTAAGCAGCGACTCTTCGTCGCGAAAGACCACCGATCCGATCCCGGTAAGGCCTGGCTTCACATTGTAGATCTTGGCCTTCACCTCGTCGGAATACGGCGCGAACGTCTGATCGACGAGCGGCCGCGGGCCGACAATGCTCATGTCGCCAAGGAAGATGTTGAAGATCTGGGGGAGTTCGTTGAGTTTCGTCTTGCGCAAGAACCGCCCGAACGGCAAGACTCTGGGGTCGCCTTTGGTCGTGTGCATGCCGCCGGGGAGATTCGGCGAATTGCGCAGCATCGAGGCGAACTTCCAGATTTTGAAATGCTGGTTTTTAAACCCGATTCTCCTCTGTCCGTAGAGGATATCGTGCTCGCCGGTGCACTTCAAGATTATGCAAATCGGGACGATAAGCGGAGAAAGCAGGAGAATTGCCGCTCCGGAGAGCACCACATCGATTGCGCGTTTGAAGAATCTTGCGTACATATATTTCTATCCTGCTTTCTCCGCTCAATATCCGATTGCGGGTCTGCTCATGCGAATTCCCTGGCGATGGCCGCAGCTGCGCAAGCGGCGCTGGATACGACGCCGGGAACGGGCAAACCGCCGACCGTGCGCGCCCTGGCGGGCGGAACTGCGGTATCGATGTTGTCGATTACGATGACCGGGATGATGCCCGCCGATTTCAGCGATTTTACCATATCCATCTGTCATTTTCTCCCTTTTGCGAGTTTCAGGCCGCGCAACTCCTGACGCATCGCCACGGCTGCAAACGAAAAATAGACTGCGCCTCCAAGCGCGATAAGCGCCGCAAGCGAAACGAGCGAGCCAAAATTCGCCGCAAGCGGACGCGCCGCGGCGATCGCCGCCGCCATGGCGCAAGACGCGGCGACCATTTTGAAAAGCGGCTTGATCGCGCGCCTAAGCCCTGTCGATCCGTTCTTTTTGCGAGCCTTGCGCACGAGCATCATGCACCCGGCGAGTGCGCAGAATACGGTGCTGCCCGCAAGCCCTACATGGCGGAACTCTTCCGGGAGCGCAGCCACGGCGAGAATATTCAGCGTCGCGTTGAGAGCCACCGTCGCGAGAGAAACCTTGAGCGGCGTCTTCATGTCGTTCTGCGCCTGAAACCAAGGCACCATCGATTTCTGGAAACCGAAGAACCCGAGCCCGATCGCATAGACCGCCACGGCGCGGGAAACCCGCAATGTCGCGGCGGCGTCGAAACTGCCGCCCTCGTAAATCACTTTCGTTATCGGCCCTGCCAGAACGCACATGCCAAACGCCGCCGGGATCATCACGAACATCATCGAAACCACCGAAGAACAAAGCGCGTCGCGCGCACCTTCCACATCGCGCCTGGCGAACAAACCGGCAAATGTAGGCAATAGCACAGTGCCGAATGCGACTCCGATGACCCCGATCGGCAGATCCATGAGCCGCTCGGCATATCCAATCACGCCCGCCGCCCAAGGCGCGGCGATCTGCGCGAGCACCTGGTCGAGCATGTAGTTTATCTGGATCGCGCCGGCGCCAAAGGCGGCAATTCCAAGGTTCTTCCAGACCAGAAGCGTCTTTGGATCAGACCAGCCCTTGAACGACGGAATCGGGGAGATCCCGGCGACATGCATCCGCCAAAAAAGAAACGCCATCTGCAACGCCCCGGCGAAAAGAATCGCCATCGCGACACGGTGGATTCGCTGATCCAGACGCAAACCAGGATGGAAACTTATCCAAAGCAGAATCCCTATCCAGCAGATGTTCAACAGGCACGGCATGAAGCTCGACGCCTTGAAGCGGCCCAGGGAATTCAAGACGCCCATGCCGAACGCCGCGCCGCAGATGAAAATCATGTACGGCAAAAGCGTCTTCACCAGCCGGATCGTGAGCTTCAAGCGCTGCATGTCGTTGAGTCCAAGCTCGTCGCGGAATTTGACGACGATCTCCAACGCACCCATGGACAGCAAGACTATCGCGCCGAGCATCAAGAGCACCATGGTCATCACGGCACGCGCAAGCCGTGTCGCCTTTTCGAGCGAAGCACCCTCCGCCTCGCCTTTGAAAACCGGCACGAATGCCGCCGTAAGCGCACCTTCTCCAAACAGTTTGCGCGCCATGTTGGGAATCGCAAACGCCAGCGTGAACGCACTCTGCTCGATGCCCGCACCGATCATTCGGCTTTGCAGCATCTCGCGGACAAGCCCCAAGACGCGCGAGAGCGCCGTGAACGCACCGACCGTAAACGTATTCTTCAAGATGCCGGCAGGACTTTTCATGACTGCCTCCTGAAGCAAATGCGGTCGATTATGCCATCGAAAAACTCCCGCCCCGCCAAAATCTCGATGGCAATGCGAAGATAAAGGCACTTTACCGGAGATGTCTCGAAACGAGGGAATCGCACGGCGTCTTTTTCGGTGGTGATCAGCGCGTCGGCACCCATGTCGGACGAGCGGTTGAGCGCATAAAGGATTTCCGAAGGATCGTAGCGGTGATGGTCTGCATAGCGCTCGCACCAGATGACTTTCGCGCCCATGGCCCGGAGCGAATTCTCGAATCCTTTAGGCGAGGCGATTCCGGAAAGCGTGCATGTCGTCTTGCCATTGAGCCATTCCAGCGGAAACTCCTCGCGGCTCCAGACGTCTTTGAGAATCCGCGGAGCATGGTTGCACTCTACTATTTGCGCCTTCTTGTTGTATTTGCGTATTTCGCTTTTGACTTCCGAAACATCGCCGCGGCACTTGGTGAGGAAAATGATGTCCGCGCGCTTCAAATGGCGCACCGGCTCGCGGAGGATTCCTCGCGGCAGCATGTTGCCGTTGCCGAAGGGATTCGTGGAGTCGACGAGCACGACCTCTATCGAATGCCTCAACTTCTGATACTGGAAGCCGTCGTCGAGAATGATCGTATCGCACCCAAGCCGCTTGATGGCATAGCGCCCGGCCTTTACCCGATTTCGGTCCACGAGCACCGCGACACCATGAAGATTGGACGCGAGCATGTACGGTTCGTCGCCGCCGGTCGCGGCATCGAGCAACACGCGCTTGCCGTCAGACACCACCAGCGGAGGATCGATGACCTGCGTGAAAATCCGCTGATACCACGGTGCCTCTTTGCGCCGGTATCCGCGCGAAAGTATCGCCACCTTGCGGCCTTGCTCGCAAAGGGTCTTGGCGAAAAGCTCCGTGACAGGAGTCTTGCCGGTGCCGCCGGCGGTCACATTTCCGATGCTGATCACTTGCACGCCCAGCGGAAAACGGCGCACGATTCCGTACTTGTAGAAAAAGTACCGGACCGCCACCGCCGCCGAAAAAACAAAACTTATCCCCTTGAGGAAACCAAGCAGCGCGACAATCCCGCCAGGCTGGTTCTTGTCCGCGCCCTTCTCCTGAATGAGCTTTACGAGATAGGTCTCGAGCCGTTCGATTCCGCTTGGCCTGGCCTTGCGCATCAATTGTCCTTCATGACATCAAAAGCGTCCATGCCGAGAGCGCGCAGATACATGATGAACTCCACCCGGTAATCGTGCTCGTCCATGGAGCCGTCCAGACGGCGGCAATCGTTGCTGTAGGCGAAACTGAGCCTGAAGCCGAGGCAATCGGTGCGGTATTCAACCCAAGTGCCAATCTCATCGAGCTCGTGCTCGCGGAAATCCCAGCTGATAAACGGAGACCAGGCTACCGCGTCACACAGCTCATGCTCGAATCCGAGATCCAGATATCTGAAACGCGCCCAGTTGAAGTCCTCGTGTCGCATGCGCGAGTTCCTAGGCGAGGACGAGAAGTCCCACCAGCGGTGATTCCGGTTCGTAAAGCGCACCCAATAGCTGAAATTCCTGGCCAGCGCATGGCGCCATCTCACATCCGCAAGGGCAATCGTTTTATTGTCGGAGTCGTATTCGGCCCACATGCCCAGCGATGTCTCTTCAGTGGGATTCCAATTCAGGCGCACACCCGGCATGATATTGAACGAGTCTTCGCCGTAGTTGGACTTGCCGTTCTTCGCGAGCCGGTGTGCCTTGTTGCCTTTAAGATCCCAATCGGTCTTGCCGAATTGCATGGCGGCATACACATCGACATCGAACACCGTGCGGAATTCGCCGTTTGCGTTGACCGTCCGCAAGAGCTTGCGGAAGCCGGGCGTAAGACCGGCGTAGGAATAGGGAAGATTGCGTCCGCGCCCGGCAAACTGGTCGGACCAGTCCCGCGAAGCGTCGATCGAATCGAATACATACGGCCGCTCGTGGCGGCTGACGCCGTTTACATGGGCGGCCTGCGCAAGCACGTCCAAATACGGCTCGATCACGCTCTGCCACTCGTCGTCGATCCACGCCGTGCCGCGCGCGGAAAACGTGACGCCGCTCTCGACGACCGAGCGGAACGCATTGCTGTCGGTCCGCGCCGCCTTGCCGCGACCCATCATGACCGCGGGCTTCTTCGCCATGTCTCCGCTGTTGCCGTAGAATGTGCCGTGATAGCCCAACCGCGGCACGACGCTCAAGACATCCCGGATTTTCATCGGCAAAGTGAGCCGGTGGTAGGTATCAAGCCTGAAAGTGCCGTAATCGGCCCAATGACCGGGGCTGTAGCTGAAGTCCGTGATGCGCCCGCCGCCGAACCGTGCCGACTGGCGACGCATATATCCCATCCTCAGCGACCCTTCGTAATTCAACGGCGTCGAAAGGATGTTCATCGGCATGATATCGAAATACACTTCCGGAAGCGCTTCGGTGGCGGTATAGAATTTGGTCAGAGGCCCCGTCACATTCACGCCCGCACCCCAAGCATTTTCATTGTGCTCCAGTGCCATCTCGTTGTTGCCTACGCCGAGGAACTGGTTCTTGAGGCTGAAGAACGACTCGCGCAGAAAATTGCGCTGGACATACGAATCGCTTGTCGCCATCGCATTTACGCGGAAGATGTCGCGCTCGGTCACATCCCAGACATGCTTGAATTCGACCGCCCAGCGATGCTGCTTCACGGCAGATCCCCAGAATTCGTAATTGTGGTTTCTGGGGTCGCGCCAATGGCGCTTGTACCTTTCCCAATCGTTGTCTCGCGCAAAATAACCCTTGATATTGCCCTTGCCGAATTCGCCGAGATTCCATCTGAGCGACTGCCCGAACGCGATTCCGTTCTTGGTTCTCAAATCGACCCGCGACGCGCCTTTGAGCGAAAACACATCGCTGTCTTCAGGCGTCGCCCGCTCGCCGGCTATGTGGTATACGTATTTACTCAGCAAATATGCGCCCCAGCGTCCCGAATATCCCGGCATCATCCTCAGTCCTTCGGTCGAACCGATCGGGTAATACCAGTAGGGAAGCCACAGACACGGGACTCCAAAGAGCTCCGTCGTCATGTTCTCGCCCTTGATGTAGTTCCCGTCTTTGTATTCCACCTTCCCGATCGTGCGCCAGTGCAGATTGCAGAGATCGTTGGTGCAGGTGGTGACAATGGTGGGATAGCCGAAAGTTATCTTGTCGCCTTCTTTTTCGACACCGGATGTAAGCAGTCGATACGGCGAACACACGACATCGACATTGCCCGTCGCGTAGAGCGCCTCGTTCTTGTGATCCGCCGCGATATCGTCGGCCACGACCTTGATCGGACCGCTCTCGAATGTCATTGCGACGCCTCTTGCCGCAAGGAGCGCAAAGACTCCAAAGACGATTTTCCGCTTCATGATTGAGAGTATAGCACTTGTGAGGTGCTCGCGTCAAGTATGGAAAACGCTTCAGGGTGGCGATGGAGCTCGGAAACGAATGTGAGCCGCGTATCGAATTCCTTCTGCAGCCTGCCCAGAATCGACGCATCTTCGGTGCGCAGGCGCTGCATCACCTGAGGCGCGATCACCACCTTGGGCTCGAACGGCTTTTTGTTGACTTGAGCCTTTCTGAGCAGGCTTTTCAGCCTCCTCTGGATCTCGATCGAGATCGCCATCGGCGACTTCACAAAGCCATGCCCTTGGCAATACGGACACTTCGAGGTAAGGGCGGACAGCAACGACTCCTCCTGCCGCTGGCGCGACATTTCAAGCAGACCCAATTCCGAGATGTTCAGCACATTGGTGCGCGCTCTGTCGCGCCTTAGCGCCGTCTTCAAGGCCTTCACGACCTGATTTTGGTGTTTGCGCGATTTCATGTCTATGAGGTCGAGGACAACGAGTCCGCCGATGTTCCTGAGCCGCAATTGGCGCGCGACTTCTTCCACCGCTTCCAGATTCACTTCCAAGATCGCCTCTTCCTGACTCCCCGTTCCCTTGTGGTGTCCAGTGTTCACATCGACCGCGATAAGCGCTTCAGTCTCGTCAATCACGAGATACCCGCCGGATTTGAGCGGCACCTGGCGCGCGAACGCATCATGCAACTGGCGCTCCAAACCGTAATGTTCGAAGATTCCGGTCGTTCCTTCGAAGCGGCGGATCTTGTTCTTCGCCCTGCGGGAAATGCGCGAGCAGACTTCGCGCATCGCCTCGTAGCTCGTTTCGTCGTCGATTATTATGTTGTCCACATCCTCGGTCAGCCAGTCGCGCACCACCCGCTCGCAGAGATTCGGCTCCTGGAAAATGCAGCACGGAGTGCGCAAATGCTTGATGTTGGCCTGCATCTCGTTCCATACGCTCAAGAGATTCCTGAGATCGCGCGCAAAAGCCTTGCCACTCGCGCCCTGACCCGCCGTGCGCACCACGAGTCCCACGTTCTCGGGCAGCGGAAGTCTGTCGAGGATTTCCTTGAGCCGCTGACGCTCCTTCGCGTCGCCGATCTTCTTGCTCACTCCCCGCACTTTCGTCCCCGGCATCATCACCAGATACCGCCCGGGGATCGACAGGTTCGCGATCACCCGCGGCCCCTTGGTGGAGATCGGCCCCTTCGTCACCTGCACGATGATCTCGCTTCCGGGCGGGAAGCGCTTGGCGATTTCTTCGTCGCTCAGACGGTTCTGGCGCTCCTTGCGGCTCTGGCGTCCGCCGCTGCGGCGATCATCGTCGTCGTCCATTATCGAATCAACGTCAGGAAGCATGTCCCAGTAGTGCAGAAATGCGTTTTTCTTGAGCCCGATGTCCACAAACGCCGCCTGAAGATCGTTCTCCAGATTTTGGATGCGCCCTTTGAACACGCTGCCGACTATCCGCTCCGACTCGTCATGCTCGACCATATACTCTTCGAGCCGACCGTTTTCCAGAACCGCGACCCGCGTCTCCAGTTCTTCGACATTGATTATTATCTCGCGCTTCATCTTCGAGCGCTTCAACCATCCGAACAGGTTCATACTCTTTCCTCTCTGTGAATTGCCACGCTTTGCACCATCCCCAACGCCGCCATCACCGTAACGAGAAACGTACGGCCCGAGGAGATGAACGGCAGCGGCAGGCCGGTGATCGGCACCAGCCCGATGCTCATCGCGATATTGATGTACACATGCGCGAAAACAAGCATGCTCACCCCTATCGCGAGACACTCCCCGCGTCCGTCGTTTGCTGTAAATGCCGTCCATGCCCCCGGGAACACCACAAGACCGAAGAGCACGAGCAGCGCCAAAGACCCGACAAACCCCGTCTCTTCCGCGTATACGCAGAAGATGAAGTCGTTCATCGAAATCGACTGCGGCAGGTATTTCAAGTGGTTCGTTTCGCCTTTGCCGATTCCTTTGCCGGTAAAGCCGCCCGAGCCGATCGAGATTTTCGCCTGCCGTAAATTGTATCCCGCGCCCATCGCGTCCTCCTCAGGGAAGAGGAAGACCTTTACGCGCTTTATCTGATGATCTTTGAGCGGAATGAATTTTCTGATTGCCGCCCTTCTTTCTTCGCTGACGCCCGGTTTTTCCGCCGCGTACACTGCGCCCATCACCGCGCCGCCGGCAACCATGACGATCGCCAAAATCGCAAACAGCCCCCTGCGCCATATCCTCGCGGCGAACATCATGGCGAGAACCGCCGGCGCGAGCGTGAGCGTCGTGCCGAGGTCCGGCTCGGCGAGAATGAGGAGCATCGGCACCCCTGCCGCCACGCCGGCGAGCAAAAGCCCCTTGAACCCCAGTCGGTGCATGAAGCCTCCGAACTGCGCCATGAACATGATCACGCAAAGCTTGGAGATTTCGCTGGGCTGGAAAAACCACAGCCATCTCCTGCCGCCGTAGATTTTCGCCCCGAAAACCAACACGGCGACGAGTATCGCTATCGCTCCGGCGTATGCGGGGATTGCGCAGCGATCGAGGATTCTGCGGTAATCGACCGCGCTCAAAACGAAATACAAGACGAGCCCGACCGACGCCGTCGCGAGCGTCTGTTTCCACATGCCGTGGAAAACCAGTTCCGCCCGCGCATTGCCTGCCGACCAGATGGACACCGTCCCCACGGCGATGAGCGCCAACATCGCGAAAAACATTACATAATTGAAGCGGCGGAAGTATTCAGCCATTGAATATCCTCCTCAAAACCGCCCCGACCTTGGGAGCCGTCGTCGCGCCGCCCGACTGTCCGTACTCGACAACCATCGCGACCGCCACGGTCGGATTCTCCGCCGGCGCATACGCGATGAACCACGTATTCTTGCGTCTGGTCGCGCCTCTTCCCACTTCCGCCGTGCCCGTCTTGCCCGCGACCTTGACATTGACTCCCATGCCGCCCGGCCGCCCGCTGCCGTCGCGCACGACAAGTTCCATCCCTTCGCGCACGATCGCCAGATTCTCCGGCTTGAATTTCAGTTCCCGGCCGTCCGGAGCGAGATCTGCGTTGAGCCGCGGCGTCATCAGTCTGCCCGTCCCCAGCGCACCCGCCAGCCTCGCCATCTGCAACGGCGAAACGAGCAACATCGACTGCCCGATGCTCATCTGCGCGAGATCGCCCTGATACCATTTTTGGTTGTATTGCCGCCGCTTCCATTCGTCGTCCGGCACCACGCCTGCCATATCCACCCCGAAATCGATCCCGGTTTTCGCCCCCAACCCCAATTCTCTGGCCGCGCCAATGAGCGCATTCGTCCCCGCCTCCATCCCGAAGTTGCAGAAATACGGATTGCAGCTGTCGCGCAGCGCGGTGAGCAGCGTCTCCTCGCCATGTCCCCAGCGGCGCGCACACCTCAGTTTCATCGCCCCGATCTCGTACACTCCCGTGCATTCAAGCACGAGATCCGGCGGAATCCCTTCCTCCAGCCCCGCGATCGCCGTCACCGTCTTGAAGGTGGAACCTGGCGCGTATGCGCCCCCGGAAGCGCGATTCAAAAGCGGCTTCCTGGGATCGGACGAAAGTTTTTCGTAAAGTTTCGAGCCTAGCACCGGCACGAACTCGTTCAAGTTGTATCCCGGCGACGATGCGAACGCCAGCACCGCTCCGTCGCGAGGATCCATGACCACGCACGCGCCCATGCATCCCGCAAGCTGCCGCTCCGCCTCCCTTTGGATCTCCGCATCCAAATTGAGCCGCAAATCGAGTCCGCGCCGCGCCTCCTTGATTTCCGTCTCGTATTGCGTAAAGCCGCGCGCATCCACCACAAGCGTCTTCTCGCCGCTGACTCCGCGCAAATAGCTGTCGTAATAATGCTCCAATCCGCTTCTGCCGCGCATTTCGCGATCCGAGAAATTGAACTTGCGGTCGCCTGCCAGCGTCTCGCCTTCGGCGCGGCCGACATACCCGATCAAATGCGCCGCGAGCGTCCCCTGCGGATATACCCTCTCCTCCGTCTCCATGACGAAGAAACCGGGAAGTTCGCGCTCATGCTCGCAAAATCTCGCAAGCTCTTCCTCGCTCACATCGCGCCATGCGACGAGCGGCATCGCCAGCGTCTCGCGGATATGCCGCCTGATCTGCTTTTCGGAAAGATGGCTCTCGCGCCCGATCACCTTGCCTGCCGCCTCGATCGCGGCGGCGATTTCATCCTTCGTCTGCTCCCACGTCTTTTTGCCGAACGGCGTCGCGTTGAGCGCAATGCTCAGACTCTTGCGGTTGCCCGCGAGCAGCAGCCCGTTGCGGTCGTATATCGACCCTCTGGGCGCGGCGGTCTGCACTCGCCGCACCGACTGCCGCGCATTTTGCATCCGGTAGTCCGCAGTGCCGTCTACCTGCACGCTCTTGAGATTCACCCCGAGCACGAGGAATCCGATCAGAAATATGACCATGGAAACGAGCGAAGTCATTGTTTGACCGCCGCCCTGTTTTCCAAAGTCACGAACAAAAGCCCGCTCGCGAACGCCGAAACCGCCCCCACGGGAATGGCGATGAAAAACTGCGCGAATATCGCAGGATCCATTCCGGGAGAAAGTATCGCAAGCCACAGCCGGTAGAACGGATACGCCGCGAGCGCCGTCGCCCAGCCAAGCCGCGACCACCGCGCCGCCGCCGCCGCCAAAAGAAAAAACGGAACGCTCGTCAGCGGCTCCAGCCCCGCAAGCGAATCTTCCAGACCCGCCGCCGACGCCGCGTACATTATCGCCGCAGGCAATGTCGTCCGGACCGACGCGAATACCGCAAGCGGCAGCAAAACCGGAACTCCCGCTCCGCACCATTTTGGCAAAAGTTCCTCGATCGCCGCACCGGCGATCAGTGTCACGACCGAAAGCGCTAATCTGGCGATGCTATCTTTCACGGCTGACGAACACATCCTCCAACGCGGAAAAATCCACGGCCGGCAAGACGTCGCCATCGCGCGAAACCAGATTCCCGATCTCGATATCCGGCGGGAAGACCCCGCCAAGTCCGGAACTGAAAACACGCGAGTGCGGCGCAAGCTTGTCGCCGTCCCCTTTCAAATGACGCAAATGCAAAATCCCTTCGCCGCATCCGGCAAGTATGCCGTGCAGCCTGCCGCCGCCCGGCGCTTCCACGAAAACCGACACTCTGGAGGCCGGGTCGAAAATGGTGGACACCGTCGCCGTGTGCGGAGAAACATCGGTCACCAGCCCGACCAGTCCTTCCGGCGAAATCGCCACCGCCCCGGTTTTTATCCCCGCGAGCGATCCTTTCCCGATTCTGAGTTTTTCCCCTGCGCCTGCCGCCGGACCTCTGCGACTCAAAACCTCGGCCGCGACGTATTCGTCCCGATGCCGCTCGCCATACCCCAGCGACTCGCGCAAACGCGCATTTTCCGCCGCCGTCGCCTCCAGTTCGCGCACCACCAGCCTAAGTTCGCCGTTCTCGCGCTTCAAAGAGTCGACTTCGGGATTCGCAAACACCTTGCGCCTCAAAATCGAACAAAGCCGCTCCAATGGATATACCGCCTCCTTGGCGAGCGGGCGGCAGCAAAGCACCGCTCCCGTCGCCAGGGCCGCGACGGCAAGCACTGCCCAAGTCCCCGGAGTGCGGACTTTCAATTATGCTTTCTTGTTGCGCGAAAGGATATCGAGCTGGTTCAACACCGCTCCCGTTCCTTCCGCCACCGCCGAAAGCGGATCGTCGGCCAAAGTGACCGGCAACCGCGTTTCCTGCGCAATAAGCGTATCGAGACCGCGCAGCTGCGAACTGCCGCCCGACAGCACGATGCCGCGGTCCACGAGGTCGCTCGCCAGTTCCGGTTCGCACTTGTCGAGCGTCGTGCGGACCGCCGCGACGATCTGCGATACCGGATCCCTCAGCGACTCGCGCACCTCCTGGCTGGTCACCGTGCGCGTAAAGGGAAGCCCCTGCACGATGTCCACGCCGCGCACCTCCATCGACGTCTCCTCTTCGAGCGGAAACGCAGAGCCGATCTCGATCTTGATCATCTCCGCCGTGCGCTCGCCGATCGCGAAGTTGTATTCGCGCTTGAGATAGTTGATGATGCAATTGTCCATGGCGTCGCCGCCGGCCTGACGCGCACTGTAGCTGTGCACGATGCCCGCGAGCGATATGATCGCCACCTCGCAAGTGCCGCCGCCGATGTCCACGATCATCGACCCCGAAGGCTCGCTGACCGGAAGCCCCACTCCGATCGCCGCCGCCATCGGTTCCTCGATGAGGAACACCTCGCCCGCGCCCGCCGCCCTGCCGGCGTCTTCGACCGCGCGCTTTTCAACTTCCGTAATCCCGCTCGGCACCGCAATGACCACCCGCGGCTTCGCATAGCGCGAATAGATCCGCTTGGGGCATACTTTGCCGATAAAGTAGCCGAGCATCGCCTCGGTAATGTCGTAGTCGGCGATCACGCCAGACTTCATCGGACGAATCGCCACGATATTCCCGGGCGTCTTTCCGAGCATTGCCTTGGCCTCTTCGCCGACCGCCATTACCCGCTTGGAACCGGCCTGAATCGCCACCACGCTAGGCTCGCGCAGCACGATGCCGCGATCTTTCATGTACACGAGCGAGTTCGCCGTGCCCAGATCGATGCCAATGTCCATCGCAAAAAGATTTTTGAATTTCTCGAACATGGAAAATCCTTATTCAGTATTATTGCCTTGAATTATACCAAAAATCCAACCAAAATGCAAGTTTGAATATTGCGCCCCCCTCTTCGGAAATGATATTTTTCTGCAATCCAAGGCGGCATGACAAGCAGCCGAATCGCCTTTTGTGCGTGAATTTTATCAAATTTATGCGATGTCCGACTCTTTAGACTTCGTAGTCCAGCTCTCTGGACTGCGAAGTAGAGGGGTCTTGACTTCGTAGTGGAGCCTCTTCTACTTCGCAGTCCGGCATCTTTTCCTTGGTAGTCCAACTCGCTAGACTTCGTAGTCCAGCTTCCTGGACTACGGCGTTCAGCCTTCTAGACTACGAAGCGGCGGCATCTTTTTTTTTTTTTTTTTTC
>OCTX011724411.1_pt1 | contig 33769 bp, 70 predicted proteins | sample 1539691 | NCBI WGS metagenome assembly OCTX01 (sample SAMN02144231, study PRJEB22623) | gut metagenome | biome: sheep rumen | host: Ovis aries | place: New Zealand
GAAATATAATGCAATAATGGCAATTTATAACAGCATTAAAAAATAAAAATTATGGAACAGAAAACCTATACAATCCAAGATGTGATTAGTTTTATTACTTCATTACCTTTTCAGAAATTCAGACATCAAAGTTTTTCTGATGATGAATATATTTATGGAGATGGACAAGGCCATCTTTGCGATGAAAATGGGTACCAACTTCCACAAGGTGAATTTTGGAATTTGCGAATGAACACAATGAAAGATGGGTGGTATATGGTAGAGGAAAAAAATAATGATGAACATTATGATAATAACACTGAATATAGTGTTATTAATTCGAAGACAACGGATATGACAGAAGCCGAAATACAAGAATTGTATAAAAATGCAAAAGACATTATTCGTGAAATGCCGGATAAAATTATCAATGTTAGCGAGTTTAATATTTACCAGCCGGATGTTTTTGACAGAGACGAACATCATGAACGTGTTGATTATGTTCAGCTCATTAAGAAAAATAAGTTGCTTTTTATGAGTGAAAGCATTGTCAATAGACAACCTTGGGTAGCATATCTTACGCATCTTGATGCAGAATTGCGTAGAGAAGTATTAAAACAAATTGTTAAAAAATATGGAAGTCAAAATTAACTTCTATTTTTTAATTTAAAATAATTTTGTTAATTTTGCATCGTAATTAAAAATAAAATGAATATGAATATAAAAGAACTTAAATCAAAAGTAAGATCATTGCGAAATGAAGCGGCTGATTTAGAAACTTTATTTCATAATGCTGTTATAAAGTATCTTAATACTATTGTTGGTGTTGCAAGTTGTGGTGCGGCAGATACAAATGGAAAAGCATGCCTTGAAGAAATTTGCGCCAGTTATGATAGTGACAGTGATTTAGTCACAATAGAATATATCATAATGAATGAGTATGGGGATTTTATTGAAACTAAAACAATCCATGTAAGTTCTTCAGAAATTGACAAATATATCTTAAAATGAAACATGCAATTTTAGCAATATTAACTATTATTCCATTTGCATTTGGAATTGCATTTGTATATGATTCAACTTTGCCAAGTAATATGCATTGGGTTGGTGTAGGTTTGTTTTGTGTATCTCAAATATTTTTAGCAATAAATCATTTATCTTAAAAATTTAAAATAATTATGGAAACAACAGGATGTACAAAAGATCCATTTTATGAGGATCGTTATAAGCAAATTAAACATGATCTTTTTATTGGTAATGACATGCACACAGGTGGTATGGGTCTAGCTGATATGATGCTTGAACGTCTATTTGATGAGACTCTTGACTGTGAGGGCGTATTGCGTCGAATTGGACAAAAGTATGATCAGCAGAAAAAGCTTATTAAACAAGGTGGACTTTTTCCATTGAAGATTACAGAGAACACGTCTTTCGATAAAACTCATTATTTGTTAGTTGATAATGACAATAAATTGCGAATTGGAGAGTGGGATAAGGAGAAACACCAATTCTTTGAGATTAATGGACATCAACCTATTGTAAATGATAGTATTAAGGCATATTTTCCAATGGTTAATCCATGTACAGGAATTGATTTTGGTGTTTCAATTATTGACATGTTATACAATAATAATGAATAATTATGACATTAAGAGAATTAGCAAATAAGTATCTAAATTGTTTAGATTGTGAAATTGTTGTTTCTAATGATTGTATGCTTTTAGAAAGTAAACCAATAAAAGGAACAGCATTTGGTGTAGATAATACGGGTGGAAAAATATTTTTAAAATATTAAATATTATCATTATGAATAATCAAGACGGAGTACAAATACTTTTGAATTTGTGCGGTGTATTTGGACATCATGAATTTTTCACAGATAAATTGTGGAAAAAAGTAAAGGGATTTAAAAATGCAGATGAAGCAGAGATTTTAAACTATTTTATGATATCTGAATTATATAATAAAGGATTATATTATTGCGGATTAGGAATGACGTGGGGTAGTCCATGCGATAAAGAAACATGTGAACAGTATTTAGAAAAGTTTGCAGCTGTAGGAAATGCATATAGAAAATGGTGTATAAGTAAACGATGATAATTTTAGTTTATAATTAAAAAGAAAATTAGAACATGACATTAAAACAATTAAATGATACCATAACAGGTTTTCCTGAAAGATGTTATATGATTTTTTCTGATACATCTTATTCCAAGAAAATTTGAGAGATTTGGACAGAAGTTTCAAATGGTAGAGGTGGTTATTTTGAAAAATGGGATAGTGATCCAATTATTAATCGTGAAGTTACAGCATTTCAAGCTTCAGGATGGCAATCAAATATATATTATGTTGTACTAAAATAAACTTCTATTTTTTAGTTTAAAGAAAAAGTATTATTTTTGCACCGTAATTAAAAATATCAAAGATTATGAATGAATTAAAATTTAAAGTTGGTCAAAAAATTTTGGTTAAAAATACTTTCCCAATTGAATGGTGTAGGGGCGGATATACTTATATTAAAGGTATTGATCCGACACGTAAAAATAAAGATATATACCATATTACATCAACACCTGTATTTGATAAGTGTGGCGAGTTTGCTGGATTTAAGAAAATATGGGCAAAAGAGGAAGATTTAGAGCCTAATTATTCCGATGAGTATGAAACAATGGCAGTAGAATCACAAGAGAATTGCTATTATTAATTTCAGCTTCTATTTTTTAATTTAAGAAAAAAGCAGTATCTTTGCATCGTAATTAAAAAATATTAATTTAAAATTTGGAGATTTTAATATGAAATTAAATTTTGAAACAAATTATAGCATTGGAGATCGGGTGCTTGTAAACTGTGTTGCTCTGGGTGATGGACAAACAAATCATCGTGACAGCGGTATAATATCATTTTTTCATAAGGGCGATATTTTATATACAGAGAAAGGAACAATCGAATCTATTATTGTTTTCATGGGCAGTGATGGCCGCCTTAAAGTACGATATGGTATCGAGTTGGATGACTATATATATGATAATGAATATCATATTGAAACTGGTGCCATGTATCAAATTGAACGTAAACTTCAAATTCAGAAAATGACATTTGGAATTGAAGTTTAATTAAATATATATGACAAATATAATTTAAAATTATAAAATTATGACAGTACAAGAGTTAATTAACAAGTTGAATGCAATTCAAGATAAGTCAAAGGAAGTTTCATTTTCCTATGACTTTGGAACTAATGAGATGGGAGAACCATTTGATGTATCGGATGTAACAGAAGCAATGGATTGTGTAATAATTGGTTAATGAAAGGAGAATAAATTATGAAAGACTTTTTAATAAAATTTAATTGGGCAAATTGGGCACTACTTATATTCTTTGTAATAATGATGTGTATTGACCTCGGTAAAAAGGATTATGTATCTGCTTGCTCTAATGGATTCGTCGCTATATTCAATATGTTTCTCATAATAGTAATGTATCAACGGAGAATCATGACTGAGCAAGATGAACAGAAAGAGCGAGAGGAGAAAATTATAAAAATGTTAAATGAGAAAGGAGAATAATTTATGACACTTGAAGACATTAAAAATGCAGGTTACCGAGTTTTCGGTGCATATGGAGTAAATCATCGAGATTTTTCTCATATGTGGCAAATCTATGACGGTTATGCATATCATGGTATTATCGAGGTTGATGGAAAGAAAAAATTCTTCCGGGTAACATTGGTTGAGGATTGTCCTCTTTATAATGTTCGTATTCGAATTAAAACCATTGATGATCTTAAAGCTGCACTTAAGGAATATTTTCCAGTAGATAGTAGTGACAATCATTATTACGACATGTATAATATACAAATCCGTGATATCTATCGTGTTGAATCCTTTGTATATGGAATTATCAAAGAATATGGATTTAAACCAGGTGGCGGATATTCGCATGATGAGCACAATATGTCATATCAACGTCAAATTGGTGATAAGAGAAAATTGCAGTTAGATGTAGATACAAAGAATTTCAAGTTACGTGCATATTTCGGCGATTACTCTTGGGCAGAAGCAGACTTCAAAATGTGGGATGCAGAATCTGTAAAGAACGCATTGTCTCAAGTGATGATGGTTCCTGTTCTTACAGAGGTCGGTCCTGGATTTGATTTGCTTGTAACAATGCCGGTATCATCTAAAACAGCAGAAATTAATTCAGTAGATAGCGGATTGCTTTCTGCATTCGGTGCAAAGCCTGATGATATCCGATTAAAGCTTGAATCCGCAAAGGCAAATATTGAGAAGCTTTTAGCAACTCTTTAAAATCATTTATTAATATGGAAACAAATATTTTTTATTATATTGGCGCCATTTTGTGGGCAGTTGTAATATATCTGTTAATTTTTTAAAATTTAATTATGGGAGAAACTATTGCTAAAATTCTTAATGAATTTAATGAACGTCTTCACTCTGGAAATTATACGAGTGAGGAGTGCTATAAATGGCTTGAAGCACAAAGTGCAATGCATCCGGAAATTCCACAATTTGCATTTCTTTATCCTGAACAAATATCTTTTAAATCATGAAACCAAAAAATTTAAATAATTTTAAACGACTGTATTATAAAACAGATAAAGAACAAATAATGCAAATTATGCATCATTTGAATATCAAATATCTATTATCTCTTTATAAAAAAGCTGCTCACGCTCAGCATGTAGCAATAGCATGGACTTGGGATTATCCAACAATAGATGAACAGAAATCTGCATATGTTAGTGTATATCAAATGGTAAATTATGATGGTTGCAGATTTCAGGCATCAGTTAAAACACTTAAAGATGAATTAAAACGCCGTGAGGAAATCGGTGAATTAATCCCAGTAAATCATACAACACCAAACGGTCGAATAATCAGAATTAATTGGCGAATTAATAAAGATTACAAAAAACAATAAAAATTATGAACAATGATGTAGTATATTTAAAACTTCCGGTAGCAATTGATAAACCGATTGCTGACCTTATTAAAAAATTGAATAAACATAATCTTATAACTGCAAATTGTTGTGCAGGACATAAAACAGGCTATGTTATTGATTTTGTTAATGGCGTACAAGTAAACACAGAAGAACCAGTAGATGAAGATGATTTGTATATTCAATTTTTATATACTGATAATACACGTAAGTTTTTGAAATATTTTAAAAATTCTTTACAATCAATATCTTTTCAAAATATAAGTACAATTTATAATAGAACTAAATACATTTCAAATTCTAAAAATTTTAATTGTCTTAATATTGAAGAATATGATAATGGTTTTGTAATACGTATCTATTATAATACTGACAATTTTGAAAAAAATCAAGCATATTGTATAAAATTTTTAACTAAAATTGTAAATAATTATATTAAAAACAATAAGTAATATGAAAATCTATTTAGTTCCATTTACTCTTACTACTAAAGAGAATGAAAGCGAAATCAAGAAAAAGACTTTTGGTCTTGAACGTATAGATGCACCTAATTTCTGGTATCTTCATGGGGTGTTGCAAGATATGTTTCATTATGACAAAGCATTTATGTATGTTGATTGGGAAACGTTTAAGTCAGGTATAGTTGAAGAACGTGATGTACATTCATATCTTGCTACAGGAATTTATGATGTTGAAGTCGAGGGATATGACAAACCTTGCAAGGCATTTATGTGGCAATCAGAAGAAGGCGAAATGATATTACTTCGGGGATTAGTAGTAGATCCATCAGTTAAAGAGGATCTTGAATATGCACAAAAGAAATATGATGAGAAACCTCTTATATTGTAAATGTTATTTTTAATTACAAAAATGAAAAGGAGAACTTTATGTTAGTTCTCCTTTTCATTTTCTTGTTCTTTTAATTTGTCTTTATAACATTTTCGACATATTGCTGTATAATTATATCCGACTGATATTTGAGATCCACCCACGGCTAATCTTCCTTCTTGTGTCATCCTTGCATTAACTGAATTTTTCCTTCCACATTCACATGTTGATTTTATTTCATCAATTTTGTCTGCAATTTCAAATAAACGTTTTGAACCAGGGAACAAATGAGTTTTAAAATCAGTTCTCAATCCAAAACAATAAACATCAATATCTAAATAATCAACAATATCACTTAATTGATCTACTTGTTCTTCAGATAAGAATTGTGCTTCATCTACTATAATCCATTTCAATTCTGGGACGTTTTTATTCTTTTTAATATAATTATTCACGAATTCAAAAATATTGAAATCTGGGGCAACTGAGATACATTCTCGCTCAATTCCATTACCAATTCTGGATTTGATTATATCTCCACCGTCTCTGGTATCTATACTGGATTTGAATATTAGAAAATGAATATTACGCTGCTCAAAATTATAAGCAGTTGTCAACACTTGAAGTGATTTTCCGGAAGCCATTGTTCCATAACTAAAACGTAGTTTTGCATGCATAAATCAAATTATATTTTTATTTTGATATATATTTTATAAAAATATGTGTTGATAGTTTTTTGCTAATAAATATAAAAATAAATTGAATATTTTGTATAAATGGCTTTAACTAATGAAGAAGTTTAGAAATATACTTATGGGACTGATTATTTTTTAATAGATCACCGTCCTGGTTCAGAATTAGCTCCTATTATATATAATATATCATATGATGGAAATGAATTTGTATTTGCTCCATCTGAAGTTATAAAGGACAGTACTTGTGGTTATGCATCAGCTAAAATCACAGATAAAAGTTTATTATCTGGAGTAACTAAAATTATAGCTCTTGCTACTTCATTTGCAGTGCAATATACTCCAAGCAAATCATTACCAGAAAATGAAAAAGATAAGCGATTTATATTTACTAGAGAAGCTGATAAAGAAAATACTGTTGATTTATATGTAAATTATACAAATAATATGGTATTTAATGAAGATGCGGAAAGATATAAATTATTAAAGAATTTCATATTTCCATCGCATCGCATTGGCAAATATAATACTATTGATAAATATAGTTATCAAGAAAAAGAATTGTTGCATATACCATTTATATTAGATGACAATCATAAATCTGTTTATCCAGTTTTAGTTCCACGATGGGGAAATACACAAGTTGACAAATCTCCAACAAAATATTATAAAGATTTTTTACCAGCCTTTAATAGAGAAGAAGGCCGGAGCTCTTCTAATTTTGAAAAAAATAAAGATAAAGTCACAGTAGCAGATATATTAAGCGGCTTATAGGTAAAAGAACAAATAGATGTTCCAACTAAATTGGTTTTATTTGGAGTATGCAATAGATTTGGACATGAATATAAAGGCAGTAAAGGCATATGTGCTATTTTATATATAAATCACAAAATATCTGTAGATGAATATGTATTGTTTAAAGAAAAGTGTGATGAACAATTAGAAAAATATCTAAAGCAATTTAATGTAAATTTAACTGTCAATGATATTAAAAATATGACAACTGAAAAATTAAAATCATTATATGGAAATGATTTTAGAAAAGTTGCATTATTAACCAAAGTCTGCGGTTATGTAAAAGATCCAAGAGAAATTAAGCCAGATGTCGGATTTATTCCATTTAATTATTATAATCATGATATTCAATATTCAGATGAATATGGGTTAAATCGTTGGGTTGGAATTAAAAAATATTATCCAGAATTATTTAATGGATTTAAAACTATATTAGATTATTTCTTATCGCTAAAAGGTGATTATAGCAATAAATTCAAAGAAGAATATATGGCTAGAATAAATCAATTAGGCAACAAACATATGGAAAATTTGTTAGCTGATGAATCGCAATTAGGTGATGATCCAACTAAAATAATAAAATATATTAAAAACTATTTAAAAGATTTAGGAGAATCTGATGTTGATAATTGGGAAGATTTAATTGATATTCTTCATATGGTTTCTCAAGGAGTTTTAGATATTTTCAGTAACATATATACAGAAAGGTATAAAGAAGATATTAGAAATTATAGTTATGAACATCCGAAAGCAAAAAGTGCAGAATTAGTAACATTTTATGTTGAAGTTCAAAAAGCAATAGAAAAATTGTTTAAATACCATCCATTAGAAGTATCATATTTACCAGAATCATTAAAAACTATGCTGTCTGATTACAAATATGAAGATTTACGAATGTTTTTAAATGACTATTTTATAATGGAATATTCAGTTTATTGTAGAATATTTAATAATGATTAGTTATTAGATTTTAAACAAAGAACTGTTAAAGGCAAACCGCCAATGGTCAAAGACAAAGTGTTCAGAGTATATAATGTTAACATTAAAGATGCATTAAAAACTTTAAATGTTAATTTCTTTATTGCCAATAATAATACGTATAATATAACATAGAATAGAAAATTTGACGGTGCAACTAGCAGCAGAAGTGCTAATGCGGCTGAAGATGATAAAATATATAAATATCCTAGTGAGGTTAAGGAAAAATTTATTAATACGATTTTGTCAAGTGGTCCTATTTCATTTGAATTAATTTGGTATGATACGCGTGGAGACCGTAGAATAACTTTAGAAGAACCAATTAATGATGATAAACCTACTGAAGAACTAGGTGCAAGTACATTTGGGTACAATACATCAGTAGACGATATAATTAAAGGATTTGAGTTAGATGAAAATACTATTAGTAAATTTATAGATTATAAAATTATTTTAAAATTTGATGAGAATGCAATAAATGCGAATTTAAATACATTAAAAGCTATTTTAGATTAGGCAGAAAAAGAAATAGATGCAAATCTATAATTTACATAGGTATTAAAAACCAAAATAAATATTTTGAAATACAATAATATATAAGCAGCTATGATAAATTATTTAAAAGATATAAAGAAGGAAACTTTAATTGGTTAGTTACCAGATGTAATTAACAACAATAATGAATCAATTAGAAATGAATTCAATTGGATATTTGATTCATCATTAAACAGATTAACAAAATCTGTTTATGTACCGACGGGAAGTGTAAAAGCTCATTTTGGCGAGTTTACTAATTTAGCGTGTGAATATTTTACAGTTAAAAATACAGATTCCATAAAGGCTTCTATTTAGGACAGCGTAGAATCTATTATAAATGAAACACTCAATGTTTCTAGTATGCAAATTGTTATGGCGGCATTAACTAATATTGCTAATAGTAGCTTTATTGATCCTAAACAATACGATGTTTCTGCATTATGTGATATTTCTACATTAATTGTTAATCATAATGTATTAAACAATAGATTTAAAGATACAGATTTTATTGATGACAACACACAAGACTTTTGTCATGATGCGGCTGCAGTTGTTTATCAAAAAGAAAATGGCAAATATATTACAGTTAAAGATGCATTAGTTAATATTAACGAAGATATTTCAATAATGTAGGAAATTATTAGTGCATTTAGAGATGAATTAGGAATGCATTATGTTACATTAGATCCGAATAACGGTGAAAATATTCATAAAATAGTTGTTGTCAATAATCAACCATACGGTGAAATAAAATTAGCAGTGCCATTAGTAACTCCGGAAGGAAAAGAATTTAGTGGCTGGTTTGATACTGAAGATAATGAATATACACCAGAAACAATGGTTAATTTAAATAATGATAATTTATTATTAACTGCAAAATGGAACTCATATTCATAGCATTGAAATTAAACAATAAGAAAATTAATATAAAACAAATATATTATGGCAAATAAAAAGACTCCTTTATTACAAAAATTAAGAGATGTTGGTGGAACATTATATGTTTTTCCATCAGCAACTGAAGATATTGGATTGAACCTTTAGTCAACAACTACTGGTGTAGCAATGTCTCATTTTGCATTATTGAATATTCCAGATATTTCAATTGAAAATTGTTTAAAAGAAACTACGCATGAATCAGTTAAAGAAAAAATAAAAACTGGAAATGAAGCTCTTGCAATATCATTACAAAACTATGCAATGAACTTTGAAACCCACTTGACTAATAGAGATGACTATAATTATCAAAAATTAGAAACTGTTTCTGAAAAAGTTTTCTGGCACTGGGCAATGCATGTTGGTATTTTGAATCCTGCTGATATTTCTAATGCATTAACTGGAAATACTGATGTATATATTGAAAATGGGTATGATGATAATAAAGAAATAGCAGATAATACTGTTTTGAAATGTTTTGGAGCTATTGATGCTGGAAACCAATTATCAACAGAATTTGGAATGTTTAATGAAACTTATATTAATATTCCAACTTCATGGGGTGCTGGACCTGTTTATTTGAAAAGAACTGATAGCGATAATTTTAAATTAGGCACACAATATTATATTAATAATGCAGACCACCTTGAAGGACGTGAAGATGAAAATGCATATTATTCATATACTGGAGGACAAGACTATCCATTCTTTGATTTTATTGATTTAGACAATCATGAATATAGAATTGATAAAGTAAATGATGGATTTGAAATCCTTAAAGATTTGAATCAAATTCAAACTGTTTCTAGAAATAGATTTAGTAAAGATGATTTGATATTTGATTCGTATGATGATATTAATATTGATGTTGAAGATAACTTGCATGTTGACCAAGAATTCCAATTCAATACAATATTGTTATATTATAGTGTATATGATCAAGATGATTTGGTTAAAACCCCATATGCAACTAATTTGTTTGGAGTTATTTTCTTAGATGGTGCAAGACCAAAAGATGGCGATACTTCTATATTCTATATTCCAACGATTACCAAGAGAAAATCTACAACCAAACAATTTGGTAACAGCTATTCATTTAGAGTAAATCTCAAAACAATGTCAGTATATGACAATACGGATGCAGTTATTCAAGATAATACTACAATATCTGGTATAAATGCCGTTGAATTTTCTGATGCCATTTCTAATATGAATCGCGCTATTGATATTATGAATTCTAATTTGACAACAACATTGAAGATTCAAGATCAATATACATCAATTCTAAGTTATTATGATAATTTTGAAGATAATTTGAGAGATATTTCTACATGCTTAAATACATACCTTAAAGGAACTCGTTCATCATTTATTGATACTAATGTAGTTTATGCAAATGAAATTAGAACGTCTGAAGCTGCAGATAATGTTAATAATAATCAAATTATAATTAAAACGCATAAATCTGTATCAGATGCAAGTGGAAACATTGTATATAATGATCCAGTTGTAACAATTAAAGATACTAGTGTAACAATCCCAATTTTAGAAAATTCTAGTAATTGGACAAAATATTCATATGTTGTTGTAGATGATATGAATCCTAATATGGATTTAGACGTATTAGATGCTAGTAATGAAAAAAATAAATGGGTTGTCAATCTCAATCAAACTTTAGATAAAGCATTTAATTCTAGTAATGGATTTGCAATTAAAGTAAAAGTTCGCAATGGAGAATATGGAGCAGAAGAATCTAATAATGAATTATATATAGATCCGCAATCTAAAATATTTAATTCAGAAGCAGTACACAGTACTAATTTAGCATGTTTATTAGATAAAAATGCTAATATTAATTATGTTGGAATCATTCCATATTTAATTGCAGAAATTAAGAGAATCCGTAAAGCATTAAATGAAGCAGGAATTTATTATGATTTGTCAGATTTGACTGATGATGATTTCTATAATCAAAACGACGGAATTTTCTATAAAGATGAATAATTTTTATTAATTATAAATAAAATTAGAAATGAGGGCATAATTAAAATGCCCTCATTTTTTAATTAAAATAAATAAAATATAAAAATAGGTATTAATAATATTCTTATGGCAAAAGATAGATCAACACAAATTAGGGATTTTGTTAAAAATTCACTAGCCGCATATTATAAAAATTTTTAGATTAAATTAGATACCCCAGATTCAAGTGATGTAAATGCAGCCATTAAAATTGGTAATAAAAAATATCAAGGCGGCGGGGAAGTATATGTATGGGGTATAGGCGGTTATGGAAATGGAGAAAGTGGGTATGATATTGATAATGCATCAACATTGTAGGATATAATACATGATTTAAGTAATAATATTGATAAGGTTGATAGTTCAATTCAAAATATTAATAGTTCAATTCAAAATATTAATAGTTCAATTCAAGATTTATCTAATAATCTTAATATTAATGGTGACGCAAATATTAAAGTAGAAAAAAATGGTGCAGATATTTCAATTTCTGCATTAGGATATACATATAATTAGGAAAAAGAAAGTTTTATTGAATTAAATTCTAATATTGCAACAGGTGCAAATTCCCATGCTGAAGGTTATCATACTATTGCTACAAACGAAGCCGAACACGCAGAAGGAAAATATAATGTGTCTAATACTGGAAAAACAATTCATTCAGTTGGAATTGGTTCATCATCCCAACCAAAAAATGCATTAGAAATTTTGAACGACGGATCGGTTTTTATAACTGGATTAGTTACTACAAATTCTTATGATGGAACATTAATAACAAATGTTTCTACATTGCAAGAAGTTATTAATGAAAAATTAGATAAAAGCTCTGCTGCAGCTGGATTAAGTTATGAAGTTGTTCAGCAATTACCAACAAATCCAGAATCAAATGTAATTTATTTAGTTCCAAGTACAACATCTATTACAGAAAATGTATATGATGAAAAATTGTATATAAACAATACATGGGAAACTATTGGTTCTACTCAAGCTGACTTAACTAATTATTATACAAAACCAGAATGCAATACTACTTTTTCGCTAGTTGGTCATGCTCATGGAAATATTTCAAATTCTGGTGCTATTACAGCTACTGCCCGGCAAATTACATCACATTCAATAGTTGTTACTAATACTAACGGTGACGTACTTAAAACAAATGTTGCATTTAATGATAGTGGTCAAGAATCACAATTCTTAAATATACGTGGAGATTGGGCTGTTCCAACTGATACTAAAAATACTGTTGGTGCACATAATTCCGATTCCCGTTTATATTTAGTCGGTGCCGCTGGTGACGGAGACGCAGTTCGGTCATATGTTAATACTAGTGTTTATATGCAAAATGGCAATATAACGGCTGTAGCATTCTATCAATCATCCGATGAAAGATTAAAGAATATAAAATCAGAGTTAAGTGTAGATAATTGTTATAAACTAATTAATGATTGTTCAACTATAATATATAGTTTAAAAACTGATGAGAAAGATCAAAATCAAATTGGTATGATTGCTCAACAAGTTAAAGAAATTATGCCGGAAGTTGTTCAAGAATCTAATGGATATTATTCTATAAATTATTCAAGATTAAGTGTAGTTGCTCTTAATTTAATAAAAGATTTAAGTAAAAGAATAATTGAATTAGAAAAAGAACATAATAAACTAGAAGAACTTATAAAGAGAGTTGAAAAATTAGAAAAATGAAAAATTAATTTATAATGAATAATTATATATTAACATCAGATAGTTATATTACTATAGTATATTAGACAAATTCATATACATATAATTATATTAAAACTGATAATACGTATTTGCACCCATATGAATTTAAAACTACTGCCAGCCATCGGCCAAAAGTCCTTAGTGAATATATTTATATAGATAATATTGATAATGATTTGTTTATACCATATTGGAAAAACCCAAATAATGATGGAGATGCAGATGGAAATGGAGCATCATCCTTGAATATTAAAGCTTGGGGTGTTGCAACTATAAAAGAAGCAGCAGAAATAGGTGGAACAATAAGTGATAGTAGCCAGTTAATAATTAAAAATTCTCTTAATGAATATAATTGTTAGCTTAAAGATACAACCACTGTTGAATATACAGATAATAAATGTGTTAATTATATAGATATTGAAAGAAAAGTATATCCATATGTTAAACTTAAATTTAGGATAGTAGGGTATACATCATAGGCTAAAGGATATACTACACTTGTATCAAAAGAATGTTATAAACTTTCTACTTTTTATTATGATCTGGATTTAAATCAATATTCAATTAAATGGTTATTAAATGGATTAAGATTAATAGATATTAGATTTATAAATACTGATAATATTTCACATAATTGCAAAGTTGTAAAATTTAGTAAAAATAGCGGGTTAACTGATGCATGTACGTTTCTTAATTGGCAAAATTATGTTGTTGATACAACATCACGCGCAGAAGGATTTGATATTCTTAATTGGCCGGATGGAACAAAAACCGGTGAGCAATTAGATAATACTGCATATATGTATACACCTGATACTATTTAGATATCTACAGCAGATGAAGATTTAATTATGGAAAAAATAGATGACGGATATTTTGATGGCACCGGAACCCAAACTGATCCATATATTATATGGATACTAATAGAAACTAATTGATTTATATATAAAATAAATAATAAAAGAAAATATATTTAATAAAAATATGAATAATTTAACATTAGAGGTTTTAGAAGCATACGCTGAAGTTTTAACAGAAAACTAGACTAATAAATTATATGAATCTAAAACAGGAAAACAATATCAAAAACAATTATTTGAAGATAATGAGTTTCGCATGAAGCTCGATCCTATCACTATATTCAAAGAAACTAAAATGCAAAAAGGACAATTTGCAAATTGGTTAAATGAAAACTGCCCAGTTGTTATGAATAATATTTCATATAAATTGTCAAGTGATGGAATTGAATTCAGAACAAAAGACAGAAATGTATATAGAAAACTTCAAGAAGCATTAATGGCAGGTGGTTTTTCTAGCAAAAAAATTGTTGAAATTAGAGATAAAAAATTTTAATTAATTGAATTATGAGTGTAAAAGTTAAATTAAATGATAGAAATTTTTTCCGATCTCCTTTTGTTATTGGATCTAGATTAAATGAAGCAGAAGGTGACGCAAATCAAGCAAATAGTGAAAATCAAGCAAATGCTGAAAAGATTGAAAACCGGCCGTCAGCTATTGATGTATTTAATTGGACTATAATGAAAAATTTTGCTAATATGGCTAATTAGACATTTGCAGATTTTAAAAATATTAAAGAACTTCAACAAGTTCAATGGGTTGAACCGAAAACTCCAGCTAAAGAAAATCAAAATGTTGAAGGTTATGTTAAAGGTGTTCAAGAATTTTTAACTGCAAATATCGAAGCCGTTAAAAAATTTGTTGAAGCATCCGCACAAAAACCAGCACAACAACAATAAAAATAATAGAATAATACATGGCTAGTTCAAAATATAGATTTGATATGAATATAGGACATTATGTTCTATTATTAGAGGGTGAAGCACCACAAGCGGATAGAACTCAAGAACAAACTCAAGATCAAGAATAGAATCAAGAACAAGTGCAAAAACCTCAGGTTCAAATGGTTAATCTTGATTCTGAGGAAGTTGTTGCAATGCGTCAAGAAAAAGCTAATCAAATGAAAACTCTTCAAGATGATATTGAAAAGAAAACTAATAATGTTGTTCAATGCCAGCAAGCAATTGCTAATATTTAGCAATCAGGCGAAGTAGATCAATCACAATTAAATGCTGCACAAAAAACATTGATTCAAGCAAATAAAGAATTAGCAGATGCAAAATTCAATATGGCAAAGAAAGCAAATGAATATGACAATAAAATATTCCAACTGCAAGCTAAATTAGTTGAAAGCATCGACGCTGCTAGAAGAGAACTTCCATTAAAATATCAAGCATTAAATGAATCAAATATTCAAAATGCAAAAGTTTATTTGAATAAAATTTTTGATAATGATTATCAAGAAAGAATAAAAGGAATGGTTGATTTCAAAAAAGCATTTGCAAATTCTAATTTGTTATTTGGAAAAGACAAAGGCGGCTATTATGCTGTTTGTGTTGATTAGGAAGATATGAATAAGTTGACAAATACTTTGCTTGAAGTTGGCTATAATAAAGATGATATTTATAGTGTCATATTAAGTCAAATGTTTGACAGAAGTGATTTAGTAAAAGCATAAAATAAAACAATAATAAAATGAATAAAGAAGAATTAACAAGAAAAATAATGGAAGGCCTTAAGGAATCCCTTAACGAATCAAAGGCTCTTGATCTTAAAACAAATAAAGATCATAAAGCTGCATACAATAGTTTTGTTAAATGGTATAACCGCTGGAAAGAGAAACTTGGCCGTGAAGAAATTCGTGCATTAGTTAAAAAAGTGTCAAATGATGCACTTGGAGATAATCTTGACATGATTAATGAATCTGGCTATAATATTAATTTAGATGATGGAACAACAATTTATCATTCAGATCCAACTAGTCAAATAGAAGATTTAAAAGCAAACGGAAAAGTATGGGTTGCAATAAAAGGTACAAATGATAGAGCTACTAAAATATTTCAACAAGACAATCAAGAATTTTTAGCTACTTGCAAAAAATTAGGTTTGCGGATAAGTGGAAATGTAGAAAGAAAAGATATTAATGGCAATATCCATAAATTATATACTTTAAATGAATCTGGTATTCCTGGCCCAGAAGATGATCATTTAGCATTTGATTTATTTTTAACATTCCAAAATACACGTGAATTATATGATTTATCACAACCAATGGTTGATAATTTAGTTAAACGTTTAAGAAAAGGTGAAGAATTATCTATTGATATTTTAGCAGCATCTTCTGTAGTAGAAAAATATGCAAAAGCAACTATTGAAGAATATAAAAGAACTGTTGATGGTGCTCCTATGTTTATTAATACATCAACAAGAAAAAATCTTAAACGCAGAATTGCGCAGGACTTAATTAATGATGCTAAAGATGATTATGCATTTGAATTACATGACATGTAAAATAATCTTCATAAATGATTTCTAATAACATAAAAATCATTAAATGATTAACTAATTAAAATTGTAAATATAATTCACCAGGCAGTGCCTGAATAATAAAAGAGGGAGTTCTTTAATTAAGAGGTCCCTTTATGTTTTCTTTAATTTTAGAAAATGAGAATTTCAATTCATCTTTACACCACTTTTCTAATTCATCTGGTTTTTCATCCAAAGCATTAACTAAAGCATCTGCATATAAAACTGCAACTTTAGCATAAATGTCTTTTATTGCCAGTGATTCTAATACAGAATGTTGGGTTGTTTCTAATAATGAATTCAAAATAGATATAGCTGCCTATTGCCGTAATTCTAATTTGTCCATATTTTTATTTCATTTTAATATTTATAAAATAAATAATAAAAATAGTTTTATAAAATAATTATGAATAAAAAACAATTATACGAATCAATAATGACATCTGTTTCTAAAGAAGTTAAGAAAGCATTAGCTAATTCAGAATTGAATGAAAGCCGAACTCCGAATAGAGAAATTGAAAATTATGTTAAATCATGGTTAAAATATCCAAGTGATCCTGTAGAAATGTATGAAGTTATTAATGCAATTGTCAGCGGAATGAAAGGCGCTTAGGCATATAGAGAAGATGAAGGATATATGGATCAAAATAGACACGAATATAATAGAGCTTCTGATTATTTAGATGATTTAATAGACCATTGTGAATCATCGATAATTATGAGAGAGGAAATGATTTAATAGAAGAATGAGAGAAAATAAATTAAAAAGAGGAACCTTAATTAAGATTCCTCTCTTTTATTTTTACCATGATTTAATAGCCACACATATTGCCGTGAGTGCAATCCAAATAAACCACCTCAAAATTCCCCATAGAAAATTATGCGGGTAAAATTGCAATCCCTCAGGATAAATTACATAAGATCCATGTTCTCCAGTATCTGTCAATGTTTCACGAAGTTTCATTAATGTATTGGTTTTCTCAAGGGTGGATGTGCTATCAGGAAGATTAAGCAACTCTTGACGAGATGCACACAAATTGTTATACCAATACTCAACATCCTCGTCAGGTGTCCGATAAATCACTGATGTATAGCCGGTTGTATCGCCTTTAGACTCTGCATACTGAATAGCCGCATTAAGCTCTTTGACTGCCAACTCAACCGTATTTGAATTGGCTGCACGTTCTAGCCTTCCGGAACAATTCTGCTTAAACTCAATACGTTTGTAAATAACTGCACCTGTTCCGGCAAGTGTCAAAATTGTCAGCAAAATAATTGTAAACTGTTTCATAATTTTAATTAATTTTAATTGGTTTTAAAGTATAAATTTTATAAACTTCTCCATTATTTCGAGAAATTGCAATATCCATTTCAGAATGCATCATTTGCATATGTTTATCCAAATTATCATATGATACTTTATATTGATGTTTGTCACATTTGTTTTTGACAATAGATCTAATACGATTAATTGCCTCTGCTTTGTTACGATAAACAATATTGTCAACAAGAGTATCAGTTACAATAAGTTTGTGAGAATCTGAAACAAGACCTCTGATAACTTTTAATTTTTCAGTTTTGACTTTAATAATATATCCGGACCTGCGTTTGCCCATAATTACTCCTCCGTTTTAAGGTTAATACCGTCAACTTTACCATTCTTTACCGCAAGCCGTGCTTGTTTAGAAAGGTAATGTTGTTTTTTATCACGTCCGTGTTTTCCACGGATATGAATACGTTCTGCAAGCGTATAACTTTCACAAGAAACCGCATATGCATTTTTTCTCATTGACGTTTTCGTAATACAATCTCCTTTCAATTAAGCAGGTTTAACACGAATATAAATTTGATCTATTGATGTCCTTTCATCCTTTTGCCACTTATACTCAATGATATTCCAATCAGAATTTGTAATCTCGTCTTTAAACTCCATTTCCGTTTCTTTAGAAACAAGACTTCTATTAACATTCATCCAAATGGAAATTACACTACCACCCAACATATCAAAATGCTCTGGATCTTGTTTATCGATAACTTTTTTGCGAAATTCCAATTCACGATCTATCTCCTTTTGAAGCAATGCATTGAACATTGCAATAAGATCATCAACTGAATACAAAAATTGTTTAGCAGAAATCACTTTACTCATATTTTTAAATGTTTAAAAGTTAATATTATTTTTTAATTACGATGCAAAATTAATACTTTTTCTTTAAATTAAAAAATAGAAGCTCATTTTTGAACCTCTATTTCATTAGTTTCCTGTGGATCATAAACTATTTTTCCAATTTTGTGTTTCCATTCAAGATGAACTTGAATTACTAGTTTCCCAATACATAGTGAATTTGCATACTTATCATATTTGATTCCGCGATTGTAATCTGATATCCATATTCTAAGGTTAAATCCACATTTTACCGGAATTAATTCAACAATAATAAAATCATTATGACAAAATCGTTTACAATCTTCTATTGATTGGCTTTCAAAAGATATTGCATGCAGATCTCGACTTCTTACAGAGTAGCCTCTTTGATAATCGTATATCATAATTTTTTATTAATTTTATAAAATTTAATACCTTCCATAAATGCATTATAAATATCTTTTGGAGTTATTTCATATTTATAATTACCATTTTTTCGATGTATTTCTAATTCATTTATGAAAAATTCTTTTAATTGTTTTCCATATTTTATTGCATCATCCATTTTTGTTTAGATTATAATTTTAATTTTCATCTCTTTTTAACATATGTGCTGAAACAATTTCAACATGTTTTGGTTCATCAGAATGCGTCATATCACTAAAGTCACTATATGGACTTACATTAATTTTCATGAAATCACCTTCACATGACCAAGTAAATGCATCTTCATGTTCACCATAAAAATTTTTGTAAGGCTTTCGTGTACACAAGTACAATCCATCGTAATCACGTACAACCCACAATCCTGCGTCTTTTGAATTTATTCTCTTTTCCATAATAACATATATATTTTAATTTTTATTCATAATCTTTTTCTAATTTTCTATATCCCATGAACCCTTTCATAGGAACTGGTTCTTTCAAATAATGAAATTTTCCAGTTCGTGAAACATAAATTCCATCATACCAATCTTGACCGGTAGTCGTACATATAAATCCTGTTTTTTCTCCAATATTAGAAATTTTCATCCAGCCTTTGATAAAACCATTATGGCAAATATAACAGCGATCTCCGATATTAACATCTTTTGGAAGTGTTGGAAGCCGATAATTCATTTCATGATTTTCATCTTCAACCACTTTTAATTCTTTTTCATAATCTTCCCATTTAATTTTCTTTGGGATTGTTATTACTATGCTGCTCATTATTTTGTTTATTTTGTTTTTGAAAATGTTCTGCTATTTGTCGATTAAAATCTTTATATGGTGCCCAGCCTTTATATTCTCCATACCAGTCCATACCAAAATTATCTGGATTATATTTAGGATAGTATGGTTTAAATATATCATATTCATCTGGTTCTTGAATAAATTCTGTAAGCTCTGGATGTTTTTCAATATAAGATTCTGTGGTTGTTATACAATAAATGATAGCCATATCATACCACACTTCAGAATAATTGATTTCGGTGTCATGCTTACTATCCATAAGTTCTTCTAAATAATTGGTTGCATCTTTTATATCATTCCAATTATCTAGTTGAACATATACTATTTTGTCATCGTTATTCATAATTATAATTTTCTTTCTTTTTCCATTCGTTTTAAACATTCTTCTGGTGTTTCTCCTGGTAACAAATCATAACTACATCCAATACAACCGCCTTTCCATGAACCTTTCTTTTTACCGACTTCTTTGTCAAATTTAATTTCAATATATTTTCTGACATCTTTAAAAAGTCCTGTCCATGTTAACCATTTTGGCCGCCATTCTCTTTCTTCTACCCAATATTTGCATGGAATAATTTCCCCGTCATACATATCGGTATAATCATAAGTATGAACATTAACTAATTTATTTTCTTTAAGAGGAATATAATCTTTACCATGACTTTCAAGATTTTTATATGGAATCATTTTTATTTCTTCATCAACATTACATTCAACATCATGTCTTACATGAATTTTTGTAAAAAATGGAATACTCCAAGTCCACCATTTAGTTCCACCTCCCATATTTCCTTTGCCACCTAAATAAATCCAAAATGTATCACTATGAATAGCTATGCCATAGCTAGGCGGATCACATTCATCTGTCCAATTATTTCTAAATGGGAGAACAAAACAAAAATGGAAACCGAACATCGAAATGTTTATCTCAGGATATGGGCTAAAATACCCGCAAACATCATATGTTATGTTGAATGTCCGACTATGCCATAATTTAAATAACGGTTTGTCTACTATCATATCTCCGTCTCTATGATGATACGATGGTGCATTTACTGCCTTTAACCATTCTGAAAAAGTATAATATTTGTCATAGTTTTCATGACCGACACCATACCAGAATTTTCCTTTTTCATCTATGCCATCTGGCATAAAATATCTTAAATATCTCAACATAATTTTTTAGTTATTTTTAAATCAATTTTCTTAAAAGTTCTCCATAAACATGAAACATTTTACTATTTCCAACTTTAACACGGCCAAATTGACTAATTGGATGCTTTATAAGTTCTGTGTTTGGATTATTTTTTCTGATTTTTTCCATTTCTTCTGGAACTACAACATAATATCCTTCTGCTTTAGCATCTTTAATTTGACAACAAACCCATAAAAATTTCTTTTCATCATTTGTTCTTAACACTAAATTACCTTCAGGATCATATAATTCAATATATGGATCCTGTGGTGCATTAAAATTAAATTCGATTTTATTCATAAATTAAAAATTTATTTTTAATCACCAACCATGTCTAAAAATCTGCAAGCCATTCCTTCTACTGGTAGATCTTCAGTTTCTCCTATTCTACCTTGATTACGAAGAAAACTTATTTGCTCTAAAATTTCATGGGATAAATCACAGGCAAGATCTAAAACTTCATCAAGATTATGCCCATTAACATTTACAGTAGTTTTAGTTTTAACTTCTGTTTCTATATCTATATTTGCATGTCCATTCATATCTTAATATTCTCTATTTGTAACTTAGCATGTTAATAAATTATATACATCCTCCCATTTTTTCAATCATATTAAATAAATTGTAATATTTACTATAAAAATATTCCATATCAGTATAGTCTTTAAAAATAAATTTAGCTCCATAATCATATGGTCCATAAAATGCAATTATCGGACGTTTATGCCTTTTATCCCTAATACTTACACCATCATTATAAAAACGCAATACATATCTGCATTCTCCATCTGCTGGCTTCCATAAACCAACATATTTTTCATATAAAGAATATAGTAAATTTAACAAATAATTTACATCAGTAATATATTTAAAATCTTCGTTCCTTTTCATAATTAATATTCTCCATTTGCAACTTGGCATGTCAATAATCCTAAACTTCTCCACATTTCTGTGCATGAAATAGAATCTTCAAAAACACATAATGTATTATAGCTATACTCTTCAATCAATTTTTCATATAATTCTTTTTTAGTTATCGCACCTTTTCTATTATCTGTTTCTGGACGTAAAATCAATTGATAATTCAAATCAATTCCAAGTTTTTCAAATGATTTATCCAACCATTCCATTGTTGTTGCATATACATGTTCAGGGCGTCCGGACAAAAATATAATATTAGTTCCGCTATCATAATACATCTTAAGAACCCTAGCCATTCTGACATCCATTTTATCTGTTGGAATTTTATCCCACTCATATGGCGATCTTCCTTGATGCAATGCAATAGTTCCATCCAAATCGCAAATCACACAATCTTCTCTCATTGTATTATATGATTCATTAATTAGACGTTTGTCTGTTAATTCATCTTTTAGACGATCTGGAAAATATTGCCGGTAGAATCTTTCAATTGCTCTGTGTCCCACATGTCTATCACGGGCTTTGTCACGTTTAACAGCTTCCCAATATGGAATATAAAGCAAAAGCTTTTGAAGTTCTGCATCATATTCATCTGCAAGTTCTTCCCAAATATGAAAATATCTTGGATTAAGATTTGTATCAGCAACAATAAGAGAATAACCAAGATCAAGAATTTCTCTTGCTTGGGACATTTCAATATCTGTCACTTCATTTTCTCTTGAAAAATCTGTTTGCTTGATTCCTTTAGCTGCGCGAATATCATCACGACAAACAATTACAAACTTATTTTTGTGACCTTCAAATGTATCTTCATGACTTTTAGATGCTTGGAATAATTTTTCAGCAAATGTAGATTTTCCGGATGCAGGACAACCTTGAAGAAGAAGAATAACTTGTTTATCCTTCACTTCAACTGTTTTCACTTCATTATTAATTTCTATCTCGTATTTCATTTTATAATTCATTTATTTTAAACTCCTAATCCTAATAAGCTTTTATCAAAATCTAATTGTCCATAATAAAAAGGAATACCTAAATATTTAGAAATAATTAATCCATATTCAACTAGATTTTGAGTTTTTGAATAATATAATTGTACTAGATTATGTTTATATGGTTTATCCCCATTTTGAAACATAATTGTTCCATAACAAATAACCTTTCCTTCATCATTATTATCATATATAACAGGCAAGCAGATAAAAGGTAAACCAAAAAAATATCTAAAATGTAAACCATCTTCTTCAGTAAATAGCTTAGATAATTCATCACGACTTACTATACATGGAACATATATTTTTTCTTTATATTGTTTAAAAACATTATTTTTCGAATCAAATTCATATATAATGATTCCATCATCAATTTTGTCAACTTCAAGAAAATCTGGATTTGTAATATGTGCAATTACTGGTTGTATTTGATCATCAGATTTTCCGCCATTCATATCAAAATCTGATGGATTTATCAATTCATTAGAAAATGTCTGAGGCTGTCCATCACTATTAACAAGTGTGCCAGTTAATAAAATAAAGCGGGAATCTTTATATTTTTCAGCAGTTTCAATTTTTAAATACAGCAATGATGATGGTGACAATAAGGTAAGTCCGCCTTTTAATGTAGATATGCTAAGATGTAGATTATCTTTAAAATGCACATATTTTCCTATTAAATCTTTGGTTTCCATAAATAATATAAATTTTTCTAATTATTATAAATAAAATTTTTGAAAAGTTTAAAAAATAAAAAAGAGGAGAATTTAATTTTCTCCTCTTTTTTCATTCTATTATAATTAATAATCGGCTAACATCACAACTTCGCCAATTCTTTTTATCTAGATCATAATATCTAATTACATACGGGTTTTTCAATTTCATTGGCTAATATTCATTGTCTCATTTTCCAAAATCCGGATTCTCTTTCAATATTGTATTCAAATCAACAGTTCCCCTTGCTCGTCTCAATCTGTCATTTAATTTTCTAAATGAAAATTTAACTTCGCCTTTTGCTAATCGGTTTTTCAATTCAACAACTAATTCATTATTCAAACCTGGACGTTTTTCTCTAATTGTCTGGCTGATAACTAAAATCTTCATTCAAAATAGAATTGTCATTGAAATCAAAAAATTCAATTTCCTAAAGCATCTTTTTGACACTCTAGGAAACTGCACATATTATATTTCTATAAAGTTTCTAATCCATTTCAAAATATTTATTTTAATAAATATAAAAAATTAATTTTTTAATATGGGATTTTTATTTGATAGATTTAGAAAAAGGAAAGAAGAACCAATTCAAACACCTAAAACAAATGAAGAAATTTTTGATGAATTTCTTGAAACGTTATATGATCTTCCATATAATGAATATTTTATAAGTTCTTGTAGTGATTATTTAGAAGATGAAACCGATGATACCATTAGAGAAAAGTTAATGGATGAATATTGTATGAATGTTGCACAATATATGTATAAAAAGATTCCAAATCTAAATAGAGTAATTAGATGTTATTATGTAGATTGTAGAGATGGTTTAGATTTTCATTTTGTTTTTTATAATCCATCTATTAATAGATATTTTGATGCATACCATTGCACATTATCTGAAAGTGTATCTAATATATCAGATTTAGAATTTATGAGACAATATAATAAACCTTATAAAGCTCAAGGTTATGATTTCCCAGGCAGAACAAGAAAAATGTCAGAAGAAGAATTAAGAACTAATAGAATTGATTGCACATAGGATGCAATTAAATAGGAATTATATAAATATTGCAATGGTAATATGGATTATATAAAAGAAAAAAGAGGATTTTAATTAATCCTCTTTTTTAATTTCACCATCATACAACTTTTGATTTTCCATATACTCAAGAACATAATCCAAATCAAAATCAACATACGGGCCTACAGGATTTTCAATTTTTACATTTCCATTTTCATCTTTGATTTCTTTATAGATCCATTCCATTGCTCTGACAATGCATTTAGAATGGTCGACATCTGCATAACAAATTTCATTTATACAATACTCTTTATCACCAATTTTGAAAAATGCACCCGGATAAAAGCCAGTTTCTGCATAAAGTTCTATATTATCAAGTTTTTTATCTGCCCATACATTGCATATTTGTCCAATTTTATCAATGTTGACATCAATAATATATTCAGGATTAGTACCATATCCCATTCCGTCATCATGAAGAATAGTTGGACACTGTGTCATCCAATCTTCATTGGGAATTTCCCATTTATTAGTTTCTTCATTAAGTTTTCCACCAATTCGTTCAATAATATCTTTAACAGACATTTTAAACTCTGGCCAACCCTGAAAATCAAAGTTAATAATATTTTCCTTTTTCTCTTCCATAATATAATAATTATTTAGATTTGCTTAGCAATACTGATCTTTTACACCCAGCTGCATCCTTATGTCCGCCACCTTCACATTCTTTTGCAATAACAGACAAATCAACTCCTTCAACATTGCATCTTAATGATACTGCGTCTTTATCTTCATCAATATAAATTGCCAAAAATTTATCTTCATCTTGCATTGCAGATTTGCAAAGAATAGATGCTAAACTAATGTTCGGTGAATTCAATTTAATAATTGTATATGGAATTTCTCCGTATGTTTCACTTGTAAATTTATAATTATTAGTTGTATAGTTTGATAATGAATTAATTTGTTTAGTATTGAATTCAACTAATTTTTCAGAAACAATATCATCAAAGTCAATAAAATCGTGAAAATACATTAGCATCTTATTGACAAAATTCTCAATGCCATAAAAATAAACAGCACCATTCAAAGTAAATGACATGTTATGATTAATAGCATCCTTTAATTGCTCGACATCATTTGTTTCTGGAAGATATTTAACCCATTGCCATACATCCCATCTGTTAACATTCTCAACAAACTCGAGAATTTTTGTGCTGCTTGGCATTGGATTCAACATATCTAAGATTTTAAATAAAATTTTAGTTCCGCATACATCACTGTCAGCCACAATATTTACAAAACTATTATGTTGGAAAATAACATTATTCAACCAAGCAGAGGTTGCATGATGATCACAAATAATCAATTCTCCTGCCATTCTAAGCATCTCTGTGATATCAGAATTCTCTTGTTTATAATATATATCAGAAATGATAATTCGCATCTCTGAGAGAATATTTTTATTATGACTTAAGAAATATAATAATGTATCATCAATATTGTCATAACTGCAATATTGAACATATGCATCTGGAAAATACAATTTTCCAATAACTCCGCATCCGACTCCATCCAAGTCATTATGTGTGAATATAAATGTTTTCAAAGTTTTCATTATTTTAAATTACAATTTAATTATTTTTTACAATTTTAATAGTTTCTTTTGGATAAAAACTATGTTGAAGTAATATAGAATCACCAATATTTTTATTTACATAAGTATTATAATCAACCTTAATTTTTAATGTGTCTTTATTGTTTTCAACATATAAATAGTGATATCTCAATAATCGGTGTGTTGTCATTTTACCTACTCTAACCGGTGAATAAATTCTAACCCGGTTTTTATTAAAAATATTCCAATATTTATATGTAGGTTTATTAAATTTTAAAAATGTTGTATCTTTAAAACCTGGTGTATACTTTTTTACATATAAAAATTCAGAATCTTCACCAACTATAATTTCTTTTTGCTTTACACAAGAAAAACAAATTATACAAATACAACAAATATATAAAAATTGTTTCATAATATTAATAATTTTCAAATTTTTGCGTGAACAGTTATTATTTTAATCGATGGATATAAATCTTCTAATTGTTTAGCCATTTCTAAATTATATAAATTATCGTCAAAAAAGACTAGCGTGTTATATCCAAGTAATGTCAAATATTCAATTACTTTTGCTTTTTTATATTGAATTGGGCCTTTCCATGGAAATTTTGAATATGCGCAACAAAATATCAAATCATCTTTAATATCAATCCCGTTATTCAAAAAGAATTTTCTAATCATTACTGGCTTTCCGCGCGCAGTTAAAATCGCAATATGTGTTCCCTTTGCATATTCACGTTTTAAAGTGTCCCAGTATTTTGTAAAATTTGCGCTATTTAACAATTTAGAAGAATCAAAATTAGAATAATCAAATGACTCACCTTCCTGCCAAACATAATTATTATATTCGGCAGGGGTAAGTTCCTTGATTCGTTTTCCGTCTTTGACTACATATATAGTTGCATTACTATAAATCAATGTGTCATCTATATCAAATATTAGAATTTTATTTGATACCGTTCCGGCAACGGTAAACGGTTCTTCTATTTTTGGTTTTAAATACATTCTATTACTTTTTTACATTATTTTTATCACCAACGGCCAATAAAACATCCGTAAGTTCTAGTAATTCTTGTTTTCCTTTGTTTTTAAAAAGCGGCACAAACTTATTATTGTATCGATCTTCTCCGCATTTTGTGAATGTTATATTAAGCTCAGTAAACATATATATGAGTGTGTGTAATTCATTTTTCCACATATTAGTCCAAGCTTCATCACGTTTTTCATCATTAGAGTTAGAATTATCCAATATTTCCCTATATTTTTTATCAATAATTTTATAGTTTTTATAAAAAATAAAAATATTATTGGCCATCTTGCTAACAATATTATCCAGTTTATCTCTATCTTCTTTGTTGTAAATAAAATAATTTGATGATATCGGATCAATCTTAAAATCATCAAAATAACTCGCAAAACGTACTCGATATACCACTGAATTATCTATTGTTATATATGCAACCCAATTGGAACCAAAATGTTCAAATTCCCGCTTTGTTATTTCACACTTGCCATTATATGAAATATATTTAAAACCTTTGAATTCATCATCGGTAATATCAACAATATCATTTACTAATTTCATATTTTGAAGTGAATCATAAACTTCTGTTTCTTCAATAAATGGCTCAATATATTTAAAATTATTATATTGATGTTGAAATATTGTATAACACAAATAATCTTTGAATTCTGTCAAAAAAGGAATATGTTTTTCTGCGAGTGCTTTATCTGTATACCATGGAGAACACTGTTCATGCCATTCTTCATATTCACAAGATTCATTATTATTGTATTTAAACTTAGCTCTATATATTTTCATACTGTTTCAACTTTTGTTTTAGCTTGTTTTACGAATATTGTCTTCATAATATAGATTTTTTCCAAATACTGATTTAATTACTTCAATATATTCACTATTTAATCCATAAAAATTAATATATGTAATGCAAGTGTTAAATGATCTTTGCACTAAGCAATGGTTATTTATTCTAAAATCCGGTAATATATGATACTCATAAATACCATATTTTGATATTGAATATTCAGGCCAAGCATCAATAAAAGCTTTATCTCCAAAAATATTTTTAATTGTTAAAGATAAACAATTTATAATATTCCTATAACTTTGTTCAGATTCGTCAGAATTTGAATATTTTACAGTATATTTTATAGTAGCAAAATCACCATTTTCTATATATAAAATTGGATATCCATAATTAAATTTATTAATAGCTTTTAATAAATTTTTGAAAAATTTATTAATTATTCTAACATCTTTTTTCATAATTATTTCTCCATAATATGCAAATTTGTTAACAATTCCTCAAGAGTGTTTTTCTCTGGATCAATAAACCAAACTTTCCAACCATAATGAGGAATAAACCATTTCAATTCAACATAACAATGTTTCTCTTGTGCAAAGCTCCATGCATCCCAAACATCTTGCTCAATAGGGTGACGTTCCTCTGTCACTACTAATGTTCTAAGTTCTCGTACCATGTTAATTTATTTAATTTTAATTATTATAAGGCTATACTACTTCTTTGTTTTCATCATCATAATATTCAAGCTCAGTGATAGTAAAATCATCTGTATGGTATTCATCAAAATGTTCATAAAACCACTTTTTGTCTTCATCTTCATCATCATACCAATTCTTTCCGTCAAACAACTCATTTTTGTAATCCGGCTCAGAATGTTTCAGTGGAAGAACTTTTTCAGATGGTGCAAGAATCATATCAAAATCTTTAGGATCTGAAAATTCCATAATATAATGACATGTCATAATGACTGCATTGTCATACATATCTTCACCGGAAAGATTCTCAAGATTCATTCCACGGCGTTTCTTAAGATTTTCTGTATCATTGTCTTTCCAATAATACAAATAGCCGAGATTTTTACGGATTTCCTCACTAATATAAAGCGGATCTGCCAAATGGCCTTTATTTAAACGCTTTGCATTTTCAAGAACAAACTGCAAAAGCAACTGTGCAACATCATGTCGATTATATGGATTATACCGTCCGTCTGCTGTAATAACTCGGCGATAATCCTTCCACACTTCTTTACTACGTTTATACCAACCCTTTGCATAAAGAACTACATGTCCCATTACAAGTTTTTTATTTTCTGCCATAATTTTTTAGTGTTTATTAGTTAAACGTCTAATTAATTCATTTCTCATTTGGTTGTAAAGACACCGATACCCTTCAGTATTCATATAATGTCCATCTCCCCAACAGCTATTCATAAGATATCTGATTTGATCAATAGTTAAGCCCGATAAATCTAAATTTTCCATATAATTAATCAATTTTTTCGTATGTTTTAGTTACTTTATATACATCAATATATGTTTTGTCAATTACTTCATAGTCATCAGGTTTTGACATCCATGCAAGATAGCCACGCTGTTTCCATGACTTTACATCATTATGAGATAGTTCTATCTCTTCATTTTTCTTCAAATGAAGAAAACCTTTATTTAAACCTTTTTAACTATAGCTACGTATTGTTCAGTTGTCATTTCTTTATCTATTTAGTGTTTCAACAATAAATTGTCCAAAATTATCTTGGATTTTAGCAGCAGCACTTTCAGAAAGATGCAAACCACCTGTTCCAGTAAGATATCCCAACCCGCGAATTAACATAATATGCTTTTTCTTTTTAGCTTTAGTGCTAAATGCCCAGATTTCACCGTCTTTATAGGTAAAGTTATAATAGTCTTCAATGATGACATTATTATCACCATTTAGTTTTGCAATAATATCACGAATAGATTTACCATCAATTCCTAATCCTTTTTCATATGTTGGCCATCCGTGCCACTCAAAATCAAATGCACGTTGTTCACCGGCAGTCAAAACCATAAATGGACAAGCCTCCACATTTTTTAGAGGCAATTTATAAACTTCTTTAAAATCTGGAATCTTTTTCATAATTAAATATTATTTTTTAGATGGAACAACTTTATTAATTTTGCCAGATACATAAAAATATTCATTAAGATTATACCAATTCTCAATATCATTACTATTGACAGGTTTTGCATCTGGCGCAACGGCAACAGTAATATGCGGAATTTTATTGGTAATTCTACCTGTATATTTTACTTTAAATGCAATAGCTTTATTAGAAATACCGATATCAGTAATCATTAAGCTTTCAGTTTGGCCAAGACTCCAATTCTCATAAAAATTTGCATCTTCTTGATCTTCTGGTTTTCCATTATTGAAGACCAATGTCATATGATCACAATAAATTTTCCAATCATCCGGAATATCATTATTGAATTTTTTATAAATCCAATATTTAGCATAATCCAAAATGGCACGCTTTGTTTTGTCAGAGAAAAATACTCCGTAATAAATCCAAGTCTTTTTCATAATTAACGGTAATTTCCAATATTAAACTCTTTAACTACATATTGATATGCATAACGAATAAGTTTTTTGAAATCTTTTTCATCTTGCTCATCCAAATCAAATGCCCTCATCCCGACACTTTTAATATCAGGCTCATCTGCATAATCAATAGTTGCAATTGTATAACAAACCTCCGGATTTTTGAAACAACTGTTATCATATACAGCGCCATTTTTTGTTTTACTGTCAAATGGAGATTTTTCAAATTCATCTTCTTTTCCATATAAAGAATTTGGAACCCACCGAACGATTTCAACATACTTATGTCCATTAATTGATACTACAGTTCGATACTCAACATTTCCGATATGCTTTTGACTTTTTACTTGTGCCATAATATATTCAAATTTTTACTTGTGATACTCAGCTTTCAATACTTCTTTTTGTGCGAGCTCATTGATTTTATAAATCATTGCGGTAATGCACTTATCAAGAGTTTGGCAATTGCCAATTTCTTCATTATATCCGCTGGTTTCAGTCGCACCAATAATATCTGGAATATACTCAGGTTTATTCTTCTCAACTACATAGCTCAAAATGGTTTTTGTTCCTCCCATTTCTTTGTAACCTACACATAAATTTCCCCATGCTGTTACCCATACATGAAGGAAAAAACACTTTCCATTGTAATCAATTGAAGTTGGCAATAATTCTAATTTATTCATAATTTTAAATATTTTAAAAGATTATATTATTTTTTAATGCAAAACTACTTCTATTTCAGATTTTTGGCTACCATATTTGCCTTTATCATCATATACTAAATGAATATCACCATTAAGGCCTTCACCGTCTTCTCGTTTAAAACCTAATGCAATCAATGTATTCATTTTTACAAGCTTTTCTAATTGTTTATTTTCATTTGCCATAATATTTGATATTTTTTAATTTCGATGCAAAATTAATACTTTTTCTTCAAATAAAAAAATAGAAGCTTATTTTTGATTAAATTGACTAAGAGTTTCTTCATCAAATTTATGAATAAATCCTTTATCGTCAATATAGCCATCATAACTATTCATTAACATTAATGACATATCATTTTTCTTCGCCCATTCAGGTGTATATGCAAAAACCAGAATTCCTTTACCTTTTGCATATCCGACTTCCCATACAGTTCCGGCTGTTCGATAAAGTCCGACATTTAAAGCAATAACGACTTCAGCTTCATTTAAATGTTTAATATCATTTTCATAAACTTTTTTAGCCCACTCTGCATTTGTTAAATTCCAGGTGCCATCAAGTTTTTGAAAATCTCCAGGAACTTTATATTCCATTGGAATATAAAGTTCATTTCGTCCATATCTCTTGGCTGCAATATCTATCATTTTTTGAAGGGCTTTTCGTGTTCGCGGTTTTGAAAACGGGCCTGCAATATAAACTGTGCTCATATTAAATTAATTTTAATAAAGTTTTTCATAAGTCTTTTTATGCTTATTAGTAGACTTGCATTTATGTCCCTTTTTACATAAAAATTTTCCAATAATTGTATTTAACTGATAATCATGCAATTGCAAAATATTATTTACGTCAGATACTAATGTTTCTACATCACGATACCCATTTTCATTTTTTCTTTTATTATAATGAATATCAATAACTATTCGTGAACCGTCTGGTTTTTCAATATAATAAATTATTGCCAATTTAATTAAACGATTTGTTCGCCTTACAAAAAATGGGCAATTTTTACCATTTTCTATATTTTTAAGGACGTGTTCACTATTCTCAATATATGGAATAATGTCTTTATCATTTTTAGAAAGATTTGCATATTTTATATATGTGTTTGCATGTTCACATACAAATGCAACATTAATACCATTTTCCTCTTTATATTTGAGAATACATTGATCAATTGGTGTGTATTCTAATAATTTACAAAATATCATATCTTTAAGGAATTAAATAAACATCATCTTGTATTGTTTTCATTACATGTTGAAGTTCATGAATATAATTGATTGCACAAAGTCCAGCCGCTTCATATTCTGCATCAACAGCAATTACCCAATGATCGTTATCATCCCAAAAATGTCTGGAAATTGAAAAATTTTCATATTCATAAAAATCATAAGTATGCTCTTTATTGCAATTGGAAACAAATCCATTCTTTTCCAAATATTCTGGTGTAATAGGAATCGGTTCAAATTCACGTGCATCTGAATAATTAATAAGCTGATCTTTCTCATCTTCATGACTTGCATCAACCATCCAAACTTCTGTTTCTTGTCCAAATGACATTACCAGATCACCTGGCATTAAATTTTTTGCATTCATATTATTTTAAATTTAAATTAATATTACACATTGTGATTGCATGTTGCAATTCATGCACAAAATATATTTTACCACCAATAGTAGACATCCTAATATTGATAACATCATTGCCATCAACATTTTCGATTTCAATCTGTTTTATATATGTTGGCTGTTCAGTTGCAAATATAATTTTAATACTCCAAAAACTATTGGCTTTTGATAAATCTGCAATAGCATAATAGTTATCTTGACTATGAAATCCATTTTTCACAAGAAACTCTTTTGTTATTGGCATGCAATCTTCTGTAAACCTTTTTCCTTCCATAAAATATATTTTTTATAATTTCGATGCAAAAATAATACTTTTTCTTTAAATAAAAAAATAGAAGCTTTATTTCGCTT
>OCTX014541182.1_pt1 | contig 33738 bp, 29 predicted proteins | sample 1539691 | NCBI WGS metagenome assembly OCTX01 (sample SAMN02144231, study PRJEB22623) | gut metagenome | biome: sheep rumen | host: Ovis aries | place: New Zealand
TTAATTTGTGGGGAGAAAGCGCAGGACGAGACGTAGGCACTATACAAGTGATTTCCAATCACGTAGTCGTGCGGAATCTCAGTCCAAGCAAGCGCGCGTTTTTGATTACCTAATCTGTTCTTTATGTTTTTTCGCGTCAGCGTGTTTTTTATGTTTTTTTCCGCTACTCTGCTGCAGCAACTATAAATCCATTCTTTCTCTCACGCACTGCGCGATAAACGCAGCAATCTGCTTCGGCTCCAGCCCCGCTACATTCAGCACCAGGTCATAGTTCCGCGCATCATAGCGGCTCTTGCCGGAGAAGGTATGGGTGAAGTTCTCCCGCGCCTCATCTACCTTGCTGATCAGCAGATCCGCGCTGCCTTCGTTGATATTCAGCCGCCGTGCTACTTTGTCGCGGCGATAAGGCATGTCGGCAATCAGGAATACCTTGAATGCATTGGGGTTATCGCGGAATATATGAAATCCCGTTCGCCCGAGGATGACGCAGGACTCTTTCTCTGCCAGGGAGCGAACGATAAACTCCTCGTCGTTGTAGAGGTCCTGCGAGATGGTCTCGAAGAACCAACTCTTCTTCATTCCCTTGAGTTTGTCTATCTCCTCTTGCGTGAGGTTATAGCGTTCTTCCAACTGGCGCAGCAGACCTTTGTCATACAGTTCCACACCCAGCATGTTGGCTAACTCTACGGCTATCTGCCGCCCACCGGTCCCAAACTCCCGTCCGATAGTTACTACAAATTTCTTGTCCATATTATCATTCTTTCACTCTTTCACTCTTTCATCCTTTCACTCTTTCATTCTTTCACTCTTTCATTCTTTAACTCTTTCATTCTTTCATTCTTTAACTCTTTCATTCTTTCACTCTTTCATTCTTTCATTCTTTAACTCTTTCATTCTTTCACTCTTTCATTCTTTAACTCTTTCATTCTTTAACTCATTAACCCATTCACTCACTAAACACTCCACGATCCTCTCCGCCGCATGTCCGTCCCAAAGCTCCGGAATAGCACCTTTCTTCCATTCTCCGGCGAAAAGCTTGTCCAGCGCCGGTTTGATAGCCGCCGGGTCGGTACCGATCAGTTCATTCGTACCTACGGTGCAGGTCTCCGGCCGCTCGGTATTATCCCGCAACGTGATACACGGTATTCCCATGACGGTTGTCTCTTCCGTGATTCCTCCGGAGTCGGTCACTACGGCTTTCGCCCGCTCTACGAGGTAATTGAACTCCAGATACCCCATCGGTTCGACTATATGCAGATTCTGCATTCCTTCATTCATTAACTCTTTAACTCCTTCATTCATTAACTCCTTCAATCGCAGTGCCGTTCTCGGATGAATCGGGAAGATGATAGGTAATCCGTGCACGTTCGTTACGATCTGCTCCATCATGGCTTTGAGATGACTCTCTTCATCTACGTTCGCCGGCCGGTGCATGGTCATGACGATATACTGCTTCTCCTTCAGCCCCAAGGTATCCCATACCTGCGGCTTGCGGAATCGAGCTCTGTTCGCCATCAGCGTATCGATCATCACATTCCCCACAAACCATACGCGTTGCATCATTCCGTCATTGGCAAGCTTGCTTGCATCATTCGGCAGCTTTGCTGCATCATTCATCAAGGCTCCCTGCCTTATCAGATTCCGGTTAGCGACTTCCGATGTAGTGAACATATAGTCCGCCAGCGCGTCCGTCACCATGCGGTTGATCTCCTCCGGCATGGTCAGATCCCAGGAGCGTATTCCGGCCTCTACGTGGCAGACCTTGGTATTCATTTTCTTCGCTACGATGGAGCAAGCCATAGTGCTGGTCACATCGCCTACGACCAGTACGATATCTGCCGGATGGACAGCCAGCTCTTTCTCGAAAGCTACCATGATAGCCGCTGTCTGCTCTGCCTGGGTGCCACCTCCACAGCCGAGATTCACGTCCGGAGCAGGGATACCGAGTTCCTCGAAGAAGGTATCGCTCATGTTCTTGTCATAATGCTGCCCCGTATGCACCAACCTATACTGAATTTCCTCTCTTCCCTTTAGGGAGGAGCCGGAGGTAGGCTTCCCTTCATTCCACCCCTCAATCGCCTTAATCAGCGGCGCAATCTTCATAAAATTGGGCCTCGCCCCTGCAATCAATGTTATCTTCATGAATATAAAGTTGAAAGTTTATAGTTTATAGTTTAAAGTTTAAAGAGTACGCTCAAGCGCTTTATTTCGCATACCAGACAAAAGCGCTGCTACTTGTCTGATCTGCTGCGTAACGTCATTTAGTTCATTAGAAGATATATAGCCTAACTCTTGAGCTATCTCTATTTGGCAGTCTACTTCCATGAGTGAACCGAATGCCATTTCTATAAAATGTGCTTGATCTTTTGCGGAAGTACGTCCACTTCCTTCTGCTAAGTTGGATGGAACCGACACCACGGCTCTGCGTAATTGATCACACAATGCGTATGTCTCCTCTCGAGGAAACCCTCGCAATAACTTATAGATCATGATTACTAGAGTTTTTGACTCTTTATATGCCTCCAACTTTTTATAATAATACTTTGCCTCCATACTCTTCAATTCTTTCATTCTTTCATTCTTTCATTCTTTCACTCTTTCATGCTTTCACTCTTTCATTCTTTCATTCTTTCACTCTTTAACTCTTTAACTCTTTCATTCTTTAACTCTTTCATTCTTTCACTCTTTCATTCTTTCACTCTTTCACTCTTTCACTCTTTCATTCTTTCACTCTTTCACTCTTTCATTCTTTCACTCACTTAAACTTCTCCCAAAACTCATCATCCGCTTTCCTTGTTTCCTCTGCCGACTCAGGATAATGCTCGATGAACCATGTCAGGAACTTGGCACAATCGATCTTCTCGGCAAGCATCTTCTCCCGCCGCGCAGCGAAAGTCTCTTTTCTCTCCGCAGCAGGAAGAGCTACTATCTCTTGTACTCGTTTGCATAGCGCTTCTACGCTACCTTCTGCGCTGGCTTTGATGCCATATCCTAATTCATACTTGTCTTCCAATTCACGGAGATAGCCAATTCTTCCAACGAAGTCATTGAACCGCACAAACGGTACACCGAGAATTCCGGCCTCCGCTGCCATTGTTTGGCTGTCGCCAACATAAATGGAAGCAAATGCCATAACATGATGCATGTCAATAGGATTTATCTTAAGCCTATAAGGCTCCAAACGCTCATCTAACTTGCGCTCAGATGAGATATACAACGTTCCATGCGGTTTTAGGATGTTTACTAATCTCAATGCTGACTCATTTGTAATACCATTAATACCGACATCATGAAAAGCGTTAAGCGCTGAGAAGCGAATCAGGAAATAGGGTTTTGATACATCTATCCCATACTTCTCGGGGATTGAGGTATCAGCCGAAAAGTATCCAGGTCTCAAATAAGCCGTTTTGTAATAACTGGGAAAATGTACTGATTTGGGTTCAATAGGTCCGTTGTTGCAGCATTCCGGCGTAAGCCTAACCCCAACAAAAGGTGCTATCTGTTTAATATATTTCATCACTACGGCGGCATCATCCTCTCCTATATTGATATTGGGCCTCCTCAGCAGCCAACCGATATGCGCTGTTTCAATAGTAGAACCGGTGATAACATCTGCATGGTGTTTGATAGCTAACTGCAACATCTTTAGATCACGCATTACCATATCATATATTTTACCGATTTTATCGTTGTTTTTGTGCGGGTGAGGACAGATATTGACATATTCAATACCGCTCTGCCGCACTACGTCTTCAAGCACATCTTTTGTAACGATAGCAACAACTACCTTATGACCATCGCGTTTGAGATTGGCAATCGTATCGCGATAATAGTAAAAATGCGCAGGATGAACTATTTCTATCAGTATGTTCATATTCTTGAATACGTGGGTATCATTAATAATTCTTTGGTCAATCGCTCTGCCGTCGGGCAAGTTCCGGGGATATATCCAAACTCCTTTGCCCAATCTATCGCGTGCTTAAAATGCGTTTCTGTTTCTACACCCCTGGTAGCGAACCATTTCTTCAGTGCTTCCGGATTCTGCATCTTAGCTATCAGCATAAATGCATTCTCTCCCACTATACACTCATTCCCTAATTCTTTCATTCTCTCATTCAGGAGCGCAGCATTTTGCCGCTGGGCGGTAAGAGCGGTTTCTGCATTGGGCAACCATACGCGATAAATCCTACTCACTCCAGGCGCCATCTTCCGCATCACCACTTTCCCCTTCACTCCTTCACTCTTTAATTCATTCACTCGTTTCATCTTCCTCGTCAACCAATAGAAGCACCTTGAATATGCGATTGCCTTCGCCATCATCTGTATGAACAACTCCACCTGTGCTCCAAGCCTATAGGTGGGTAACTGAGCATATAACTCTGAAATTCTACTCTTAACCTTTAACCTCTCACCTCTAACCCACAAAATTCCCCCTTCCCCCAACGCAGGGAATTTACCTTGATTGATACTATAGACAGTAAAGTCTCCTTCTGCCGGCAAACCATATCCGTGCGCATTATCCACGATGATTATAGCCTTCGGACATCTATTTTTTATTGCTGCGACATCATTCCTGATACCGAATAGATTCGTCACTACTACAGCATCCAAATCGGTCGGTACTGAATTTAAATCAATCTGCAATCTTTCCGTCACATCCAAAAAGACGGGTGTACATCCGGCATTATCCACAGCATTGGCTACCGTATGGCAATTGTATGCCACAACCCCCACTCTTCCTCCGTTGGGCCGGGTTGCCTTCAGCGCTAACACAATTCCCGTCCGAGCATGATTAAGCAAGTACTCGCCTTCTTGGGGCTCATACTGCCTGCCAAACCAATACTGCCATTGGCGACGAAGCGGAAATCGTATGTCTAACCGAGGTGTCATTTCCCTTTTATCTTATGATATAACTTGTATGCGATGGTTCCTGCCCATAAAGAGAGAGGTCTATGGGCATATACATATCGCCCGAAATCATACATCTCGCATCCGTATTTGAGTTTGTAATCTCTTACTCCATATGCTACTCCCGGTTCTCCGCCCCCGCCGAAATCCAATAGTTTATAGCCGTGTTCCGCCCCCCAGCAGATTACATTCCACATCGTGAAATCATTCGGACGTAGTTTAAAATAATCTTCATCACTTCCGGCAAACCAAGCATAGACCAAGTCATTGTAACACAATCTCACTTCTCCGGCAACCATTATTCCTTCCTGAGTATAACTTGCAAAAAAACGGGCATATTGCTTCATATGCTGGTAAACCTCTTCGAACATGTCAAGGTATGAGATAGGCACATGTTTTCGCTCATATGTTCTTTTGATTAGCGCTACGATGGCGCGTACATCGCTGATCTCTGTTACCTCCCGGAATACTAATCCTGCTTTGATAGCTTGGTTCACATTGCGCCGCCGCTCCTTATGCATCTGGTCGAATAGTTCTTGTTGCGTTTTTTCCAACGACATCAACAGATTATAATGTCCTTTGCGTTTCCAGCGAATATTCTGAAGATATGTTGCTATATTCGCCATATCATATATTGGTCTTATCTCTGAATATATTACCTTGCGCGGTAGTAATTGTTTGTAGGCTCTAATTAGACAATATAGGACGTCTTCTCTCTCGTCTTGCACCAATGGTCCTCCTATTATTATGGATCGGGCTGTCAACCAGGAGGCAATGCTATCTCCGTTAGTTATTATTTGCGCTAAGAGAAGTCCTACTATCTCATTATCTTCCGCTACAGCTACAACCAGCGGAGTCGTATGTTCCGTTCGAGCATATACTTCATACATCTCCGGCGTCTGGAAGACATTCCCCTCGGGGTGTGCTTTCACAAACTCAGCCCACGCAGTTTTGTCTATTTGCTCGTATGTTAGGATTTTATACATTCTCTAATTCCGGTGCTTCGATTTTTTTTATCACTTTAGCCGGTACCCCAGCTACCACACAAAAATCAGGTACATCATGTGTAACCACAGCTCCTGCCCCAACAACTGCGCATTTGCCGATAGTCACCCCGGGCATAATAATACATCCTGCCCCTAACCATGCATTGTCGCCAATAACAATTTTAGCGGGTTTTGGTGTAAGATAGGCTTTCAATGCCGAATAGTTTGGATTGGCGCTGGTTAACAAAATACATCGCGGACCAATTGACACATTATTACCAATCTTCAACTCTCCTCTGTCGTATATATACTGGATTGATATAGTTATATCCGCCGGAAAATAAACATCATTACCAACTTCCCATCCAAGAGCGCGTAGACTGCGTACACGAACCTTGGAATAAGGGAAATGAACACCAATTGAATAAATCAATTTGTTTTTAATACGTATATACCATTCTTTCAACGTCATCGTTTATTTAATCATTGATTTTATCTATAATTTTCTGTTTAGATAAACCGAATACTGGAGATTCTATGGTTGATATTTTGCGATAATCTGTATTCATTAACGATGAGGCAATAGTAATCAAAGAAGTAGTAATCGGTACATCTATACCACATGCTGAAGCGAGTATTTCCAACTGACCGAGCCCCATAGGAACATCCTCATATACAAATCTCGTATTTAATGATGCAGGTCCTTTAGGACCTCCGTGCAAGGCATATTTCTTAAAAACGGCTAAGGAATCTTGTGATAGGTCTTCCTCATTTCTCCATTTACATGCATCTAAATATGCCATAGGAACACCACCATAGGCCTTTATTACAGCGTTCTTTTCATTATCTAGTTGCCGCACCAGATTCCACACTGATTCCGAAAATGCTTCTTTATACATCCAAAATTCCCCTTTCATCATCTCTATACGGCTAGCGGACATAATGGATCCAATAGTATGTACTATCATGTTAGGATTGTGCATTGCACTCTCTATCACATTTGAACGTAAATACTTATGGCTATTGAATAATGCATCTATTATTTTTAAGACGTCCTGTCTTTCTACATAATTACCCAATACCGCAACTGCATTACGAACATTTTTAAACAAGATATGTACACTACCCGATTCTACGATTCTAGCATCATATGGCGTTGACTCTCCTTCTACAAATATGACTCCCTTGGGCGCATACTTTTCAAACCAAAGCGAGCCCATATTTCCAGGTATTATAACAACAATCTGGCCTTTTCGCATGTATTGAGCATATTTTTCTGCTAAAACACGATGTTGCAGACTTTGGGTCAGCACTAATACTACATCGGCCCAACCTATTGCTTCTTGTACATCTCTTGTTACCTTAAAATGGGCAAAGAAACTTTCTCCACTTACTTCATCATGCATCAATATTCCCTGTAATTTCTGCATCAACTCAAAATTTGCCTCATTTAGCGAAGTCGATGTTTTAGCCAATACTACTTGATGTCCGTTTTGCACTAACTTAGCAGCATGAGCGCACCCTGAATTCCCTGCGCCTAATATAGTAACTTTCATATTAATATCTTCTAATTTCCCTCTTCAATGCATATCCGTGTGTCCGATAAAAATCTTTTCTTCTTCCACCATATGCACATTGATCTAGTTGGATTTCCCAGTCTTCTCCTGCTTCTGTAAAATAGAACCCTTCTTCTGTCACTGCGATATCCCATCCTAATGAAGGTAGTCCGTATAAATACTTATGAAACAAAATCGCTCGTTGTTTTATCTCCTTCCAATATGGTATCTTTAACTCCGCGAAATTCACTCCAGTATCTGGATGCTTTTCGCGTACTATCGATACCTTTCGTTTTCCCGGGTCATAATATCCGATATTTTTCAAAGTTCCATCTTCATTTATCCCCACCCAAAATCCTCCTTGACCGGCATTATCAACAAAATTACCACTAGTTCCAAATCGTAACTCAGCTCCGTAATATTCTACATTTCCATCCTCATTCATTACGGTATTCATTCGTATCGTATTTAAACTATGTGGATACACTTCCCTTATCACCGAATGATTCACCAACCGCTCCTGTATCACATATGTCGATTTCCCAAATTTCTTCTTCAACTCATCAACCGTGATTTCTTCGTCTCGGAAAAATAATCGTCCCTTATCAATAATTAGAGGAAATGCCCCTCTTCCTAATTCGCCAGATATCTCTTTGCAGAACGTATCTGCTTTTAGCGATAGTATGGCGCGTAAATCTTCGAATTCCATATTCTGTCTATTCTCAATACTGATTTCTCCGTTACGCACTAACGCAATCAGTTTTGGATATGGCATATGCAAGCTATCACATAATTTATAAAAGATATATTTATCACGTACTAATGCCAAGTAATTAAATGTATAATTCGTTGGCAATGTCTCCCGTTGTCGTATATTCAGAATATTCCTTATTGCCCTAAATTCATTATATCCTATATATTCATTCGGATCACTTCCTTTTATATCTAAGCCATACAAGAAATAACATGTACACGCTTCTTTATACTTAAATGCCCATACGATATTTTCTAATAACATCTGCATTTTACTCTTGCGTTTTCCTTCATACAACTGTGTATTGTATTTCTTGTTCCATGGCATTCGTATCGCATCCAACCACACTTTTAGTTCTTTTGCAAGAATTAAAAACACCCCTCCCCCATGCTGTGAAGGCGATAAATAATAGGAATTATTGCGGGTTTCGCGATGAATCAACCACCATAATTTAAATTTCATAATTAAAATACTTAATCATTAATATTCGTATTCGCTTATACAATAATCTTCTTTGCCACTGGGCATTGGAGGTATGGAGTCCACAAACTCTAATTTTACTTTGGAGCCGATGAAATGCTTCTCGAAATTGGTCACACAATATTCGAATTGATGATGATCTTCTTTCGGGTCTTTCAGTTTCAGCAATATTCGAATATCTCCTTTCTTATCCTGCCGGATCTGGAATTGGTCAATTTTATTGTAAATTACACAATTGGCTTCATTATGATAATCATTATCGCGATAAAGCATGATTGGCAACATCGTCGGCGAGATTGGTACACCTTGCTTATTATACAGCAATTTCCCTGCCCTGCCTATCACTTGTCCGATTACGCGTGATGCTTTTCCACAAGCGCATTTCTCCGGCTTGATGTATGCCATATCTCCTACCTGATAACGAAGGAATGGGAATGCATAGTTACCTAAATCGGTAGAGGTTACATACCCTATCTCTCCATCGGGCAAGACATGTCCCTCCTTATCCGTTATCTCAATCACGCATCGCTCTTCCGATATATGCAACCCATCTTGGAGCAAACATTCATGCGCATCTATACCGCCATCTCCTGCACCATACTCATCATATACCGGACATTGGAATACTTCCTGTAGCGTCTTTCGATATTCCGGCATCAATATCTCCCCGGTCGTTAAGATACATTTCATCTGACAAACCGGTAGATTGTATTTCGCTATATACCGAGCTAATATCACGAGCGAAGAAGCATAGCCCCGCATTGCCTTGGGCTTATAAGCCATATAGGCTTCGTAATGCGCTTGCATGGCGGCCTCATCTACCTCTGCGCTACTGCGTTTCATATTACGCATGATATAGAGATCAAATATATCTTTCGGTGTGAATATTTTCCGCTTCTTTACCAGCGAGTTCCCTCCTAATGTCATCATCTTCTCCCCTACATGGAAACCATACCAATCCCATGCGCGAAAGGAAGATGCCCATTGCATATTCCATGCTAGTTTGTCCTTGAGGAACTTTAATGGTGTTCCTGTACTTCCACCCGTACTGCCTTTCTGATAATGCCTCTTATCTATATCCTTACTCACCAACTCATCGTAATGATCACGTATGATTTGCTTTGTAAGTATCGGCAATTTCTGCAGATCTTCACGGCATTGAATTTCTTCTGGTTTCAATCCTCTCTCATTAAAAACCCGCGTATAATACGGCACATTCGTATAGCAATGCTGGATCAATGCCTGCAGCCGTCGGTTTTGAAGAGCTGTCAACTCCTGCTCTGTGGCCGTATTCATACGCTCCATTAGCCGCCATTCTTTGCTTATTCCTCGATGTGTTAACATATCTGCTATCGGCATCAATATGTGCTTATCTATTTGACTATAAAGACTCATATAATGGTAATAATTGTTTACGAACTTCTGTCCAACTGTATTTTTTCACTTCCTCATGGGCTGCTTCTACCATCTGCATGCTTTCTTCCTGATGATCCAATGCCCACAGTATCTCTGTCTCCAATCCTCTAACCCCTTCGTCCTCTAATCCCTCAAACAACAATCCTGTTCGTCCATGCTCTATCATAGAGGGTACTCCCCCTACTCTGCTGGAGATAACCAGCACTCCAGCATTCATGGCCTCCAACAGCGACACCGGCATATTATCTATCTTTGGCGCCGACAGCATGATATCATTGGCTTTGAGATAATCATATATCTGCTCATTCGGCACTTGTCCGATAAAATGCACGCCATCCAGATGATGCTCCGCTACGTATTGCTCTAATTTCTCCCGCTGGTCTCCTTGTCCCAGAATATCCAATGTCGCATTCGGATATTGCTTTAATACTTGCTCGTATGCTCGGATAATCATATCTATTCGATATAGTTCCGTCAGATGGCGAATACTGATCATCTTCGGTGCAATTGCATCCTTCGGACGATATATACCTGTCCACAAAGGCACGATGTTGGGTATTACGATGCAAGGGATATGGTATTCATCAAATATCTTTTTTAGATATCCATTGAGCACTATTACCTTGTCTGCTCTACACAACCATCTTCGTGCTAAATCCCTGTGCTTTGATAAATATCCTCCTGCTCCGCCACCATGATAGGTAATGATAATCTTCTTTCTCCATATCTTCCCGGCTATCACGCCATATACTACCGGCAGCATTCCCCAATCGGAGCACCCGTGTATATGCAGGACATCATATTTCCGAGCAGTGTTTACCAATTGAAAGAATCGTCCTATTCGCTTAAACGGATTGCCTTTAGTCGAGAATATATCTGCCGCCCTCCCCTCGCTTATCATATATCCGCGCAGCAAATCTACTTGGGCGCTTATTCCGCCCAAGCCTTTTTTATAATTCGATATGTATAGTATTCTTTTCACTATACCCCTCTAATCGTTACATTCCTCTTCCCCTCAATTTCATCCAGTTCCATCCGAAACACATGACAATGCATGCTATACACCATATCAAATACCATGTCCTATGCTTTTTTCGCATATTCGTAATCGCATAGGCGGCAAACATCATCTCGAATGGCATCCCCGGTATATGGAAACGCAATGAGTGCGCAAAAACAGAAAAGACTAATACCACCAAATAGCCGAGCAGCATAGCCAATGGCAAGGTATATTGCCGCCACTCTCCGGTAAAGAGCAAGAGGAACATCGCGAAAATCACAAATCCGGACATTACATTCCGCATCCAGTTGCCTCCATGGATGAGTCGCATGTCTTCCTGGCTTCCGATATCCACCATCGTGGGGAAAGGGATGGTAAAAATCATAGGCGCAAATACTGCCGCTCCTGCATAGTTCGCAAAACGATTGCCTAATAGTTTCCCTCCCTTTCCGGATCCATATCGATTTGCCATGGTCGTTTGCTGCTCTTGCAGCACGTCCGTATCCCTAATTTGATTTACTTCACGCATGATATTATCCGATGCGCCAGCGAATATCAGTCCGACCAATATAACACCTAAGGTAACTTTTTTACCCCAACTCACGATACGCGTATCCATCATCACGAGCGCAAAACCTACCGCCATGAATGCCACCATACCTAATACGGTACGGAACATAAATAACGACAATCCCACTATTGCCATAGGAGCAATCGTAGCAAAGGTGTATTTTCGGTTACGCAACATACTATCTGCAAAATCGATGAATAGCACTGTTAAAAAAGTCATAAACACCTCTTTCAGCGTAATTCCGCAATAGCAAATCAGCACAGGATGCAGCATACAGAATATAGCGGCTAACCGTGCTGTCGTCTCGCTCATGGATCGACGTGCTATTCGGTATATAATAAGAGCGGTGTAAGCACCGAAGAACGCATGGATGATACGTATTATAAACTGCACGAATGGCATATCAAACCAATGGATGGGGAGCAGAATAAACAACGGATAACCCATATCGCTGAAAGAAGATTTGCTGAATTCGGTCAGTGTATTCCATAGATTATCTCTATCCCACTCCTCAGAAAACCATTGTGCTGTTTCGGTATATCCTAAAGAATCAGCATACCCGAACTCATATGGCTGACCCGTCATCGCTATATAGAAATTATAGGAGATGAGTACATATAATGCACGTATGCCAAATCCGGTCCAAAAGAGTTTTTTCTCAAAAGTTTTTGGTTTATGTATTTTAAGAACACTCCATTCGCGGGAGTATTTTACGCTCAGATAGAAGAATCCCGCTACCCATGCTATTCCGAAGAGCCAGAAATACCACTCCGTTCCGCGCCCTGCAAAAAAGATATTTACCCCAACCAATGCCACCACATAGGTCGCAAACGCATAGGTTGCGAACCAGTCCGGCAGGCTGTTGGTAATCATAGCTACGCCGGTCCGCATCTGCTGTCCCCATCTCGCCCGCCTGCTCATTGGCTTTGTCGGCATGGGCGGCATTGGCGGCATTGGCGGCATCATGGATCCCTGCGGCATCGCTTGTCCCGGATTATATGGATTTGGTTGATTTGGCACTGTTTATTGCTTTTGCGATGGGGAGGAGATTGTCGCTCCATCATTTTTCACTATATCTTCAATAATCTCGAATATGTGACGGAAATTTTCCCAACTTTCATTCGATACCGCTATTATGTCATCTGCTATAGCATTGGCAAAATCACTCTTTTTGGCCAAATAGTTCTTTTCTTCCGCATCGTAAACAGCTTGTCCGTTTTCATTCTCTACTACCTTATCCTTTCCACGATCACTTTGGTTCGCTAAAATCCAGTCTTTATTTTCTTTATGACGTCCCGTTCGCGTCGAGAACTCAGTTCCCAAAAACAATCGTGTATGATTTGGAAGCATCGTTTTAATTTCGTCATCCGAATATAAATACTCTATTGAAATCGCATTCTGGCCTTTTTCAATCCTTGCTTTAGGAGGCAGAATCTTAAAGGCATATACATTATTCCCAAAATCCTCGAAAGGTATGCCGAAATCTTTTGTGGTTTTTGTATCACAATCGAATATTCCTATAATTTTATGCGAATTAGGAGTTTTAGATACCTGCTTCAGCAGTGCCATTAAATCACTTTCACCATCTGGCTGGTTCTCAGGAGATATTGTATCATAATCCAAGCTTATACACAATTTCTCCTTGGCTTTGTTGATATGAATAATATCTGTTTTTCCTTCTGTTAGAACAATGGTCTTTGTGGCGGATGCTAATTTATTCTGAAGTGCTTTTATGTCATCTGCAAATTGCTCCTTCTCTTTCAGTAGCATCTCATACACTTGCTGGTATAGTAAATTATTTCTCGGCGCACACGTTACTCCTCCCGCATCTAAATCAATAATTTGACAAGGGACATTTTCCTTGTCTGCTAAGCCCATATTTAAGAATGGAGAATGAGATGATATAATAAACTGTATATTCGGGAATTGGCTTATTAACTGCGGTAATGCTTCTTTTTGCAACCGAATATGTAAATGTTTGTCTATCTCATCTATCAAAACCAATCCATCAGTATCTATAGGCTGTATATTAGGTTGTATTCTATCTGCCTGCCGGAGAATTTCTCCGAAGATTCCCAATAATCCTTTCTCACCCGAGGACAAATAGGACACAGATGGTATTCTCCATCTAAGTTCTCCTTCGCTGTCCTCGCATATCACTGACACTCTGGAAGCTCCATAATGACGTCTCCCTATACCAAACCGTATCTTATCCTCCTTTTTTTTAGCCAGCAGAGCCCACCCTAAAACATTACAAGCATTTCGCCAGATAGAATGCTCAGGAGCCTCTTTTGCCGGGGATGTTTTTTCATCACTATCGTCATCGCTAATTTCCAGATCCAATACTACGTCCAATAACCAATTAGTAATATTATCTACATCGGATACAACTTCAATTAGATTCGGCAAATACCCATGAAAACGGGCAGACCGGTTAAAAGGAGACTCATCCAATTGATATCGCTCGTTTAGATAGGCTGGCAACTCGTAGCGATATGCAGGAAAATACGTAGCAAGATGGTTTGTAAATATAGATTCATCCTCTTCTTTTCTAAAGAAATAGCAACATTTCCCCATCTTTCCAGCACCTAACTCTTCTTTTACACTTATGAATGGGATTGGATCAGCTGGCAGGTATAATGCGTTATATATTTCTTTTGTCAGACTTCCTCGCACATCAATGTAATCAATTTTATTCCCTTGGTATTCAAATCTTATATACACCACTGATACTCTTTCCACATCCATGACCTCTATTCCAGACTGAATACGGTACCATTCCGTCTCATGACCGCTAAACGACTGGGAGAATAGTTTTTTCGCTATTTCGTAGAGCGCATCTACGATATATGACATTATCGTAGTTTTACCCCTCCCGTTCTCGCCGGATAGTACATTTACTCCGTCTATAAATCGTATATAAAGATTATCAAAAGGAGCACGGTTATAAAAGACTATTTCCCTAACTTTCAATCCATTATTCATATCCAATTACTTTGTTTCTTCCGGTTTTGCAAAAATAATCATCTATCGTTTTAAACATATCATCTGCTTTTTGCTTTTCTTGATATTTATAAATAGCTTTTTTTACATCGCTCTTCAATGCTTTCAAATCTGTCCCCTCAAAATTACAAGTCCTAGTAACTTCGAATTCCGTATCAGATTCATAGGTGAATTTTACAGAAGGAATAGATGTCAGCGCTACAAGATAACCTTGGAAATACAATTTATTCTCATTTCCGAGAATATCTAATGGCCATGGTAGCGCCCATTCAGCATTCACAATTTCTGTCGCATTGCATCTGCAACAATCAATTTTATTTGTGATGTTTAGCATTTTATTTTCCATTTTCCTTCCAATACCGAGGCGCCATTGAGTCAATCCCGAAGTATTCTACTCTCCAAGCATTCCGCGCAGCGCATCCTATTGACTATTTTAACTTTTTCGTTTTGGACTCCAATGATTTTATCGTTTCCAAGTAAGCTTCTTCAACCGGCGAAAGCGTGTTATTCTGCCATTTACGATATTCCTCCGTGGCTTTGTCTATCGCTTGCTGATGGCTAACTTGCCCTGCATTGTCAAGCAACTTTTGCCCCGTAGATGACAGAATCGAGTCTAATTGCTGAATATAATCGCTCATGTACATGGGCACATGCCGCATCGCTTGGATCTCCGCGAAGTCAAAATATCCGGAAACAAGATTATTCAGCACTTTCAGTTCATCGGTTGATAGATAATTCTTAGCGATGAAGGCCTCCTTGAGTGTCGGCCAGTCGCCTTTGAAATTCGTCATTCCCATAAAGGGCTGTTCACAGTCCGCACGCTGATAAATCACTTCGGCTGCCGTATGCCCATGCGCCGCAAAATGCAGTTTGTTTTGCACAATCTTGAAGAACTCAATCGACAACTCGCTCTTAGGATTATAATCCACAGAAGTAGCGTACAAATCAAGCACCTGACGATATAACACTTTCTCCGACGAACGGATATCGCGAATACGATCAAGTAGTTCCTTCCAATAGTTTCCTCCTCCTAATTTCTTCAACCGATCGTCATCCATTGTAAAGCCCTTCACGATATATTCGTTAAGCCGTTTGGTCGCCCATTGACGGAAACGTGTGGCGACTACAGAACGAATACGATAACCAAGCGAAATAATCATATCTAGGTTGTAGAATATAACCTCATGCGATTGAGTTTTCCCTTCTATAGCACCGTGTTGAGTGGTTGTTCGGAATTTCCGAACTACCAGTTCCGGCTCCAATTCTCCGTCTTCAAAGATGTGTTTGATATGTTCACTGACGTTCGATTTACTTGTCTGATATAACTCACACAATTGTTGTTGTGTCAGCCAGACTGTCTCTTGCTCCATTCGAACATCAATATGCGTCATTCCATCTTCACTTTGATAGATAAGGATATCACCGTTGTTCGGATTGTTGGGTTCTATATTTTCTATATTTTTGTTCATTGATTTTTAACATTTTTCTATATTGCTCATTGATTAATGGTGACACAATTCTATTGATAATTGCTAAATGGTGACGGGCTGCGCCCTTAATGGTGGGTGGTGTTATTTCTTTAAACGTTTTTTTACAGTAATGATACTTGCAGTAAGCATACGCATTATTTCTTCTGCTTCAGCATCCACGACCGAGGAGGTGTTCTCGTCTACTCCATCTGTAGTTGATTATATGGGGTTCGTATGTCATCCATATGTATGAAACTTCTCTTTTAGCCAATTTGAATATGTTAAAAAAACTACATCTTTGGGATTTGTTTGTAGCACAAAATTTATTTTCCCTAACAAATATCTAACATACTGTTTATCGTCAGTAATCCATCGTGGTAGATTTTTAACCTGCAGACGATGGCTTGTTATGCCAAACTTGATGCAATAATAAATTTCTTGTCGTATCCTATCACGATATACCCTAGGGACTTGGACTTTCTCATTCACGACTATACCCGTTACTCTTTGGCGACATCCTTTACCCATCACGTTAGTCTTTTCATTATTTATCCGCAACTTGTCGGGTAAAATCTGCTTGACATATGTTATCAAATGTTTAATCTTAATGTCATCTCCAGAAAATGTCATATCATCAGCGTAGCGAGTATAATTAATTTTTCTTCTATGGCAATACCCCCACAACCTCTCATCAAAATCGTGTAGCACCATGTTGGATAGCATCGGACTGGTCGGAGCTCCTTGCGGAAGATAATTATTATAAGTACATATTTTTGCAAACAAGGTAGCTAACGCTCGCGTATACCCCATTTTAAAAAATGTTTCGTAAACGGCTCCGAATGTAACATTCGTAAAGAAATCTTTAATATCCAATACCACTATTTTCTTTTTACCTCTATGGAAACGTGCATTGTCTCGAAGTTTGCAACCCTGTATAAATGCTTTAGATACGGCAGATACATATCGTTTGGATGCTTTGTCAAGTATTTCTTTCAAAATCCATGACTGAATATATTTTAGATCCGGATAAGGTTCTTCTATTATGCGAAAACCATTATGTTTTTTAGGAATCTTGTATTCTTTATAATATTTCTCGGACTCATTCGATAGAGTCAACACATAATAATATTCATATCCGACTAACTGGCAGAAATGCTCTTGATCATAGATTACAGGCAAACTTTGGTCATCAAGCCTATAAGCATATTCGCGCATTGTTTCAATGCGTTTTTGCGACAACTTATTCTCTCTGCTTAGGATGGATAAATTATCTTCAATATGTTTATGCTTACTATTCACAATTATAAAATAGAATGTGCGTATATTACTTTTACCTGTTTATCGATATACCCGTATATTATACTCTGCAATTACCAATTGAATTGATATGCTCCTGCAGAGCAAGGCAATTGGGAATTGGGGCTTGAAAGGCAGTTCCCTACAGGATGGTGACTCATCATCCTATGCTGACGCATTGCTATAAAAACAGTCAGCTAACTACTAAAAGTAATATACACACTTCTATTCGTCATTTCTTTGGTATATATAATTCACCAAATCCTTTTTTAGGGATTCTTTTCGTTATATTTGGCATTAAATACTTATAAATCCCACGCAACTTTCGGCGCTTGCATATGTATCTATATAAATTCTCTCCTTTCTCGGTAAAAAGAAGTTCACCATCCTCGTTTAATTCTACATAACTCAACCTTTGCAGTGCATCGAAAGTTTCTACAACTTGAGAAAAGGAACCATCATAGGTCTTTAAATTCATTAAATTCCCGTTGCATCGAATAAGTTGCATTAAAGCAATTATCTTATCTTCTGGATACATTGATATGTCATCGTACAAATGGGGCATCTTCTACTCCTTTCCAATAAATCGGGAATGTATTGTTTGGACAGCGTTCCAGGCAAACCAAGGCTTCTGATTGTTTATAGCCGAAATGCAGATACTCAGGAACATGGATTTTTGATTCTATGCTTGTCATCTGGGTGGTTGATTCTTCTAAAGCTTTCCCTTTATAATATTCACTAATTCCTTTGGGATATACTTTCGATGCGTAAACTTTGAATCCACCGCCTTCTATATTTTTCTTTCCTTCTTGGAGTATCGCGACACATAAAAAACATACATTTTCCCAATTTATCAATTTTGGTTGTGTTTTCTGTAGATAAGCCAATGCCTTATGTGCCGTATCTCCAGACCCTATAAAATCATCCACAAAAACTAATGTCGCTTGGTTCGCATTCAATGCTTGTATATCGTCTTCTGAGATTTTTTTGACATTTGCGTAATGAGTGCTATCTTTTATGTCATAATTAACTCTCATAGTTGTTCCCTTGAATTGATATAGGAACGCAACACTACTTTTGATTTCCCTGCTCTTAGCATCCTCTTCACTTAAACAACTTACGAATATCAACTTTCCTGCACTATATTTCAACAATTCCTTTATAGGATTATCTAATTCGTTTTGATAACAAACACTTGGTATAAAATCGAATCGTCTCGATATTTCTAATAAAAATAGTTGTTCTGATGTGGATAGTTTTGCTAAAGTCCTACTAAAGCGCATATAGGTTGAACCGGCAAAACTACTATCTATCTTCCATTGCTTAGATCTAAATAGATAATTCAATTGTGCCATCACATTCGTAGATAGCACTCCTTTATTAACTTTCTCTTGAGTTCTCTTCCGAGCTTGATTTATTCTATGCCGTTTTGATATATTCACAATTTGACCGCAAAGTTACAAAAAAAAATCCATATACACAAGTATATGGACATAATTCTTATTTTTTTCGCGTTTTTTAATGATTTTATTCTTTCTCTTTCAGCCTCTACTACTTTCATTTTCTTGCACAAATGAAATAGTTCAAAAAATATTTTTGATTTGAATTTTTCATGATTTAAATTAATTATCTTCTACTTTTTGTTCGGTTTCTACAATTTCCTCTCCATTAATTGGTTCTTTTTTATCATCCGAACTTTCTTTTAGTTTCCAATGATACATCGCCAATATCTCTCTTGCCATTCCTTCAGTACTAATCTCCTGCTCATCATATCGTTTCATCATTGTAGAATAGGCCACATATACTAAAAATGCTTTCAAAATCGCATCGCACAATATTGGTGGTAGTATTGGAGTATACTTGATTATTGATTGTAATGCATAAAACACTAAAAACACAACATACAATAACGACACCACAAAATGCACATTTCCTGGCTGTAATACATATTCACCAATTTTTACGAATTCTTTTTGAGCATCATTCTCATTCCATACATGCCATACAAAAAACTTTTTCAGTGCCCGCTTTATCAAATTTGTATGATTGGATAATAAAATTGTTGATGTTGCAACAGCCAAAAAAACGCATAATGCCGGATCGGGTATCCCGCATATTATGGCGTACATCCCAAAAATTAATAAGGTCGGCATCATACTTACGGCAAAAGCAAATAAATAGGCTCCCATAATACCCACCGTCGGCTTAGAAATTCTAAATAAAATAGTTAATGCCGCCCATGGATAGTACAATAACTTATATAATTTACGTGCAGTCTTATTCTTTGGAGTTGGTACTATCAATCCCAAAGTCCAAAATAACGACAACCCCGCAACACCTACAACTGACCATATTGGCCACTTACTAAACAAAAAGACTATACTTCCGAATACAGCCAGCCCAATAACCAGCACCAAAGATATCAATATCTTTACGCGAGTTTCTGTCGTCATTCTATTGCTGGCTTGATTTTCTTTAGTATCTCTACTCCCCTTATTCAATGAATATTACTTATTCAATTTTACATTTGATTGGCGGTCTAACGATCATTTTTATACAAGAGGCGATTCTCTGGGCAATGGGATTATATTATGCTCTATACTGTATTTAAATATCACTATCTTAGGCTATTTCTGCCCTTGGCATAAAGATATGGATTAATTTTAAGTTATTTCTTTGGTTTTTGATTTATTTCATTTTCCATTGGTTTCAAATGACCGAAACTGACATAATCCGGGAACCAATCCGTCTTGTAATATACATGCGCCAAAGTCTCCAAGAAACGGAAGGCTGTTTTCTCTGTTCGCAATGGTATGTGGTTGTATCGTTTCTCAAAACTCTCATCAAATTTTGCGACATTCTCTGGAATCTTAACGTCTATCTCAACAGCCATCTCTTTATACAACCGATGATTGAATAGCGAGAACTCCAAATCATCATATGGTATTGGGTATGCTACTTGCAGATTCACTCCAGATTCCTTTATCAAATCATAAAGTAACTTATATAGATTCTTATCACCTATCCATGCTACTATTTCCGCCAATTGTGTCAGCAATAAGGAAGATTGATCTCTATAAAAATCCGCCTTGTCATACATACTCTTTGCTAAGTCTCGTCTATCCCCGTTTACTTCAGGAAGCATCTTATGTTGCCTATAGTATATTTTCAAATTTAGAACTATCCTTTGTACCCATTTCACAATCAACTCCTCATCCTTTTCTTCTTGTTCATACTTAAGCAACATGAACCGAAGTGTCATCAATATTGGAATAGTTTGTGTATCTAGTAGCGGCAAATCAAATCCGGAATTATGCTTGATAACATCAATCACGCAATCCCTCTGTTCACGCACCATAGCGCGTATGTCGGTTATTGGAATATCAATTGTTTGCAATACCTCATAATAATAAAGCATGTCACCCAAAAAATCAAAACATCTTACACCATAAAGTATACGCTCCGATTCTCCTCCATTAGGCATATACAACCCCTTATATGTTCTTGCCAATGGTAATAATTTATCAAAATACAGAGTGTAAATATGGATATGCAAGCGCACAATCCGCGAATACCATTGTACGTACAGTGTATTATTTTCAACCCCTTGACGTAACATCCATTCCCACACTTTTAACACAATGACATCTGATGCTTTCTTTGCCGGTAAGAGATTCTCATTCTCTTCGCATTCTTGCAAAATCATTGCTAATAACAAATGGATGGAACAGAAACCCATTTTCCGCTCTCGTTTGGGTTTATCCGCTACACAATGAGTCAATAAAACCTCTACCAAAGCAGTAACGTCTGTTGTTCTCCACCCCGGAGTATCTAACAGGATTAATATCTTCTTCAGTAACTTACTGCTTTGTTCGTCCACTAATAGACTCTCATTAAACAAATATGTGTTAAAGAGATTTGTCAATTTTTCAATATCCCAACGTTCAAATCCACCATCCGGAAACTCTCTCACGATAAAACCTTCAAATTGCGGACGAGTATTCTCTTGCAGTATACCATTATGCACGAATACTATTTTAACCGGCAATTGATTGAAATAGGGGATTCCCGAATCCGAAAACGGCACATCCTTTGCAGCCATAATCGACTCTCTCACACCATCCGGTGCCATAAATGTAGTATCATTAATATCCTGTGCCGCGTTCCCTTTCAGTTCAAAGTACCATCGATATATAACTCCATCCTCGCCTTTACCGATAGCAACTACATCTTTTCCGTACTGCGATTGCCCTTTGCTATTTCGAGGAGTAGATACAATTCGGAAATCCATGGCCATCAGTAAGATTGGGAAGATGGCATCCAGTTCGCGATCTTCCTTCAATGACTCCAAATAGTCTCGTATTATTCGGATGTTATTGTTCATCTTTCCCTATTTTACCCCAATCCGCAAATATTTTCTCACTCCATTCATTATTCTCAAGTGGGCTCATAGCGGCAAACAACAGCGGCAATTGTGCAGAATATTCAATCTTTTGCAACTGCTGTACATGTCCATTCGGCATCCGCATTCCACCTCCTCTAGCTACCAAAATATTCCTTGCCATACTTAAAAGGACAAATTGGTGCTTGTTTTCTTTTTCTGTTTTCTTCTGTACCTCTGCCATGTGTTGGGCTATTGTTCTATTACATATCTCATATTCAATTGGATAAGCATATTCCGACCACAACTCCTTGCATTTAGAGGAATAATTAAAATGTTCTTCTATAGCTTCTATCATCGAACGCAAACTCTGTACTTCTTCATTCTCCTCCAATGCCGTACTAGTAAACACTTTGCGAAACACACCAAGATAGTTGATTATGTATGACTCCATCATAGCGGCTAAAATCCTCCTTAAATCAACGTTTGGTGAATTGAGTAATGGCATTACGATTGTCAATCTTTTCTCGGGATTAATAATGCCGTGCAACAACGATGCAGCCACCCTTATCTGTTGATCTAATGATAATTCCGCTATATTTACTTTATCCTGAATATCATATTCATCCCATATCTCCCTTCCGAAATGACGGATAAAGCCATTGTCATGCGCTACCAAAACTACCGCTAATTCCACGCCACTCGTTTCTCTTCTCCTATAGTAGTGCCCAAAGGCCTCCTCTACTGTTTGGCTATACTTAATGCAATCTCCATCTTTGGCAATTCGCTCCACACATGCAATAAACAAATCTGCATCAATATACCGAATCACCAATAGCGGTGACAACAACTGCAACACATCTTCATTTGTACTCTCTGCATCATCCAACACGCGATGCATGGCATCACGAATATCATCCTCGCTCGCCTTCGCTTGGATCAATTGGGTTATGTCATCTAACCGCTTATTCACCTACATTCGTTAATTTTCAGGCAAATCTGTCATTAATACGCAAATATCTTGACTTCATGCGGTTGAGGCACATCGTTCATCGAATCATACACCGCATTATTAAATATTGAAGTCCTTGTTATAACTCGCTGATACCGCACTTGAAGCCACTTCAATCCCCACAAAAGAACCTGTGGTTTCCCCGCTGCTATCTGGCAAAGTTTCTCGTTCGAATCAATCTCCTTTGCTCTATTGTTCTTAATCGTAAGACGTTGGAACCACACTTTCCAATATCCGATATTAGTTTTCTTCTCGAATTTCTTTTCTATCAAATCATATATCTTATCCACTTCTTCTCCATTTGTCTCAATAGATAAGATCTTACCCACACACACTACTACTGCGGAATATACACGCGGGTTGTTATAAGCAATATCTACCAATATGCTAACCAATACGCGAGAAGAATCTTCTTCTAAAGTTCTCAACGGATATAGTCTATCCATAAACTTTGCCATAGCCGTTGATAGCGTACCTGAGTTTGGGTATTTCTCTGCCAACGAATGTATCAATAGCAGGTGCTTCTGCAATGTCTTCTCCCCGTGTTTTGCTTCGTTCCAATATAATTTATCAGGCTTAATTACATCATGTATTATCTTATTCGAAACAAACGTCTTTTGCGGATTCAATTTAAGATTCAAATCCGATAGCACCTCAGACAACACCTTTGCCACCTTCACCGCATCTAATTCAGAATTAGCAAATATTCTATAATCATCACGATAACGTAATATTCGGAATTCTATATGCTCCAATTTCTTACTCTTTGCCAACTCCATATCTGCATAACCAAGTACCATCTCTGCAATAAAGTCCATCAGCACACTACCCTGTGGTATGCCATTGGTCTGCCGATAACACATTTGTTGTATCAACCTATCAATGATACATCCAATTAAGGTAGTATTTTGAATTCGCATTTCTGCTCGCGCTTTTACTTTTCCATGAATTGCCCATCCTATAGAATGAGTATATATTGAACTATAGCACTCCGAAATATCCGTCATTAATACTGTACTATATTGTAACGCCAACTCTATTGACTGTTGCTCTATCTGTTCCCACCAATTGTTGATACTTGCCGCTGTATTTTCGCTTAATTGCGACTCGCTTTCGTCCACCGCCAACGGTATGCTATAACATGTGATTCGCTCATCACTTTGAAATTGCTTAAACCGATTTTGAAGCAACTTCCAATTCGCTCTCTCCGTAATCCTGTTAACTAAGCAAACATAAATGGCCGGATTGATAATTACCAATGGGCGCCACGTAAAATTTCCGTCCTTGTTTGTAAGAAATGTATAATTGGCATTTTCTTCATCACCAGGATGTTTCATCGTCTTCTCAATTTCTGACAATTTCTGATGCCCTATGGTTGCATCCAATGCATTTAATAACGGTTGAAAATCAAAATACCCCGGCAATGGAATAGTACAATACCTACTAGCTCGAAGGAAATATCTCCGCGCCTCTTCATTAGATAATTGTAATACAGATTGCTTCATTTGTTATTCTATATCTGTTTATATCCCATTCTTCCATCCATCTCTCGGTCATCTCCCGCTCATCGGTCGGTGGGATTCAGTACCTATTCTTTGGTAAATCAATTTACCGTTTGGTATAGTTGTTACTATCATTTATTTTCCACATATTATCATTTTTACTTTATTATAATCCTTTGTAAATAAGTTATTTAATTAATATTTATTGCATTATAAAGTAAAATAATAGAGTAAATTCTTCAGTAAATTACTTTACCAAATACCATTTAGATAAAGGTCCCTTCCCAGTGGTATCTATGATTCCGTTCTTCTTCATCTTCTTTAATAGATTGGATAGTTTATCTCGTTTTTGACTTTCAGTTAGCTTTTCTTCTAAAATAGGTATAATTAATTGCTCTATTTGCGCTTTCAGATAATAGTGTTCGTTGTCCTTCAAAATTTCGCATAATTTATTATTAAGTTTCCTTTTGCGTTTTTTGTCTCTCGGTCATCTCGGCTTTAAGGTAGGTCATTGGTCGGTGGCTACTTATTCGCTTTCATCAACCGTTTTGTTTCGCGTAACTCTTTTTGCAAGAGTTCCATGCGCTCCTTCAGTTGCTAAAATTCTGCGACGGGTTGTTGCATTTTTGGTTTTTAAAATTCTCTAACAGGCTGTTGGAGTTTTAACCTCTCTGTTTATCCACTAGTTTTATAAAGTTTTGAGTCATCAATTTCTGCACCATATTGGTGCATTTTCTTAATGTTTGTCTCTCGGTCATCTCCCGCTCAGCGGTCGGTAGAGATTATTTCCCAGTGCCCACCTTTATCCGGGCCGACACGGCGAAGGATGCCTGCTTCCCGTAATTTATGGATTGCCCGAGTTACATTTCTACGATCTATGCCAATCCTTTCTGCCATCTCTTGCGTGGATATATATGCATTTTCCATCACTAGTTCGATGATTTTCTGGGACGTTTTCTGGGACGTTTTCTGGGACGTTTCCTGGGACGTTTCCTGGGAACCATCTGTATGGTCTGGGGTACCATATTGCCGGGAATCTTGTTCATCTAAACTCTCCGGCCGCCAAAGGATTGCACGAAAATCTTCGTCCTGACAGAACTCCGGTGTACGAAGACCGGCTTTCTCGCATCGCTCGATGATATCCGTAGTACCGGTACCCATCTGCTCTATATAACCGGTTAGATAGACCGGATTAGCAAGAACGGGGTTCACAGGACGGGAAGCATGGACGCTACTCAACTTATCAATCGTCATCCCCTGCGGCAGACGTCCGGGATTCCAGACTTCCAGGCGATCCTTGAAGAGCATCACCTGCACACTACCGGTGCTGGTGTAATCACGATGGACAACGGCATTGACTATTGCTTCCCGTACGGCCTGAGCAGGAAGCTCCGGCGTAACATCTACCCGTGCAGAATGGATACGTTCCCCTACCCGTTGGTCGATACGCGACATAACGAAAGTTACGGCCATATCTACTTGGTCAAAGACCGTTCCACCGTATATCTGCAGCGATGCCATCGGTTTCTCTACCTTCGTTCCATAGAAATGACCGCATTTGATGGTAGCTGTAACGAACCATTTCTGCACATCCTTGGCAAACAAGAGTAAAGCTGCATTCTTAAGTTTACCATCCTCCGTCATCAGATGAAGGCTCCGGAGGATCTGCGGGATATTCTCCTCCGAATAAGTCAAAGGGAACTGCCTTACTTCGCGCGCTACCCCAACGAACCAGCGAATCTTCTCTTTATCCAAATCTTCCAGACGGGCATCCGGTTGGACAGAAGCATCAAACGGTCCTTGACGCAGGAGTTGATGCGACAGCATATACTCTACCAAGGATGCATACACTCCGCTTTGCAGTTCCTCATAGGAGTTGAACACATTGCGGATAACATCCTGGTCTATTTTGCGTTTGAAGGCCTCTTCTTTTTCCTCCCGGGTCGCAACTGATTTGATAAAGGCGATACGGTATGCATGATTGGCAGTAGCAGCGTCGTACTCCCGCTCCGTAGGCGAGACGCCCTCTGCATCCCGATAGCCGTATTGGACACCAAGCAATAGAAGATATATCTCCGATTTAGCAGCCTGCTCGAGGTAGGCGGCTTGCGCAGACCGATCCTGCGCCGGCAGTTCTTCGAACAAAAACGGCTCGAAATAGAACGACAGCAAGGCATCATGCCGGATATAATCGGCAATCTGCTTGCGCTCGTTTTGGAACTCGCCTTGTACGCTACTTATGAATATCTTCTGCTTGGTCATGGCTATTTTTCATTTCGGCTACAAAGTTACAAAAAAAATCCCATATACACAAGAAAATAGCCAAATATTCGATAAAAAATTAGATTTTTAATCTAAACACGAATATTTGGCTGTTTTCTAATGGTGGATTGATTAATGGTGACACAATTTTATTGATAATTGCTAAATGGTGACGCGGCAGAGCCGCTTAATGGTTAGCACCATTTTATCATTCCGCTCCCGCTCATCGGTCGGTAGCAAGTTGTAACTACTTTAATTTATATACTCTATTCTTGTTTGCTCCGAGACGGATGATAAGACCGGCATCAGTCAATTCCGACAAATATACTTTTGTACGAGAAATACCAAGGCCTAACACTTGGGCAATTTCTTGGGACGTTACTTCCGAACGAGTCGCCAAATAATCTAATATCCGTTTCTTGTTTTTATCACCAATAGAATTTGACTTATCGCCACATTTATCGCCACTTTTTTGATTTATCGCCACATTTATCGCCACACTTTTAAGTCCCCGTTCTATCTCACACTCATGCTTTTTTGTTTTCTTATCGTAGTTAATTCCAACAAGAACGATTTCACCCGTAAAGCCGCGCAGGGTATCTATATATTGTTTCTTTTTTATCTGTTCAATCGCCCCTTCTGCTGATTTATTGTATTTCAACTCAATTACTATAGCCGGCTTATTCACATTGCGATATGGGATAAGGACTATATCCGCAAAGCCTTTTCCTGCGGGAAGTTCACGAACGAACATGTAGTACTGATGAGCAGTTTGATACGCCAGCGATACTACATATGCCAATGCGTTTTCATCGTTGTATTGCAGAATAGAGGTATTTTCCTGATGCACAATCTCAATCGCCTTTGCCACGGCTTCATCATTGTCGGCAAGGGTATCTTTTAGCAGTTGCTCGGAGTGATTGATTGCATTAGCAATAACTTCCCATCCTGCATCTTGAATGGTACGCTCAAACTCTTGCCGCACCTCTTGATTTGGAATACGGCAAGTGCGGTTCTCACGATTATAGGACAAATATCCAAGATGAATGAGCAGTGCTAAAACAGCATCACGACTATTGACAGAATGGATATCATTGGTAAACCGCAGTACGTCTACGCGTTCTTCTTTCCCGACTAATAAAGCACCAACCGTATCGCGCAAGCCGTCGAAATTCATCATGATATAGTTCTTGAGGCCTTCGTAAGTCGTAGTAGCCACCCAATAGCTCTCAATACTCTGACGCTGCATAGCGCGCATTACAGAATAAGGATTATAAATCTCCGCCGTTGTACCAATCTGATAACCATCATACCATGTTTGAATCTCATCCGAGTCCATGTGATATTTCTTTGAGAGTGCTAAAACTTCGTCTTTGGTAAAGCCAAAATAACCTGCCAACGGCCCCGGGTTTACCATCGAGAACTCTTCAAAGTTATTAAGCGCCGACTCGGTGTTATATTGCTTGATTGGCAGGATACCGGTCATATAAACACCGGCAAAGATGCGATCCGTGAAACTGGTCTTGAACATACTGCGGAGCCAGTCCACATACTGGCGCATTATATTCTCATCCCCCATCTCACGGCAGATTGCATCCCATTCATCAATGATAAAGAAGAACTGCTTATGCGTGTATTCTACGATAGATAATAGTTGTGCCGGAAGCGAATCGGCGGGGTCAATAGGAACATCGGGGTATGTCTCAGCCAGTTCGCGAGATAAGGCATCATTCATCTCATGGACAATTTGCCCACCCTGTGATTTGAGGCTCGTCGTAAAGACACTGGCATCCAAATAGATGACAGGATAGTGATTCAAATGATCCTTGTAGGTAGAATCTTGCGCAATCTTGAGGTCCGCAAAGAGTGATTGCGAATCGCAAGAATGATCATAATAAGCACACAGCATCTTAGCAGCCAGGGATTTGCCGAAACGGCGAGCTCGAGTGACACAGAGGAACTTACGCTGAGTTCCCAACACACTATTGACATACGCAATGAGTTGCGACTTATCCACATACTCGTCCTTTCGAACTGATGCAAAATCTGTGTTACCTATATTGATATATTTTCCCATCGTATAAATTCAGTGCACAAAGTTACGAAAAAAAAATGACATATACAAATGTATATGCCTCTTTTTTGCATTATTTTTTAATTTTGTCCCTAAAATCAATAAAAACAGCAGCAGTTCACCGCCGCTGCCGTAGTCGTGGATCTTCTAAAGACGCATCATTTTTCCATTCTCACGCCCTTGAATTTTCCACCACTTGTTTTGACATCCATGAACTGGCCGTTATCCGCATTGCGCTTTACGAACAATCCGGTTTTCGGATTGAGTACTTGCGACCTGCTACGAACTGCACCGATGCGATGTCCGTCACCATAGGGTTTGTTTCCTGCCATGACTAATACCTCCTTTCTCGACCTCTAATCAAACAACTATCGCCTTGCGCCGCAGGCCGATTGATGCAAGGCGACTTCTCTTACTATACAGCGGGATGACTATCAAACAGACTTCGAATGTTCATCTCCCAATTGTCCGTGTGGATGATACGAGCAATCGCAAGGTTTCCGTACAGGATCTCTGCCTTAGTCTTCCTCGCCAACTCCTCCCAATTCATGTCGAATACATACGTCGCATTCCCTTTCTCGAAATGCTCAAGCACCGTCAAGTTTCGATCTGGGAACAAGAATGCCACATAACCTCTGAATCCACCATTTCCAATCACGCAATCTGTCGGAACATATCGACGAATCACATTATCGGTATTGCGATATGCGTTCTCCGTTTTATTAGTATCTGGCAAATATCCCTCACGCTTCATACGCTCAAATGGATACTCGCCCATTGGCAGCAGCGTCCAGTTCACGCGTTTCACTCTCATCTCACGGAAGACAGATTCCATATCTGCGTTCATAAACTCAAATCCTCCAAACAACTCCAAGAACAGATTGAGCACATGTTTATTCTTGTCCATTTCAGCCGCCACATGCACCAACTCAGGAGAAACAACATAGCGTTTATCCTCCTTATGCATCAGCGTCAACTCCATCTCGTATCCCGCAACATGCTCACGCGGATAACTCATATAATGCCATGTTGATAGATGGAATGTATTATGCCACCCTGGAGTCATATAGCATACTGTATGACGCTCCTTTGGTTGATCCGTAAATCGAATATCATATCCATCACTATTCCGTCTCGTCACACTACCAAGCGCGCGAGGCAAAACACTTTCCCCGTCTTCTAATCGTTGGAAACCAATCTCTTTTAAACGCTCATCACTCTCGTTTGTCACATCGCGAACCACATGAAACGATTCGCCCTCTCTAATCAGAGTCAAATACGGCTCTGCATTACGAATTCTTGATCGAAAATTCATCTCTTTAATGTTTTTCACACCTAAAAATAGCTAAAACTAACACCTTATTTTCTACAGGTTTAGGTTTATCCTGTTCGGTATAGAGATAAGACAATCCCCCACCCGACATTTCACATTTTTCAATTCCCGTGCCAAACGTCAATTTGCACCTTCTTCGCTGACATTTTGGCAGGTTAACGCTGACAAAAAAACGCAAACGAAATACATCGCTTGCACCATTTTTCTATAATCTCTCGGTCATCTCGGCTTTAAGGTATTCTTATTTCACGAGTGTTCAAACGATTATTACTATGTTTCTCCGAAACTCGCGCACCGCACTGATTCCTTCGAATGTCCACTGGAAATTCTCGGTGCGGCTATTTCGCTTCACGGTCGGTGGTCATTTATTTACTCTCATCAACCGTTTTGTTTCGCGCATTTCTTTTTGCAGGAGTTCACCAGCGCCGCACGACTCATACCCTGCTCTATCGTCTTGCCGATATAGAAGAGCGCTTCATCAACTGATTTGCATTTGGAGATTATGGAAATATGATATCCCCACGGAACACATGCAAAAGGTAACGGAAATTCTCCAACGGGTTGTTGGAGTTTTTAAGTTTGCTCATTTCCTGTATATTTTAATTCTCTAACAGGTTGTTGGAGTTTTAACCTCTCTGTTTATCCACCAACTTGGTGGAGTTTTGCTAAAAAAAGTTGCATCTTTTCTTTTGCATATTTCACGCATTTGCGATGCAGATAGTGGCTCGTGCAACGCGTCCAACAAAGAAGTAATCTGAAGAATACTTAATGAATACTTAGCGACTACTTGGTGACAACTTAGTGAATTTAAAGCAATAACGTTATCTTTCCTTTGAGTTCTCACTCGCTCTATCTCACACTCATGCTTTTTCGTTTTCTTATTGTAGTTAATTCCAACCAGGACGATTTCACCCGTAAAGCCGCGCAGAGTATCTAAACATAATTATTGCATACTATATTAGTTTATTAACCGAAAACTCGGGCTGCGCCCTCTCTAGAAAACGCGCACGCCTCGTTTAGAGTTCACGCGATAGCCGACAGATATAATCATATCTAGGTTATATACAGCCGTTGGCCTATACTTGAACTGAGTATTATGCAAAATTTGCATATTACTTTTGTCCACTTCTTCTTCTTCTTCTTCTTCTTCTGCTCATTTGAGTGCCACCTTGAGTGCCACTTATGATTTAGCGTTTCTCTCCCCCATTCTACACCTCATCCGTCATGTCGGTGGATTGCTGTTATTTTCCATCAAACATCTTCAAGTCCTCCTCCAATTCTTTTAGCCTCTGCAAATGCTCTTCTTCTAATTCGCATAGTATTTTTGCGGGAATAATTCACCGCATCCCGCCACCATCAATACTTAATATTTTAAATTTCAGCTCCATTTATTGCTTTTCCAATAATAACTAAATCGATTTATCTTGCAAAGAGCGTAACGCTAAAGGAATATTTGTATATGATTTCCCGGAAGTGCCTAATTCATCTGCATTTTTGAGTGCCTTCTGATCTCTTTTATCATTTACCATTTCTTCTACCCACGATATTTGAGACAAGTACTTTTCGCTCTTTTCAAAAGGCATATACCGCTTTAGTGCATCTATTACTTTCTCTGACGTTCCAAAATAACGATTCGTTTTTTCGAAGTGCAATAAAAACCAATACTCTATGCTCGGCATGCTATCGCATAAAATCACATCAGGATTCTTTCTATACTCTGCCATGAAATGTTCCTTACGTTCCTTTTCTGTCTTGTCCCACTGAGTAGTATCCATATCAAACACACAAATCGCCTTTCCGCCCATAGACAACACGGATTCTACCAACTTGTGCATTTCATAGGCAATATCTGAGCCAAAGTATTTTGGTTTTACATCTATTTTTAGCCCGCTCAGTACCTTAATGTGCCGGAAATACCATTTCTCGGTTATTCCCGCCCCTATCACTGTCGGTATTGGTTCTCGCAGCTTACGTGATTCTGTCCTTCTACTTGCCATAAGATTATTAGATATTAGGAGTTGCACCAAAGCGCCCACCGCGATAGGCGCGCTGTAACGAACGGAGCTTATTTAATCCGGCGAATTCGGCCAAGGAATATAACGACGAGATGCCATCAGGTCCCTTCTCTGTAAACCAAACACAATCCTTGCGAATCAAATCATTCACTAACTCCAATAGATAATCGTAATGTGTAGTTACCAACAACTGACTTTCTCCACCTGTCTTAAGAAAATCATAAAGCACGTGTTCTATCAATGCCGGATGCATAGATGTTTCAATTTCATCTATTGGCAACAAGGCTCCTCGCTTATTTGCTCGATACAAAGCAGTCTCAATTCCTATCATGCGTCTTGTACCGCGCGATTCCCACTTATCCTCTAGCATATATTTCTCATCTCCTCTGCTTGTTTGCACCGTATGTTCAAATTTAGCTTGTAAATCCGTCAATAAGTTTCGTTTCATCTCGTCCGTATAATCCGTACTCTCCGTTATCATTTGTACCCATTCGGATGGGAGGTTAGCCTTCGTCCTTTCTGTCACAAGACCGGTGATATTAAAATCAGAAGAAGAGAGTCTATTCAATAGATATTGCAGTAATTCAGAATCTGTTTCAATCCTGGCTTTTGCGTAATCTAACATTTGCAAATCCGGATCTATCATATCTAATACTTGCTTATTCATCCATTCGCGTGCTTCGTCAATATATGACAGCTGAATATTCACTTTGCGACGGGCGGCAAAAAAAGACATGTTATCAAAACAATTAATTTTTAATTGTTGTAATTCAATATCACTGAGTTTGTTCACAGCCGGATTTACATCCATACCCAAACGCCCGTCTTTCATCTCACGATGGAATAGCATCGTTGGACGATTAGAAGCATAGTAAGAAAGTTTCTCCTCAATCACTTGCTTTTCCGTCACTCGGAGAATATACCAGTATCTTATTCCGTTTGCGTAGAAACGGAGAGAAAATTCGCATGGTTGATTCGGCGTCTCCGGATCAAAACGAAATGGCATCCATACTGTTCTGGTATCAATATCTTTTGGAATTAATCCCCAAAACCGTTTCATACCATTCAGCGCTGCTAATATATTAGTTTTTCCCGATGCATTAGCACCATATATTATACCTAGGCGTAATAATCGTTTGCCATCTGGCATTTGGGTTACGAGTTGGTTTTCGCCCATCGTATCATTCGTCGCCTCGAAGCTTAATGCTACTTCATCACGAAATGATAGAAAATTTTTTGCTGTTAATTCTTCTAACATACGAATTAAACTATTTGTCGTTGTCAATTATTGTTCGTAAATCGGCTGCAAAGATACAAAATAAATTTTATATATGCAAATAAAATTACATATTTTACTATTTTATTCGTATTTTTATCCACAAAAATGCCATTTGTATGTTTAAACATGACATTATGGCAGATTTTAATATTTTGGTACGTATCTTGCAAGTCATATCACGTCTGTCATTTTAGCAGGCCAGAATAGCCAAATCTGTAGAAAAGAGGTAGATCTACTTCACGCCAAGTGGCAAGTACGGCATCAAGCAACAGGCAGTTGCAGTTTTGTACTCTGTGGCGTTTTCCGGGTGGTTTTCCGGGTGGTTTTCTGCACAAAAAAGCGCCCCGATTACTGAAATGAACCCCGAAAGTTAGACAAAAAACTTTTGGGGTTTATTTTATGTATAAGAAACATTCAATTGAAGAACGGCTGTTAGCTGTA
>OCTX012277400.1_pt1 | contig 33680 bp, 27 predicted proteins | sample 1539691 | NCBI WGS metagenome assembly OCTX01 (sample SAMN02144231, study PRJEB22623) | gut metagenome | biome: sheep rumen | host: Ovis aries | place: New Zealand
AGCGACTATCCGTACGGACCTGCAACGGCGATGATCGCCGGCGGCACCTATGAAAGCACAAACGGCGACGCTATCGGAAACTATACGAAGGACGCCGAAACGCTTCCCACGGCGACTGGTTTCGTCACCGGCGGCACGTTCTCCAGTGATGTCAGCGCATTCTGCGCCGATGGCTACGCAGCGACCGAGTCGGATGGTGTCTGGACTGTTGCCGAGGTACAGGAAGTTCCTGTTGAACCTGGTAAGTCGACCGAGCCGGTTGATACTAAGGCCGATGCCGAGGCTGCGGCCGCGAAGGTTGTGCCTAGCGTCCCGGCTGCAGTTGCAGCTAAGCTGACGGACGAGCAGGAGACCGCTTACAAGGAGCTCTTCGAGGCCAAGGTGGTTACGGTCACGGATGGCGAAACGACCAAGTATGCAGTCAAGGTGGAGCTGAAGGAGAATGTTAAGACCGCGCTCCAGGCGGATGTCGATGCCGAGGCTGAAGACCTCGCCAAGGCGGCGGTTGCGGCGGCGGCTGATGCCACGAACGGCGGCACGGCGAAGGTTACGACGAAGCCTGGTCTCTACTATGTGGTCGAGGCTGGTTCTGAACTCAATGGCATCGCCCCTGCGTCCTGCACGCTCGCGACCAGCGCGGAGACCACGCTCCCTGTTCCCAACATGGGCACGAGCGGCTTCTACAAGATCAGCGTCAGCGTGACGGAGGTCTCTGTGACGACGACGGTTGAGCCGTAAACAGCAAGCCAGCTAACTGGCGATAACCTGGGAGCCTAGAGTTCTAGAAAAGCTAGAAGTCTAGGCTCCTAGAATTCTAGCAGGGCTAGAGAGGCTAGCAAGGCTAGCAGAACCAGAGAGGCCAGCAGGGCTAGAGAGGCTAGCAGGGCTAGCGGGCTAGCAGGGCTAGAGAGGCTAGCAGAGCTGCTAGCAGAGCTAGAACAACGAAAGGAAGAAACTATGGCGGTTCTTAGAAAGCAGACTAACTGGGAGAATCTCTACTACTATCGCAAGACGGTCGTGCTTTATCAGATGACGGTGGTGTTTTGCCGCCGGTTTCTCCCGAAATACGGCGACCGCACGGTTGATCAGATGGTTCAGGCGGCGCGGAGCGGAAAGCAGAATATCGTCGAGGGGCTGGCCGATGGCGTCACCTCTACGGAAATGGAGCTTAAGCTTTTGAATGTCGCGCGTGCGAGCATCAAGGAGTTGAAAGAAGATTATCTTGATTACATCTCCGCGCATTCGCTCGTCCGCTGGCAGGCGGGGCATCCGCGCTACGACTCGTTGCTCGCGTTCTGCCGCGAGCACAACGACCTTGAAGAGTACGAGCCGTATTTCACGAAGTGGAGCGATGAAGAAATCGCGAATTGCGCACTTACGCTTTGCCACATGGTGGACAGGATGATGTCCACCACGCTTGAATTGAAGGAGAAGGATTTTGTCGAGAATGGCGGCATACGCGAGCGCATGACCGCCGAGCGGCTTGGCCGCCGCCAGACGCAGAAAGAGGAAATCGCCGCGCTCAAGCAAAAGATTGCCAGCCTTAAGCGGGAAAACGCCGCATTGCGAGCCAGGCTGGCAAGGCAAGGCTAGCAGGGCAGGGCTAGCGGGCTAGCAGGGCTAGCGAGGCTGGCAGGGCTAGAAGAGCTAGCGGGGCTAGCGGGCTAGCAGAACTAGAATCAGCTGCTGGTGATTAAAAGTTCTTTTTACCCCTTGATTTGGAAGCGCGGATTATGGTATAATACTGGCACTTTCGGGCACCCGTGGTGAAATTGGCATACACGCTAGATTCAGGTTCTAGTGCCGCAAGGTGTGTGGGTTCAAATCCCACCGGGTGCACCACTTCCCCCTAAATCAAATTTCCCCTTGGGTCAAATTCTCCCCTGAATCTGATTTCCCCCTGAATCAGAATTCCGCTTGCATTATTGTCGCTGAGGGCGGCAACAGCATTTTCAGTTCTTCGCGGTCGGGATTGGAAAAAAGCTGGAGATCGGAATCGCGGGCGTCGGATTTAGGAGCGGTGTTGGCGTTTGAGTCGGGCAGATAATAACGCTTGAAGAATTTGCCCTGGAAAAAGAGGTCGGCGTATTTGGCGGCGGAGTGGATGACGAGGTTGAAGCGCGGCAGGTGCATGACGAGCAGCTTGTCGCCGGGCTCGACCGTCGTGACGCCGCCATTCAATTTCGAGGTCGATGCGGCGGTCGCGCCATGTTCGCGGGAAATGCGCTCCAGCGTATCGCCGCGTTTGACGGTGAGTTCTTTCGTCCATTGGCGGGACTTTTCCCGGAACAGTTTGCGTAAATTTAGCGTGCCGAGGCGTCGCGCGAGTTTGTCGTCCAGATCCGCCGCCGGTGCGCCGGGCATTGCGCGAAGCTGTTCGATAGTGTCGATCGCCATTTCCGTATCGCGCATTTCTTCGGCTTTGGCGAGTTTGTCCAGCAGCAGCCTGACGCGCACCGGACGGGAGGAGTGCAGATTGGAATCGCGCGGCTCAAGCCTCGGGGTTTGGGGAGCGGGCTGCGCGGCTTGGGGACTGCGAACAGCAGACATCTCCGTGCGCGGTGCCCGCCTGTTCTCCGGCTCGCGGCTTTCACCGGCGAAAGCGCGCTTGACGCGCACTGCGGTGTATACCGCGAGGCACAGCGTCAGCGCGATGCCAATCGCCGCCGCCCAAGGAAAGGCCTCGCTTTCCTTGGGCGGTTTGGGATTGTATTCGATTCCGAATTTAGTCCTTGCAAACGCCATTGACAGCGGCGCGATCGATTTCGATCACGGTTCCGGGGGCGATTTCGACCTTGAAGGTTTTTTCGGTGGCTTCGACGATCTTGCCCATGAGGCCGCCGGCGAAGATCACCTTGGCGCCAGCGCGGAGTTCGTCGATCATCTTGCGGCGTTCGCGCTCCTTGCGCTGCTGCGGACGGATCATCATGAAGTAGAAGATCGCGAGGATGAGCAGCATCGGAATCATCATGCCGAATCCGCCGCTTTGCTGCGCCGGGGCGGCAGTCGGTGCGGTCTCGGTTCCGGCCGGGACTTCCACGACCGCCTGGGTTTCAGTTTCGTTCATTTGTCGTTTCCTTTTTTATTTGTTCTTTCCATTCGGTGAAATCGCCGGCCTTGATGTGAGCGCGCATATCCTCCATGAATCTGTTGAGAAAGCGCACATTGTGGATCGTGAGTAGCCTGAGGCCCAGTATCTCGTGATTGTGGAGAAGGTGGCGCACGTATGCGCGGGAGAAGTTGCGGCAGCAATAGCAGTCGCAGCCTTCCTCGACCGGCGAGAAATCCTTCTCCCATTTCGCCGCCTTGATCGCGACGTTGCCTTTCGAGGTGATGGCGGTTCCGTGGCGCGCGATGCGGGTAGGCAGGACGCAGTCGAACATGTCCACACCGCGCGCGACGCATTCGGCCATCTGGTGCATGACGCCAAGTCCCATGACGTAGCGCGGCTTGTCTTCCGGGAGGAAGGGCACGGATGCGTCCACCGCCTGGTACATGCAATGCTCGGGCTCGCCCACGCTGACGCCGCCGATCGCATAGCCGTCGAACCCGATCTTGACGAGCTCTTCGGCGCAATGGCGGCGGAGGTCGTCGTAGACGCCGCCCTGGACGATGCCGAACACCGCCTGGTTCTCCGCGTGCGGCGCCGCCTTGGAGGCCCGCGCCCATTCGATCGTCTGCGCGACCGACTTTTCGGCGCGGGCGCGGTCGCAGGGATAGGGCAGGCATTCGTCGAAGACCATCGCGATATCGGAGCCGATTATGCGCTGCATCTCCATCGATTCCGCCGGACCCAGGAAAATCCGGCGCCCGTCGAGGTGGCTCTGGAATTCGCATCCTCCCGGGGTGAGCTTGCGCATCTTCGCGAGCGAGAAAACCTGGAAGCCTCCGGAGTCGGTGAGGATGGGTCCGTTCCAGCCCATGAACTTGTGGAGACCGCCGGCGGCGGCGAGAACTTCGGGCCCGGGTCTGAGCAGCAGGTGGTAGGTGTTGCCGAGGATCACTTGCGCACGGCACTCGGAGAGGTCGCGCGGTTCGAGCGACTTCACCGTTCCCAGCGTTCCCACGTCCATGAAAACAGGAGTCTCGACCGTGCCGTGCGCGGTCGAAATCTCTCCCAGTCTTGCCTTGGTGCGGGAGTCGCCAAAGACTATTTTGAAATCCATGCCGTAAATTATATCAAAAATCGGTTGCAATTTGTGAGAAAATATTGTAAAATATTCATATCCAATCTAGGAAAACAACCATGAGCAAAATACTTCACGCACTGGTATATGTGTTTCTGGCGCTTGCCGCGGCGGCGCTTTGGTTCGAAATGCAGCTCAACGCGAAACGAGGCGAGTTGGGTGCGCGCAATCGCCTGCAGGAGAATTACCTCATCCAGCTCTCCAAGACGATCGAGTCCGCCGAGCCCGAAAAGGGCGCGGTGATCGAACTCAAGAAGGACTCCTCGCCGGTCGAGGCCAGGCTCGTGGATACGCCCGATACCGAGAACGTGCTCGATGAATACAAGGTGGAACTTGAGCAGGCGAACCTCGCCACTTTCAACTGGAACGATGCGCAGCGCGATACGCTCCGCTATCGCTCCTTCAAGCCGGATCCGCTGAACGAAGGAAAGTTCATCATGGACGGCGACAAGCCGGAGACCGTCGGCTCCGAGGCCGATCAGCTTCTCGCCAAGCTCGTCGAGGGAGCGAAGAATCAGCAGGCGCGCCTCAACACCACGCGCGGCGAACTTGTGATGCTGCGCGGCAAGCTCGAGTCGGTCGTCGCCGAGCTCAATGCCTTGAAGCCGGTCGCGCGTCAGGACAAGGTGACGGTGGAGGAGAAGAACGAGATCATCGCCAATCTTGAAAGCGAGAAGAGTCAGCTTGAGAACCAGATCACCAAGTTCAAGGGCCAGGTGGAGGAACTCAACATCGCGGTCGCCTCGCTCAACGACCAGATCACGACGGCCAAGGACGAGACGGAGATTGTGAAGGAGGATCTCGCAAAGGCGCTCAAGCAGAACGAGGATCTCAAGAAGATGGTCACCGAGCAGTTCCAGAGCAAGGGTGCGGCGGCGGTCGCCGGCGCGGACGTGAGTTCGCTCTCGGCCGGCGTGAAGGGCAAGATCATCGATGTCGACAACGAGAACATGTTCGCGATCGTCGAGTTCACTGAAGAGGCGATCAGTGAAATGAAGGGCGGCGACGCCAACCGTCCGCTGCCGGTCCTCGATCTCGGCATCCGCCGCAACGGCTTGGCCGGACCTGCGGGCGAGTTCGTCGGTCGCGTCCGCATCCGTCAGGAGGTCAAGGGCAAGAACTACGTCATCTGCGACATTCTGGCTTCGTGGGAGCAGGTCAAGGCTGCGGTTGGAGATGCGATCTTTGCCGACTAAATCCATCTGGGCGCTGCTGGCGTTTGCGGCGGTGTGCTCGCTCTGCGGGTGCATCGCCGACACTGCGGAAGATTCCGATCTCCCCTGGGCGTCGAACCGCTCTTGGGAGGGCATGGCGCCAATCGCGCCGGCGATGATGGACAGGTATGAATGATTGAGAACCGCCATATTGAAGGCATGTGGAGCGGCGTCCGGTTGGACGCCGTTTTGCTTGATGCCTTTCCCTCTTCAACCCGCGCGTTCGTGCGCGAGGCCATTGCGTCCGGGCAGGTCAAGGTGGACGGACGCCTCGCCGCCAAGGGCTTGAAGCTCAAAGGGCGGCATGGCATCGAGATTCTGTCATTGGCGGAGGCGAAGGACAACACCGTCCTGCCGGATGCGTCGGTCGCGGTTTCGGAAGTGTGGTGCGACGAGGCGCTGCTGGCATACGACAAGCCTGGCGGACAGAGTGTGCAGCCGTTGTCGCGCACGGAAACCGGCACGCTCATGAATGGCGTCGTCGCGCGCCATCCCGAGTGCGCCGGGATTGGCGACTTGCCGCTGGTCGCCGGGGCTTTGCACCGCATCGACGGCGGCACTTCGGGGCTGGTCATGGTGGCGCGCACCGCCGACGCATTCGAGAAAATGCGGCGTCAGTTTGCGGCGCACACGGTGGAAAAGACCTACCTCGCGCTCGTCGAGGGCCGGGTCGAGGAAGGCGGAACAATCTCCGGCTTTCTGCAGCACGACCGGAGGCTTGACTACTGCCGCATGATCGAGGGCGGCGAAATGTTTGCCGAAACGCGCTACGAGCCGATTGCGCATCTGCGCGAGGGCAACGAGGACCGCACGCTTTTGAAAGTTGTGATTTTTACCGGCGTCACACATCAAATTCGCACACAACTTGCCGCCCGGAAAATGAATATAGTGAATGACAGGCTTTACGGCGCGTTTGCGGTCGAGGATATGCAAGGCCACTGCCTGCATTCCTGGAAGGCGAGATTCAAGCATCCGGTTTCCGGCGAGGAGCTGGAGATTTCCGCCCCGCCGCCAAGTTGGGCTCCAGTTCCGTGAGGCTGGAGAACCGCTATTTCGCCGCTGCGATCGTCTTTGGCGTCTTTGCCGCAGTCTATGCGATAATCGAGCGCAACGAGTCGGAATCGCTAGTCGTGCGCAACATGACGGTCTACTCCGGCACGGTAGAGGTAGACGCGTGCGAGGACGCTTCCGCCAATGGATGGTGCGCCTTTTTCGCGCATGACGGAGGAGAGAAGATGAAAGTCGTCATGCCGTCGGACGCTTCCGGCGATCTTCCCGCTCCGGGCGAACTTTGGGAGATATGCGGGAGATCAGGGCGCGTCGAGCGCGGTTGGCGCAAGATATGGATAAAGGGATCGGGGGCGTTTGCCCGGAAGACCGGCGAGACCAAATTCAGATCCGTTGCCGCCATGCTCGCGAAAATCCGGCGCGACTTGTCGCGTTGCGCAGGGTTCGGGCTTGAGGAGGATCGCGACATCGCCGCGCTGAACCGCGCGATGCTGCTCGGCGAACGCGCGAAGATCGCCAAGTCGAACCGCGAGGTTTTCATGGCGGCGGGCACGATCCACATCTTCGCGATTTCCGGGCTGCACATAATGGTGATCGCCGCAGTGGCGGCGGCGGCGCTCGCGCTATTGTGGATTCCGCGGCGGCTGATTGCGGTTTTGCTCATTCCGCTGCTGTGGCTCTACACGATGATGATCGGGCTGCCGCCGAGCGCAGTAAGGGCGTCGGCCATGGCAAGTTTCTATCTGGCCGCCCGCATTTGCGGACGCAAAGCCAATGCGCTCATCGCCTGGTCGCTCGCATTTATCGCGATCCATCTCGTTTCGCCGGCGGCGATTCTCCAAGTCGGCTCCATACTGTCGTTCGCGGTCATGCTGGGGCTCATCCTCACGAGCCGCTATCTCGCGCACTTCGAGCGCATCCATGCGCCGTGGCTGTGGTATCCGCTTGCGGCATGGGCGGCGGGAACGCCAATCGTCGCACAGATTTTCGGGCGCATCACGCCGGGCGGCATCTTCGCCAATCTGATTCTCGTGGCAGTCGCGGGAGCCGATGTCGCAATCGGCTTTTGCGGCATGGTCGCAGGGCTGTTCTCGATCCATCTCGCGAGACTCTTGAATGCGCTGGCTGCGCTTTTGACCAAACTGATGTTCGCCGTCAGCTGGTGCGTCGCGTCGGTGCCCGGCGCGTCCGTCGAGATCGGAGAATGGCGCTGGACCTGGACGCTTGCGTGGTACGCGGCGATCTTATTCCTGGCTATTTCGTTCCGGAGATTCCATGACTGGCGAAAGGCGCGAATATGACGAAGTTCAATATAATCCGCAAAGATTCGACTTTTTCGACGAATGACGATGCGAAGCTGGCCGGGCCGTTCGAGGTGATTGCAGCGCGCGAGCAGCTCGCCGGGCGGGGACGGATTGGCCACGCATGGCACGCCGCGCCGGGCGAGAGCCTCGCGTTTTCCGCAGTGCTGCCCGCGCCGGAAGATCCGCTCCATGCTTCCTCTCTGCCGCTCGTAGCCGGGCTGGCGGTGTGCGAAGCCCTAGGGGGAGAATGCCGGATCAAGTGGCCAAACGACATTTTCCACGGCGGCAGAAAGCTTGGCGGCATCCTGTGCGAGCGCACGGGCGACAATATAGTTGCAGGCATAGGAATCAACGTGAACGAAACGGCGTTCCCTGCGGAAATCGCCGCGCGCGCCACTTCGCTGAGGCTCGCGACCGGGCGCAAACAGGATATCGACGCGGTGCTCGGGCGCATTCTGGACAGGCTTGGGCGCGACTATGAAGAATGGCTTGCGCATGGCTTTGCGCGTTTCACCGGGCGGTATGCCGCACGCGATTTCCTCATTGGCAGGCGGATTTCCGTTTTCCAGATCGATGGCGATCCATCGCCGGTTTCGGGTGTGTATGGCGGAGTCCGCGCCGACGGCTCGATACTTGTGGGCGACCTGCCGGTCTACGCCGGCGAAGTCCACGTTGAGGTTTTGCAGCCGACTGCAGAAAATTCTGAAATTTTCCAGATTGACAAATCGGCGGCGATTTTGGTATAATACAAGAAATACCCCGGATTGTGCACAGTTAACAAAGTGGCCGCTTACCACACTTCAGGCGCAATTTGGGCAAAATGTGCACAAAAACAACACCCAAGGTAAGTAAAACAACAATGCAAGCTGAACGCAAAGTATTCGGTCGTCTCCAGGGACAGGTCGCCGCGCCGCCGGACATGATCGAGATTCAGACCAAGTCCTATGCGGACTTCATTCAGATGGATGCCAACCCCTTGAAGCGCAAGGATCAGGGTTTGCAGGCGATCTTCAAGGAGATATTCCCGGTCGTTTCATCGGACGCACGCTATCGTCTGGAGTTTCTTTCGTACCGTTTCGACAAGCCTGCAAAGTCGTATCTGCAGGCGCTCATGGACGACGAGACCTACAAGGCGTCGCTTTACGCGAGCTTCCGTCTGTGGGAAGGCGAAGAATACCGCGACAAGGAAGTCTTTCTGGGCGACATGCCCATCATGACGCCTGACGGCGCGTTCGTGATCAACGGTTCGGAGCGCGTGATCGTCAGCCAGCTGCACCGCAGCCCCGGCATTTCGTCGGAGCGTCAGGTCCACGCCAACGGCCAGCCGATTCTTTCGGTGCGCATCATTCCCGACCGCGGCAGCTGGATTGAATTGATGCTTGACACGAATGACGTCATCTGGTGCTTCATGGACCAGCGCCGCCGTTCGCGCAAGTTCTATGCGACCACGCTTCTCCGCGCGATGGGCTACGGTCGCGATGTCGATTTGATGGAGCTCTTCTACAAATTCAAGCAGCTCTCCACTCGCACCAAGTACGTGGAGAAGGACTTGCGCATGATGGTGATGAAGGATGACCTCGTCGACGGCGCGAGCCAGGCGGTGCTGGCGCGCCGGTATGATCCGGTCACTCCGGCGCTCGTCGAGCAGATTGCCGCCGCCGGCATCGAGGATATCGATGTCGTGGACGTGAGTTTCGACGGCGGCACGCTCATCAAGACGCTCCGCGAAGACTACAAGCTGGGCATCCACAACCGCGAGGACGCGCTCCGCGAGATCCACCGCCGCATGCGCCCCGGCGATCCCACGAGCGGCGTGAACGGCGAGGCGCTCATCCACCGCCTCTTCTTCGAGCAGGCGCACTACGACCTTGGGTACGTAGGCCGCCACAAGATCAACAAGCGGCTCAAAATCGAGAACAAGGTTGATGAATCGCTGCGCACGCTGCACGAGTCCGGCATCGATGTGATCGAGGCGCTGCGCCTTCTGCTCAACATCATGATGGGGCGCGACCAGGTGGACGACATCGACCACCTCGGCAACCGCCGCATCCGCACGACGGGCGAACTTATCGAGAATCAGTGCCGCCTCGGCCTCGTGCGCACCGAACGTCTGGTGCGCGAGCGCATGAGCATGCACGACGCGAAGACGGGGCTGCTAACCGCGGACAAGCTCGTGAACGCCAAGACGTTCAGTTCGGTGGTGAACGAGTTTTTCGCCCGCAGCCAGCTCTCGCAGTTCATGGACCAGACCAACCCCTTGAGCGCGCTTGCGCACAAGCGCCGTCTTTCGGCATTGGGTCCCGGCGGTCTTTCGCGCGAACGCGCCGGCTTCGAGGTGCGCGACGTGCATCCTTCGCACTACGGCCGCATCTGCCCGATCGAAACGCCTGAAGGCCCGAACATCGGTCTTATCTCCAGCCTCGGCATCTATGCGCAGATCAACCGCTTCGGGTTCATCGAGACGCCGTACCGCAAGGTCGTCGGCGGCAAGGTGACGGATGAAGTGGAGTATCTGCCCGCAGACATCGAAGAGCAGTATGTAATCGCGCAGGCGAACGCGCCGCTCAACAAGGACGGGCGCTTCGAGGATGAGATGGTCACCTGCCGCTTCAAGACGGAGTTCTGCGAAAAGCCCGCGCGCGAAGTCCAGTATATGGATGTTGCGCCGATGCAGGTCATCTCCATCGCCGCCGGCCTCATTCCGTTCCTTGAGCACGACGACGCCAACCGCGCCTTGATGGGCGCGAACATGATGCGTCAGGGCGTGCCGCTGATGACGACCGAGCGTCCTTACGTGGGCACGGGTCTCGAGGCGGTTTCCGCCAAGGACAGCCGCGTGACGGTGGTGGCGGAGGAAGATGGCGTCGTAGCCTATGTTTCCGCCGACTACATCGTCGTCACCAAGGACGGCAAGCTGCCCGGCGGCAAGCCGCCGCTCGCGAGCGATCCGGCCAAGCATGTCTGGCGCTACAATCTGCAGAAGTTCCGCCGCTGCAATTCCGGCACTTGCTTCCATCAAAAGCCCAACGTCAAGAAGGGCGAGGCGGTCAAGGCCGGCGATTGTCTGGCCGACGGTCCCGCCACCGACAAGGGCGAGCTCGCGCTCGGCAAGAACCTGCTCGTCGCGTTCATGAGCTGGCGCGGCTACAACTTTGAAGACGCGATTCTCGTCAACGAGCGTCTGGTGCGCGAAGATGCGCTCACCTCGCTGCATATCATCGATTTCGAGTGCGGTGCGCGCGACACCAAACTCGGCCCTGAAGAAATCACCCGCGATATTCCGAACGTCTCGGAGGACGCGCTCAAGAACCTCGGACCCGACGGCATCATCCGCGTCGGTGCGGAGGTGAAGCCCGGCGACATCCTCGTCGGCAAGGTGACGCCCAAGGGCGAGACCGAGCTGACGCCCGAGGAGCGCCTCTTGAGGGCGATCTTCGGCGAGAAGGCGGCGGATGTGCGCGATACTTCGCTGGTGGTGCCGCCCGGGACGACCGGCGTCGTCATGGGGGTGCAGGTTTCCACCGGCGCCAACGAAGAGATTGAAGAGACCGAAGAGATGCGCCGCGCCCGCAAGGAGCAGAAAGACTCGGAAAAGCGCCGCCAGAAGCAGATCGAGCAGATCGTCAAGGATTTGACGAACAAGCTTGCTGATTCCTTCTCGGGTGCGACATTCCCGGTGTCGGTCATCAATACCGAAAACGGGGATGAAATCATCGCCCCCGGCAAGAAGATCAAAAAGAGCCAGCTGGCGATGCTCGCAGAGAGCCACACCCACTGGGACATGGAAGACTGCGAAGAGAAGAACCGCCTGCGCGAGGTCATGGATCCGTTCGATCTCGAGTTTGCCGCCGTGGAAGACGCGGCGGAGAACGACGGCGGACTCTTTGGCGACTTTGGCAATGAAGGTGAAGTCGTCAAGAAGGTGCGCGTGTTCCTCGTGGACAAGAAGAATCTCCAGCCCGGCGACAAGATGGCCGGACGCCACGGCAACAAGGGCGTCGTCTCGCGCATCCTGCCGAGCTGCGACATGCCGTTCCTGCCTGACGGACGTCCGGTGGACATTGTCCTCAACCCGCTTGGCGTGCCTTCGCGCATGAACCTCGGACAGCTCTTCGAGACCTACCTAGGCTTGGCGTGCCGCTATCTCGGTTTCCATGCCGCGACACCGGTGTTCGACGGCGTCCAGGAGACGGAGATCGACGAGCTCTTGAACGAGGCCCGCAAGGTTCAGGAACAGGAAGAAGGCGCCAGGGCGTGGATAACGCCGGAAGGCAAGACGGTTCTTTATGACGGCCTTACGGGCGAGCCCTTCGAGCAGAAGGTCGTCGTGGGCGTCATCTACATGCTAAAACTCCACCACCTCGTCACCGACAAGATCCACGCGCGTGCGGTCGGTCCCTACTCGCTCGTCACCCAGCAGCCGCTGGGCGGCAAGGCGCAGCTCGGCGGCCAGCGTATGGGCGAAATGGAAGTGTGGGCGCTCGAGGCGTATGGCGTCGCGTATGCGTTGCAGGAGCTCCTGACCGTCAAGTCCGACGACGTCCAGGGCCGTACGCGCATCTACGAGTCGATCGTCAAGGGCACGAACGTGCTGGATTCGGGCATGCCGGAATCGTTCTCGGTCTTGATTCACGAACTCCGCGGACTCTGTCTCGACACCCAGCTTCTGGGCGAAAGCACCTCGCGCCGCGGTGAAAAGAAGGATGTCAATCTGCTCGCGCCGCAGCCGTTGGCGCCGAACAGCGACACGGCCGTGACCGACGACCTCCTCGGCAGCCAGATCCACGTCTAATCTTCAGGGAGAATACACCAATATGAATCCTTACAGCACTTTGGATGTTTTCGGCGGATCTTTTTCGTCGAGCGCCCACTATGACGCAGTCAAGGTCCAGCTCGCCTCGCCGGAGACGATCCGCGGCTGGTCGCACGGCGAAGTAAAGAACGCCGAGACGATCAACTACCGCAACTACCGTCCCGAGAAGGACGGCCTCTTCTGCGAGAAGATTTTCGGACCCACGAAGGACTGGGAGTGTCTTTGCGGAAAGTACAAGCGCGTAAAGAACAAAGGCATCATCTGCGACCGTTGCGGCGTGGAAGTCACGCTCGCGTCGGTGCGCCGCCAGCGCATGGGTCACATCGAGCTCGCGGTGCCGGTGACGCACATCTGGTTCTTCAAGTGCTCGCCGAGCCGCGTTGGGCTGTTGCTCGACAAGTCGATGAACGATCTCGAGCGCGTCGTCTACTATCAGGACTGGATGGTCACCGAGGCCGGCGACACCCCGCTCAAGGAGGGCCAGATCCTCAAGGATGACGAGTATCAGGACGCTTGCCAGAAGTGGGAAGACGGCTTCCGCGCCGATATGGGCGCCGAGGCGATCCGCAAGATGCTCAAGAAGGTGGATCTTGACAAACTCATGGAAGAGCTGAACGAGCAGATGGAGAACACCCGCTCGCGCCAGACCCGCAAGAAAATCGCCAAGCGCATGAAGGTCGTGGAAGGATTCCGCGCTTCTGGCGCCAAGCCCGAGTGGATGGTGCTGGACGTGCTGCCGGTCATTCCGCCGGAGCTGCGTCCGCTCGTTCCGCTTGAAGGCGGTCGTTTCGCGACCAGCGATCTCAACGATCTCTATCGCCGCGTCATCAACCGCAACAACCGTCTCCGCAATCTGCTCGCGCTCAAGACGCCGGATGTGATCATCCGCAACGAGAAGCGCATGCTCCAGGAAGCGGTGGACGCGGTGTTCGACAACGGACGCCATGGCCGTCCCGTGACCGGACCCGGCGGCAGGACGCTCAAGTCGCTCTCCGAAATCCTCAAGGGCAAGACCGGCCGCTTCCGCCAGAACCTCCTCGGCAAGCGTGTCGACTATTCCGGCCGCTCGGTGATTGTCGTCGGACCGGAGCTCAAGTTCCCGCAGTGCGGCATCCCGAAGGAAATGGCGTTGAAACTCTTCGAGCCGTTCATCATCCGCCGGTTGAAAGAGCTTGGCAAGTGCCACACGGTCAAGACCGCGCGCAAGATGATCGACCGTCACGACGACGAAATCTGGAAGATTCTCGAAGAAGTGACCAAGGACAAGACGGTGTTCCTCAACCGTGCGCCTACGCTCCACCGCCTTTCGATCCAGTCGTTCGAACCGGTGCTCGTGGAAGGCAAGGCGATTCGCCTGCACCCGATGGTCTGCACGCCGTTCAACGCCGACTTCGACGGCGACCAGATGGCAGTGCACGTGCCGCTCTCGGTCGAGGCGCAGATGGAGTCCAAGCTGCTCATGCTTGCGTCCACGTCCATCTTCTCGCCCGCTTCGGGCAAGTCGGTCATGACGCCTACCCAGGACGTGTGCCTCGGTCTGTACTTCCTTACGGTTTCGTCCCAGCAGGACAAGCTTGCGGGCAAGCTCGCGGGCAAGGTTCCTGCGGGTGAAGAGCATCTGCCGCTTTTCAACGATATTGCGGAAGTGGAGTTCGGCATCGCGGAGGGAGCGATCAGCTACCATACGCGCATCCGTTTGCGCAATCCCGACTACGGCACGACCGGGCGTCCTCACGGCGATCCGTCCAAGCGCGTGATCGAAACGACCGCCGGACGCGTCATCTTCAACAACGTGTGGCCCAAGGAAATGGGCTTTTGGAACGACAAGTGCTCCAAGTCCACGATCGGCAATCTCATTCTCGACTGCCACAAGGTCGCCGGACACGATGTCACCGTCGAGGCGATCGACAAGCTCAAGGCGCTCGGCTACCAGTTCGCGACCATTTCCGGCGCGTCCATGGGACTTAAGGACATGATCCGCCCTGCCGACAAGGACGAGCAGATCGCAAAGGCGCGCAAGGAGGCCGAGAAGGTACAGGCGCAGTTCCAGCAAGGTATCATCACCGAGGGCGAACGCCACAACAAGATCGTCGATATTTGGGCCGCCACGACCGAGAAGGTCGGCGACGAGCTCTACAAGACGATTGACAGGAACATCCGCCCCGAGAACCAGAACCCCACCGAGCTCAACCCGGTGTACATGTTCGCGGATTCCAAGGCCCGCGGCTCCAAGCTGCAGATCCGCCAGCTCGCCGGCATGCGCGGTCTCATGGCCAATCCTTCCGGCGATATTATCGAGCGCCCGATTACCGCTTCGTTCCGCGAGGGGCTGTCGGTTCTCGAGTACTTCATTTCTTCGCACGGCGCCCGCAAGGGTCTTGCGGATACCGCGTTGAAGACGGCCGACGCCGGCTACCTCACCCGCAAGCTCGTCGACGTTTCGCAGGATGTGATCATTTCGGTCGAGGACTGCAACACGGTCAACGGCATCGAGGTCGAGGAAATCAAGGACGGCAACGAGACCAAGGTTTCGCTCGGCGATCGCGTTCTGGGCCGCACCGCGCTTTACGATGTGATGGCCAAGGACCGCAAGACGGTGATCGTGCGCGCCAATGAGGAAATCGACGAAGAGGCTTGCGCCTATATCGACAAGTATGGTGTGGACGAAGACAAGATCTGGATCCGCTCCGGTCTTACCTGCGACGCCGAACACGGCATGTGCGCCAAGTGCTACGGCCGCGATCTTTCGACCGGCAAGCAGGTCGAGATCGGCACGGCGGTGGGTATCATCGCAGCGCAGTCCATCGGCGAACCCGGCACGCAGCTCACGATGCGTACGTTCCACATCGGCGGTACGGCGTCGGCTACGGCGAAAGTGCCGGAGATCGTGCTCAAGAACGACGGTGTCGTCAAGTTCGAGGGCGTCAGGAGCGTGACGAACGAGGAAGGCCATGATGTCGTCCTCAACAAGAACGGCGTTCTCGACCTCTACTCCAAGGAGGGCACGAAACTCGACAGCTATCAGTTGCAGATGGGCGCGACCTTGCTGGTGCGCGACGGCGATCAGGTGAAGAAGGGCACGAAGGTCGCGGAGTGGGATCCGCACTCGGTGCCGGTTCTTTCCGAATCCAACGGCGTTATCGAGTTCCACGATTTCGAGGAGGATGTTTCGGTCAAGACCGAAACCGACCGTTCGACCGGCGCGAAGACGATGGTCGTTCTCGATACCCGCGAATCCAATCTGCATCCGAGCATCGATATCCGCGACGAAGCGGGCAAGCTTCTTGACAGCCACGACATTCCTACCGGCGCTATCGTGATGGTGCGCGACGGCATGAAGGCGACGCCTGGCATGCTCCTTGCTAAGACGCCTCGCGAAGCGGCGAAGACCCGCGACATTACCGGCGGTCTGCCGCGCGTGGCCGAGCTCTTCGAGGCTCGCCAGCCCAAGGATGCCGCCGAAATCGCGAAGATCGAAGGCGTAATCGACTTTGGCGAGAATGTCCACGGCAAGCGCCGCGTAATCGTCCGCGACGACTCCACGAACCTCACCGAGGAACACTTGATCCCGATGGGCAAGCAGATCGTCGTGTTCAAGGGCGACCATGTGAAGAAGGGCCAGCAGCTCACCGAAGGTCCCGTCGTGCCGCAGGAGATCCTCGAGGTCTCCGGTCCGCAGGAACTCGAACGCTACCTCGTCAACGAAGTGCAGCAGGTCTACCGTCTGCAGGGCGTGGAGATCAACGACAAGCACATTGAGATCATTGTGCGCCAGATGCTGCGCAAGGTCCGCATCACCAACCCCGGCGACACGGACTTCCTCTGGGGCGAACAGGTTACGCGCCAGACGTTCCTTCGCGTGAACGAGCAGATGATGATGGAAGGCCGCCGCCCGGCGGAGGCTCAACCCGCGTTGCTTGGCATCACCAAGGCCGCACTCGAAACAGACTCCTTCATCTCCGCCGCGTCCTTCCAGGACACGACGCGCGTCCTCACCGAGGCCGCCACGATGGGCAAGGTAGATGAACTCCGCGGCTTCAAGGAGAATGTCATCCTCGGCCATCTCATTCCCGGCGGCACCGGCTTCCCGATGCACCGCTACCTCAAGCTCGTTCCGCAGTGCGAGGCCATTTCCGACGAGGAGATGGACAAGCTCCGCGAAGAACAGCGTCTCAGCCACGAACAGCTCTTCGACATTCCGCGCAACAAGAACGAGGAGAAGGCGGAGGCTGAATTCGACGACATCAGCGCACTTACCGAGGCTGAAGGCGTCATCGACGAAGGCGGCGTTTCCGTCGACGGCGACGATCCCTTCGCGTCGTCCGACGATCTCGACTACTCTTCGGCGTCGTCCGACGATCTGCTTTCGGGCATGCTGGGTTCGCTCGGAGAGGAGTAAACGATGGGCGTGCTTGAAGAGTCTTGCGAACTTGCGCTCGACTTCACCAAACTAGAGAAGGTAGGCAGGCAAGTTGCCGACAGCCGCCAGGCCGGGGTCGAACACGACCCCGGCGTCATCCCGGTCGCCGTGCAGAACGCCGACACCAAAGAGGTGATTCTCGTGGCCTACACGAACGAGTTCGCGATGAAGGAGAGTTTTGCCAGACGCAAGCTCATCCTTTGGTCCACGAGCCGCAACAAACTGTGGTTCAAGGGCGAAACCTCCGGGGAGACGTTCGATCTTCTCGAGGCTTATGTGAATTGCGAGCAGAATTCGCTGCTGTACATTGTGCGTCCGTGCCGCGGCGGCATTTGCCATACCAAGAATGCCGCCGGCGCTCCGCGCAACTGCTACTACCGCAAGATCGATTTCGATACCTGCAAACTGACGTTTGTAGATCCGTAAAACAAAAACCAGGAGAAGGAAATGGGAGATCTAGGTTCAGGGTTGGTGCTCATGCTTGCCGGCATGGGCATTGTCTATGCATTTCTGTCCATTCTTATCGTCGTCACGCTGGTGACGATGAAGGGCATCTCGCGCTTCGATCATATTCTTCCGCAGGATGCGCCGAAGAAGGCGCCAAGGCCGGCGGCGGGGTCGGACGACGAAAACGTTGCGCTTGCGATTGCGGTCGCGCTCAACGCCTAAACGAAATTTACAATACATAAGGAGTAGAAGACAATGGCCAAGAAAAATGTCAAGTTCATGCTGACGGCGTTCCGCGACGGTTTCCAGTCCGTAATCGGTGCGCGCGTCCTTTCCAAGGATTTTCTCCCCTGCGTGGCGGAGGCTTACGATGCCGGCGTGAGGTGGTTCGAAGCGGGCGGCGGCGCCCGTTTCCAGAGCTGCTATTTCTATTGCCAGGAGGATGCGTTCGATGTTATGGACAAGTTCCGCGCCGCCGCCCCCGAGGCCGATCTCCAGACTCTCTCCCGCGGCGTGAATGTCGTCGGTCTCGAGTCTCAGTCGAGCGACATGATCAAGCTGCATGCGCAGATGTTCAAGAAGCACGGCATGTCGTCCATCCGCAACTTCGATGCGCTCAATGATGTCAACAACCTCAAGTGGTCGGGCCAGTGCATCCATGACGCAGGACTCAACCATGAAGTTGTGGTGACGATGATGGGGCTTCCTCCGGGAATCGACAACAAGGGCACGCACACGCCCGAGTTCTATCGCGACCGCCTGAAAATGATCATGGACGCCGGAATTCCTTTTGATCGCGTCTGCTTCAAGGATGCGTCCGGAACTTCCACTCCCACGACTGTCTACAACACGATGAAACTCGCCCGCCAGCTCTTGGGCGACAAAGTGCACATCCAGTTCCATTCCCATGAAACTGCGGGCAATGGCGTCGCCTGCTATCTCGCGGCGTTGCGCGGCGGCGCCGATGGTCTCGACCTCTCGATGGCGCCTATGAGCGGCGGCACCTGCCAGCCCGACATCATCACCATGTGGCACGCGCTCGACGGCGATCCTGATTTCGGGTTCGACTTCGACATCAAGAAGATCAAAAAGGCCGAGGATTCCTTCAAGGCCGCCATGTCCAAGTACTTCCTCCCGCCGGAAGCGATGAGCGTCAATCCCCAGATCATCTGGTCGCCGATGCCCGGCGGCGCCTTGACCGCGAACACCCAGATGCTCCGCGACAACAACATGATGGACAAGTACGACGACATGATCGCCGAGATGTACGACTGCGTGCGCCTCGGCGGTTTCGGTACGTCGGTGACGCCCGTTTCGCAGTTCTATGCGCAGCAGGCCATCCAGAATGTCATGTTCGGCAAGTTCAAGAAGTTCTCGCCCGGCTATGCGAAGATGGTGCTTGGGTACTTCGGCAAGACTCCCGTTCCGCCGGACCCGGAGATCGTCAAGAAGGCGAGCGAGTTCATGGCGTCGAGCGACCTCAACAAGGCCTACAGCGAGCCGACGACCAAGACGGTTCTGGAGATGAACGACTCCGATCCCAAGAAGGGCGGCGCGGTCGCCAAGAAGATGCTCGAGGATGCCGGACTTCCTGTCACCGACGAGAATATCTTCATCGCCGCTTCCTGCAAAGAGAAGGGAATTCTCTTCCTCAAGGATCCCGCGAAGGCTCCCATGGGCTGCCGTTTCGCCGAGGAAGCGAAGCCTGCCGCCGCCAAGGGCGGTGCCGTCACCGTCACGATCAACGGCAAGTCTTACGGCGTAGAAATCAAGGGTGACGGCAAGGCCGTTGTCAACGGCAAGGCCGTGGACTTCAAGGCCGAGGCCGGTCTCAAGGCCGCGCCTGCGGCTGCCGCGGCTCCCGCCGGCGGCACCGAGATCAAGGCTCCCGTTCCCGGAACCGTGCTCCGCGTCACCGCCTCGAACGGCCAGAGCGTCGCCAAGGGCGATGAAATCCTCGTCATGGACGTGATGAAGATGGAGACTCCCGTGACCGCGCCTTGCGACGGCACGGTGACCGTGACCGTCAACGCGACCGACAAGGTTGCCACCGGCGATGTCCTGGCCGTCATCGGCTAACGCTCGGCAAGGAAGGACAAAGCGAAAATGAGAAAAGCGATACTTGCATTCATTCTCGCGGCATGCGCCATGGGTGCGCATGCCGAGGGCGACTGGCGCACGACGCTCGCCAAGGCCAAGGGACTGCTCAGCGAGACGGGTATTTCCGGCTTCGTCAAGGGTTCCGCGCCGGCATATATCACTGGCGAATTCGCCGATTCCGAGCGCCCGCCGGCGCCGGTGTTCGACCCTGTGCGCCGTCTGCGCCGCGATGCTTTTGTAAACCGCAACGGCTTCTGGGTCGTGGACGAGTTGCAGGCGGCGAGGCTTTCCACTCCTTCCCATACCGTCAAGTGCGGCGATTGGATTGGAGGCTACTTCGATGACACGGGAGCATTCGTCCGCGGCCATGAAGTGAAAACGCTCTTCAATATGCCTTACGGCGTGGGGCAGCTCATCATGATTCCGCTTTGCCTGATCATGATGTATCTCGCTATCGTCAAGGGCTTCGAGCCGCTGCTCCTGCTCCCGATCGGCTTTGGCGGACTTCTCGCCAACTGCCCGCTCGCGGGCGTCACCGCACCGGCGATGATGCATGACGGCATAATCACCTTCCTCGCTTCCGGCGTGCCGGTGATGACCGGCGGGATCGTCGAACCGGGCGGATTCCTCCATTACTTCTTCAAGTTCGGCATCGATACCGGCGTCTTCCCGATCATGATCTTCATGGGCGTGGGCGCGATGACCGACTTCGGTCCGCTGATCGCCAATCCCAAGATGGCGCTCCTCGGCGGTGCGGCGCAGTTCGGCATCTTCTTCGCGCTTTTCGGGGCGCTCGGTCTCGCGGCGCTCTTCGGCGCCGACTTCTTTGGCGGCGTCGATCCGCTGAAGGCGGCGGCATCGATCGGCATCATCGGCGGTGCCGACGGCCCGACGGCCATTTGGCTCACTTCGCGTCTCGCCCCCGATCTCTTGGGCGCGATTGCGGTCGCGGCGTATTCCTACATGGCGCTCGTCCCGATCATCCAGCCCCCGATCATGAACGCGCTTACGACGAAGGAGGAGCGTCTCATCAAGATGCCGCCGTTGCGCGAGGTGAAGAAGATCGAGAAGATCTGCTTCCCCTTGATCGTGCTTCTCCTTTGCGCAGTGCTGCTGCCGTCGGCCGTGCCGCTCATCGGTGCGCTCATGCTCGGCAATCTCGCCAAGGAAGCGGGTCCTTCGGTCGCGCGCATTTCCGACACCATGTCCAATGCGCTCATCAATATCGTTACCATCATGCTCGGTCTTTCCGTCGGCTCGAAGCTCGCTTGCGAGAAGTTCCTGTCGGGGACGACTCTCGGCATTCTCGCGCTTGGCCTCGTTGCGTTCTGCGTGGGCACTGCCGCGGGCGTCATGATGGCGAAGCTGATGAACCTTTTCTCCAAGGAGAAGGTGAATCCGCTTATCGGCTCGGCCGGCGTTTCCGCCGTCCCGATGGCCGCCCGCGTCTCCAACAAGGTTTCGCTCTCGAACGACCCCGCGAACTTCATCCTCATGCAGGCAATGGGCCCGAATGTCTCGGGCGTAATCGGTTCGGCCGTCGTGGCGGGTGTGCTCTATACGCTTTGCAGGTAAGAAATCCGATAACGGCAAACAGCGAAAAGCCGGGCTTGAGTCCGGCTTTTCCTGTCTTTGCCTGTCCATACGCGAAGAAACTCGCCGCAAAATCGCGGCGATTCGCGCTTCAAGTATATGACGCGAAGACGACGGGGAACGCGGCGGCGGCAAAGTATTCTGCCGATCCTTTCGGCGAACTCTCCGGCGCGGGCAAGATCCCCGGACTCAAACAGCGCTTCCCGGATCGCGTCCTGGTGATGACGACCGAGCGTTGTTTCATGACGTGCCGCCATTGCACGCGCCAGGGGATTTTCGGCAAAGCCCCGATAGTCGACACCACGGAGAAACTTGCCGCCTGCGTGGAATACGTGAAGGCGCACCCGAAGGTGCGCGACGTGCTGCTCTCCGGCGGCGATATCCTCACGCTGCCGGACAAGAAGGTGATGGAATTTGTCGATGCCTTCACAGCGCTTCCCCAGATTGATTTGGTCCGGGTCTGCACCCGCGCCTTGTGCGTCAATCCTTCGCGCATTACATCGGCGCTCGCGAAGAAACTTGCCCGCAGCGGAAAAGTCTGGGTGAATACCCAATTCAATTGCGCCGACGAAGTGACGGACGAAGCGCGTGCCGCCGCCGCGCGGCTGGTGGACGCCGGCATTCCGGTTAGCTGTCAGACCGTTCTCCTTAAAGGCGTGAACGATTCCGGATCCGGGATGCTTAAACTGCTCAAGTCGCTTTCCGCCGCGCGCATACGCCCTTATTATGTGTTCATGTGCGATCCGGTTGCCGGGATTGAACGCTTTCGCGTCGATATCGAGAAGGCGCGGAAGATTGAGCAATACTGCGCCGAGCGGATTGGCGGACTTTCATTGCCTCGTTTCGTGATTGACAAACCTGGTGCAAAAAGGAAAATTCCGATATGAACGAACAACGTGCGATAATCATCGGTTCCGGTCCCGCCGGGCTTACCGCGGGAATTTATCTTGCCCGCGCCGGTTTCAAGCCGCTTTTGATCGAAGGCATGGAGCAGGGCGGTCAGCTTATGACCACAACCCATGTGGACAACTTCCCCGGTCTCGGCAAAACGACCGGCCCGGCAATCATAAAATCCATGCGCGACCACGCCGAGCGTCTAGGCGTCGCTTTCGCGATGGATCAGATCGAGTCGGTAGTTCGCGAAGGCGACCGGCTCGTCCTTAAGGGAATGATCGACGAATATTCCGCCCCTCAAGTCTTGCTCGCTACCGGCGCGAGCGTCCGCAAGACCGGACTCCCCGGCGAAGCCCAATATTGGGGGCGCGGCATTTCCGCGTGTCTTCATTGCGATGCGGCGTTTTATGCAGGCCGGCGAGTCGTTGTCGTCGGAGACGGCCAAAGCGCCATTGCGGCAAAGACCTACCTTGAGCGCTCCGGGTGCATTGTCGCGGCGACGCTCAGGCCGGATCAAGTAGGCGAATTCAGGGGCGAAGGCGGCAAACTCGCGGAAGTCGGCGGCATCAAGGTTGACGGCGCATTCCTCGTGACCGCGCGCATTCCCCAGACGGACTTTATTCCGGGCTTGGAGCGCGACGAAAACGGTTATGTCGTCACGCACGAGCGTGTGCTCACGAACATTCCCGGACTTTTCGCCGCCGGCGATTGCTGTCAGCCGCATTTTCGCCAAGCGGTTATCGCAGCCGGCGACGGTGCTTACGCGGCAATGGCGATGATTGGCATGGCGCGATGAAATCATTTTTGCTTATATTCGGTTTGCTCTTTGCGTTCGGTGCAAATGCCGATGCGCTTGATGAACTTCTGCCGCGTCCGCAGATAGTCGATCGAAGTCCTGATTTTTGTGCAAAATTGCCGCCGCGTCCAGGCCTTTACTGCCTGCGCGTAAAGAACGGCAAACCGCAGATTTCCGTCGGCGACGCGGAAGGGCGGCGTTATGCCCGCGCCACGTTCGCCCAATTGAAGCGGCTCTCCCGCGGCGGCAAAATCCCGGACTGCACCATATACGATTGGCCAAAGCTTAAATATCGCGGCCTCTTGCTCGATTGCGGGCGCAATTACCAAAGCGTCGAATCCATAAAAAGCGTAATCTCCGCGCTTTCGGCATACAAATTCAATATTTTCCATTGGCACATGACGGACGATCATGGCTGGCGGCTTGAATCCAAGAAGCATCCTGAACTCCAGAAGCTTTCGGCTTTTTCCCGCCACCCCGGCAAGTTCTACACCCAGGACGAATTCAAGGAAGTTGTCGCTTTTGCCAAGGCGCGTGGCGTGACCGTCGTGCCGGAACTCGATATGCCCGGCCATACGCTCGCTTTCCGCAAAGCGACGGGAATTAAAAGTCTCGCCGATGAAAAGGCGAAGACGATCCTTGGCGAGCTTATCGACGAACTGTGCTCGCTTGCGCCTGCTGATGTCATGCCGCTTGTGCACCTAGGGACTGACGAAGCCCGCGAGAGCAGCGAACAAGTCCCGCAATCGCATCTCGATTTCTGGGCGAATAAAGTGATCGCAAACGGCCGCGGACTCGTCGGCTGGTCTCCGGGGCTGAAGCTCCCCGGCCAAAGCATAAAGCAGCTCTGGATGGGCGCGACCGACCCACGCGGCGACCGGACGCCGTATATCGATTCCCAAAACTCCTACTACATCAATCATGTCGACCCCGAAGAGCTCCTTTCTGTCGCGGCATATCAGCAGCCCTGCCGCTGGGGCGGCGAGGATGAAAAGCTCGGCGCCATAATCGGCGTCTGGCATGACGACGCCACCGCCGCCGACGGCGATGTCGTGCGCATGAACGCCGTGTTCCCGGCGATAGCGCTTTTATCCGACAACTTTTGGCGCGGCCGTGAGCAGGACGAGCCCACGCTCTATGCGCGGCTGCCGCCGCCTGACGATCCGCGCTTTGCGCTTGCCGCCGATCTCGAGCGGCGTGTCGTCGCCCATCGCGACAAGCTTTTTGCCGCCACGGATCTGCCGTTCCCGTATGTTGCGCAAACCCAAATGCGCTGGCGCATGGAACTGGACGGCAAGTTTGTCGCGTCGGATATTCCCCAGGCCACGATCTATCCGCGTCACTTCTGGTTCCCGCGTGCGGCATACGTTCCGGTCAATGATGGCGAAGTGGTGCTTGAGACCTGGATTGAAAGTCCTCGCGATCTTGAGTGCGGTGCATGGATAGGGATGACTGGATTTTCGCGTTCTGACGGACGCACCCGCGATGCGCCGACGCCAAAGCGCGGCGAATGGAACAAGCATGGAGCCAAAATCGAACTTAACGGCAAGGCGATCGAGCCGCCGGAATGGAAAAACCCCGGACGCGGCGGCAAATTGCGCGAAGTCCCGCTGGTTGACGAGGGATATTTCTACAGTGCGCCTACGCCAATAAAGCTCAAGAAAGGCGTAAACCACGTCCGCATGACGCTCCCCAAGCATGGCGGCTGGAAATGGATAGGGACGTTCGTGCCCATTCTCGGCACCAGCGACCATCCGCGCGAAGTCCCCGGCCTCAAATTCTCCTCATCGCGGTAAGCAGGGCTTATCGCGCCTGGCGCCGCCGCGTTGCTACCACTTGTCACTTTTAAGCGCATTGTCGCGGCGGCAGAGCATCTGTAGATTTTCCAATACCGTCTTGCCGCCCTTCGACCACGGCAGGATGTTGCAGAGGACGACCTTGCCGTTGAAATGCGCCTTGTAGTGTCTTAATTCGTTTTCGATATCCACGCGCTGCGTGTAGAACTCATCCTTCTTTGCCCGCTTCGCAGCATGCAACACCCGTGTGTCGTTCATTGCAAAGTCTCCCAAAGGCAACACGACCATAAAAGCCAAGACAATTCGCTTCACAATCGCGCCTCTCCGTTATACGCTTGGTTAAAGTCGCGGAATCCGCCTCCGGTGCATAAAAAGGGCGCATTTCCTCCTCATGCACTCGCGCGCAGCCCTACCACAGGCTATTCCAGAATGCACGAAAAGAGAAAATGCGCCAAAACAGGCGCACCTTCACGTACATGGCGTTCTGGAATTGAAATAGTGGTAGTATTTCGCGCGAACGACGTGTAGTGTTGATGCAAAATCAACTTGAGGGTGGAGAGGCGAGCCTGACCATCCATCCCTGCGGATGTTTCCCGCAGAAACAGCATGTATTATAGCAAAAATCCGGCGCATAGGCAAGGGAGGTTGATATTTTTCTTCAAGGCGGCATGACAAGTAGCCGAATCGCCTTTTGTGCGTGAATTTTATCAAATTTATGCGATGTCCAGCTCTTTAGACTTCGTAGTCGAGCTCTCTGGACTGCGAAGTAGAGTGGTCTTGACTTCGTAGTGGAGCATCCTTTACTTCGTAGTCCAGCATCTTTTCCTTGGTAGTCCAACTCGCTAGACTTCGTAGTGTAGTTCCTTAGACTTGGTAGGGCGGCAATCAAAAAATCTCTCCCCATTGCCTTTCGTCGCGATTTTTGGTATAATTCTTGGTGTCCGGCGGGAGAAATCCGTCCGGCGGCGGCATCGATAGCCGCTCAAAACATGATTTAGCGTCAACGCTAACAAGTCGTTCAGTCGGAATACTAGCACTATTTCAAGTCTAAAACGGCATGTTGAGTGAAGATGCGCCCTTTGGGTGCATCTTCTCTTTGTGCATTTTAGACCGCCTGTGCTAGGGCTCCGACTGAGTGCACGGAGAAGAAAATGCGCTCTTTTCTTTGCATTGGAGGGTTTTCCGGCGGCAAACGATGCGCAGTTTCCAACATGCTATGCAACGTAATCCGGCTATTGAACTCTTCAGAGTGTTTCTGATGTTCGAAATCGTCTTGATGCATTCGATCGGATTTGGCGAACATTCATCGAGAATCGTGAATTTCATCGCGCCCGGAGTTGCCGGATTCGCTTTTATTTCGGGCTGGTTTGGCGTGAAATTTTCGTGGACGAAGATTGTCAAATTGTATGCAATAGGACTATATGCCGCCGCGGTTTTCGCCGCCATGTTGTACTTTTCCGGGATGGCGTCGGGAGCGGCGGCGGCGGTTATGGGCTGGAACAAGCTTATCCACGGCTTTTGGTTTCTCCATGCCTACGCCTTGATGATGATGCTCTCGCCGCTGATCAATCTCGCTGTGGATTCTGGAGATTGCCGACGCGCAGTGCCGTTGCTGTTCCTGGTGTGGATTTGGGGATTTGGCCGGACGCTGCCGTTCGGCGACGACATATTGCCGCAGACGGCAGGGCTTGATGCGCTCGGCGGCATTACGCTTGCGGGGGTGTATGCCGGCGCACGGATCTGCCGCCGGTTGAAAATCGACGAGAAGTTGTCGACCAAAACTCTGCTTTTGTGTCTGCCGTTTCTTTTCCTTTTGTGCGGAATCGGGCTTGCGGACAACAATTCGCCCATCGCATTTGCCTTGGCGGCGGCGGTTTTCATTCTTTTTTCTCGCATCCGGATTCCGGCGTTTTCGGCTAAAGTGCTGGAATTTCTGGGCCCGAGCATGTTCAGCGTGTATCTTATCCACACCAACGAATTTGGCGGCAGGATGATAAATGTCCTGGAGCGGTATTTCGATTCGATATTTCCGCATTATGCATTTGGCATTGTCCTGACCGCGTTGATTTTGTTTTTTGGCGCGATAGTCCTGGATCTGCCGCGCCGCCTCGCAACCGCCGAATTTAAACCGCGGAATACACGGAAACCGCCCCTCGCGCATCGTACTGCTTTTATCTCACGCCTTCGGTCGCTTTCGTCCGCAAAGTTTTTCCAAGGTTGACAATTTATCTCGCCCAGTGTTTACAGGGGTGAAATGCATATCCGGGATAATTTATCCCGAATTTTTCGGGATAAGCGTGGATGAGTTGAGGCTCTTGCCTTTAATTGCGATTTTTGGTATAATACGCGCCCGTTATGAGCAAATGTTGCATATTCGCGGGCCAGGGCGCGCAAATTCCCGGCATGGGCAAGGATTTCGCCGAGGCGGATCCGGAAGTGATGGCGCTTTTCGACAAGGCCAACGAGGTGCTGGGCTTCGATCTCAAGAAGATTTGCTTCGAGGGGCCGCAGGAAGAGCTTACGAAGTCGAATATCTGCCAGCCGGCGATTTTCGTCACGAGCTATGCGGCGTATTTGACGCTTCAGAAGCGTGAGCCGACCGAGTTTGCATGCGCGGCGGGCCTCTCGCTGGGCGAATGGGGTGCGCTCTGCGCGGCAGGCGTGTTGACGTTCGAAGAAACGCTCAAGGTGCTTGAGGCGCGCGGGCGGTTCATGCAGGAGGCTTGCGAAGCGACGCCTTCCGGGATGATCGCGATCGTCGGCGCGAGCGCCGAACAGCTTGAAGCGCTGTGCGCCAAGACCGGATGCACGGTTGCGAACATCAATTCGCCGGCGCAGCAGGTTTTGTCGGGCTCAAAGGATCAGATCGCGGCGGCGGCGGAGTGCGCCAAGGAGCTCGGCATCAAGCGCGCAATCCCGCTCGCGACGGCTGGCGCGTTCCACAGCCCGTTCATGCAGAGCGCACGCGAGAAGCTCGCGCCGGTGCTTGACGCTATTGAATTCAAGTCCCCCAAGTTCCCGGTGCTCTCGAATGTCACTGGCAAGCCGCATTCGACCGACGGCGCGGAGATCAAGCGGACGATGCTTGAACAGGTCACCGGCACGACGAATTGGGCGCAGGATGTCGTTACCGCCCGCGAAATGGGCTGCACCGAATTTGTGGAGTTCGGCCCGGGCAAGGTGCTTTCCGGGCTGGTGAAGAAGATCGATCCCTCGCTCCAGACGCGGAATGTGAGCGATCTCACGGCCTTTGGCGCTTGAAACAACGGCAATAATTCAAAAAAGGAGACAAGAAAATGGCGGATTTGAAAGGTAAAGTGGCTTTGGTGACGGGTGCGGCGCGCGGAATCGGCGCGGAAATCGCCAAGACTCTCGCTGCGGCGGGCGCGGATGTCGCGGTGTGCGACCTCAAGGCCGAGTGGTGCGACGAAACTGTGAAGGCGATCGAGGGCTTTGGCGTGCGCGGCCTTGGGCTGGGCGTCAATGTCGCGGTTTCCAGCGAGGTCGACCAGTGCGTCAAGGAGGTAATCGAAAAGCTCGGCAGGATTGATATCATGGTCAATAACGCCGGCATCACCAAGGACGGTCTTTTGATGCGCATGAGCGATGAAGACTGGGATGCGGTTTTGAATGTAAATCTCAAGGGCACGTTCCTCTTCACTCGCGCGGTGAGCCGTCCGATGATGAAGAACAAGGCCGCAGACGGAACGCAGCTCGGCGGGTCGATCATCAATCTGGCATCGGTCGTAGGCATAATGGGCAACGCCGGACAGGCGAACTATACGGCTTCGAAGGGCGGCGTGATCGCGCTTACCAAAACGACTGCGAAGGAGCTCGGCAGCCGCAACATCCGCTGCAACGCCGTGGCGCCGGGATTCATCGAATCCAAGATGACCGACGTCCTGCCCGAACCGGTGCGCAAGGCTTATATGGACCAGATTCCCTTGAAGCGCTTCGGCACCGTCAAGGACATCGCCAAGTGCGTGCTGTGGCTCGCGGGCGACGATTCGGCCTATGTGACCGGACAGATCATTTCCGTCAATGGCGGAATGATCGGCTAAAATGAAAACCGTTTGTGCCGTGGCGATGCTGGTCATGAGCAATACGTTCATGACCTTCGCGTGGTACTGGCACCTCAAATTCCAGCGGCAAGGAGAGAACTCCTGGCCGCTTTTGGCTATAATTCTGGTCAGTTGGGGCATTGCGCTTGCGGAATACATGATTGCAGTTCCGGCAAACCGCATTGGCGCCTCGGCCGGACTCAATGTCGCCCAGTTGAAAATAATCCAGGAAGTGGTCACGGTTTGCGTTTTTGTGCCGTTTATGCTGTTGTTTATGGGCGAAAAATGGCGTTGGGACTATCTTTGGGCGTTTCTCTGCATGGTTGGCGCGGTTTATTTCGTCAACCGCGCCCGGCTCTAGGCGTCGGCAGGGCTTTTCGCCCTCGGGACGACGATTTCGTCTCGCGTAAAGTGCGCCCTGCATGTTCGGGTTTTAGCGCGAGGCTCTTGCTTTTTCCGTCGATTTTTGGTAAAATACACACTCACATTTTGAAAATTACAGGAGAAACCTGAACATGAAGACCAGTTCCAAACGCCAGGACAAGTGCAAAGTAGAGATTTCCGTGGAGCTTTCCGCCGAAGAAACCCTTCCCGTGATCAAGGAAGTGGAAAAAGCGTTCATGCGCGATGCGCGACTGCCGGGATTCCGTCCGGGCAAGGCGCCGATCGAACTCGTGCGCAAGAATTTCGCCGCCGAACTCAAGGAAGAGCAGGCGCGAGCCACCATCCGCAAGTTCTATCAGGAAGCGACGAAGGCGGAGAAGGTCGAGCCGATAAACCTGCGCGAAGTCACTTCCGTGAAGTGCGACAGGGATGGCGGCGAACTCAAGTTCGTGGTGGAGATCAAGCCTGAATTCAAGCTTCCGCAGTACAAGGGGCTCAAGATCAAGGCGGCGGACGCGAGCGTGAGCGACAAGGAAGTCGCCGAACGCATCGAGGCGATGCGCGTGCAGTATGCGAAGTACGAGGACGCCAAGGAAGGCGACACGGTGGGAACCGGCGATTTCGCGCAGGTCGACTACACCGGCACCGTGGACGGCAAGCCGATCGCCGAGATCGCGCCCGACGCAAAGGTGGTCGCGAGCGGCACCGGCTACTGGATGCGCGTGGAAGAGGGCTATTTCCTCCCCGAACTCGTCGAGGCGGTCAAGGGCATGAAGGCCGGCGAGACGAAAGAGAACATCAAGGCGAAGTTCGACAAGGAAACGGCGCCCGATGCGCTCAAGGGCAAGAAGGCGGCGTATACGCTCAAGCTCACGACCTTCCGCAAGCGCGTCCTGCCCGACGACGCGGCGCTCGTGGCGGCGACGAAGGACGCCGATATCGACGCTTTGACGGCGCGGGTGCGCAAGGATCTCGAGCGTCTGGCGGTGGAGCGTGAAGAGCGCCGCCGCGAAAACGAGGCCGTCGAACTTCTGATGAAGAAGGTCGATTTCGAGGTTCCGGAAAGCCAGGTGGAAATGCAGGTCCAGCATTATCTCTCCGACCTCATGGAGCGCGCGAAGTACATGGGGCTCACGAACGAATACTTCGAAAAGAACCGCGAACAGATTCTCAAGGACGCTTCGGCCAATGCCGAGCGCCAGGTGCGTCTGTGGCATGTGATCGACGCGATTGTCGCGGAGGAGAAGATCGAGGCCAAGGACGAGGAGAAGGGCAGGAAGGTGCTTGAGCTCATCCTCGCCAACGCCAAGTAAGGTTGCATTCCGATGAAGAGCTACATGATCCCATACGTGGTGGAGCAGTCCGGGCGCGGCGAGCGCACGTATGACATCTATTCGCGCCTGCTTCTCGACCGCATCGTGTTCATCTCCGGCGAGGTGAACGACGAAATGGCCAACGCGATTTGCGCCCAGCTCCTCTTCCTGCAGTCGCAGGATCCGGAGAAGGAGATCGCCTGCTACATCAACTCGCCCGGCGGCAGCGTGACGGCGGGGCTCGCGATCTACGACACCATGCAATATGTGAAGTGCCCGATCGCGACATATTGCATCGGCCAGGCGGCGTCGATGGGCGCGGTCTTGCTCACGGCCGGCGCCAAAGGCAGGCGGTTTGCGCTCCCCAACGCGAGGATCATGATCCATCAGCCCTGGGGCGGCGCCGAAGGCAAGGCGAGCGATATCGAAATCACCGCGCGCGAAATCCTCCGCCTCAAGGACAAGCTCAACGAAATCCTCGCCAAGCACTCCGGCAAGAAGTTCGAGGATGTCGTCAACGACACCGACCGCGACCACTTCATGAGCGCGGCGGAGGCGAAGGACTGGGGGCTTATCGACAAGGTGCTGGGAGAATGAAAGTCCCTACGCCCAAAGAACTCAAGGCAATCCTCGACGAATATGTCGTCGGCCACGACGAGGTGAAGAAGATCCTCTCGGTGGCGGTGCACAACCACTATCGCCGCCTCGAATCCTCGTTCGCGCAGGAAAAGAACGACGAGTTCAAGGATGTGGAGATCGAGAAGTCCAACATCCTGATGATCGGGCCCACGGGCACCGGCAAGACGATGCTCGCGAAGACGCTCGCGAAGATTCTGGGCGTGCCGTTCGCGATTGGCGACGCCACGGTGCTGACGCAGGCTGGATATGTGGGCGAGGATGTCGAAAATCTCGTGCGCTACCTCTACCAGAACGCCGGCGAAGATGTGGGGCTAACCGAGTGCGGCATCATCTATATCGACGAGATCGACAAGATTGCGTCGAAGACCGACAACGTGAGCATCACGCGCGACGTGAGCGGCGAGGGCGTGCAGCAGGCGCTGTTGAAGATTATCGAAGGGACTACATGCCGCATCCCGCCGAAGGGCGGACGCAAGCACCCGGATCAGGAATACATCGAAATCGACACGCGGAACATCCTCTTCATCTGCGGCGGCGCGTTCGTGGGGCTCGACAAGATCGCGGAAGAGCGCGCCGGCAAACGGGCGATCGGCTTCGGCGGCGAAGAAAAGGCGAAGGAAACGGCGGATATCCGTCCGGAAGACCTCGTGAAGTTCGGGCTAATCCCAGAGTTCACCGGCCGCCTCCCGATCATCACCGTCATGAAAGAACTCTCCGAAGACGAACTAGTCCAGGTTCTTACCAAGCCGAAGAACTCGATCGTCAAGCAGTATCGCAAACTGCTCAAGATGGACGGCGTCAACTTGGAGTTCGAGGAAGGCGCGCTCAGGGAACTCGCCAAATCCGCCATCAAGCGCAAGACTGGCGCGCGCGGACTCCGCGCGGAAATGGAAAAGCTTATGACCGATGTCATGTACGAAGCACCCGGCAACCCGAAACTCAAGAAGGTGTCGGTAACCGCCAAAATGATCAAGGAGAAACTTCTGGCATGAATCTTACGCTGCTCAAGGCAAAACTGCACCGCATCCGCGTGACGCAGTGCGAACTCGATTACGAAGGATCGCTGTCGCTCGATCCCGACGACATGGAGGCCGTGGGGCTTTATCCCTACGAAAAGATCCTGGTCGCGAACGTCGAAAACGGCGAGCGGTTCGAGACTTATGCGATCTGCGGCAAGCGCGGATCGCACGTCTGCTGCCTCAATGGCGCGGCGGCGCACAAGGGGAAGATCGGCGACCGGCTTATCGTCATGGCCTTCGCGTCCATGCCCGAAACCGAGGCCTCCGGCTTCACGCCAAAAGTAAAACACTTCTAGCCCCTTGCGCGTTGCGCCGATTTGTGTTATAATACGCATTGAATAATGAGTATTGTCGCGCAAAACACGGCAAAAGTCTGGGCGGCGGCCATAGGGCACTGGCTCGTGCTGTCGCTATTGTCCGTGGCGCTCTACCCGATGATCGTCACGGATACCTACGCGCGTTACGCGCCGATGGCCGAGGCGTTCGCCGCAGGCGATTTCTTCTATGCATTCAGTCCGCGTTTCGGCGTCTTGTTTCAGACGGTGGCCGGGTGCGTGGCGTGGCTGACCGGGCTTGATGGAGTCCATTCATCGCAAGTGGCGGCAATCGGATTTCTTTCGCTGTCGGCGGTGCCGCTATGGTTGACGGTGCGCAGGATTTTCGGTGAAGAAATCGCGTGGTGGGCGATTGTGCTCTTTTTGGTCAGCGACGACATGACGCGCTATGCGATGGATGGTCTGCGCGACAGCGGGAAATGCCTTGGCTATGCGCTGGTCGCGTTTGGGGCGGTGCGGGCGGCGGACAAGCCGGACTTCAGGTCGGCTCTTTCCTTTGGCCTTGGATTGTTCGTGCTGGCGACGATTTTCTCCTATTGTTTCGCCGTCGCCGCTGCGCTGCTTTTCGCGTGGGGCGTGTGGCACATCGTGCGGAAAGATGCCGATGTGCGTCTGGCCGTCCTGCAGATTGCGGTGCCGGCGTTCCTGTTTGCGCTCGGCACGGCGGCGGTGACATATATGACGCATTTCTACACGGGCCATTGGGTTCCTGCGCCGCATTACATCCGGATTCTGGGAGGCTGGCTGTGATTGCGATCGTAGCCATAGGCGTTGTGGCGCTCGTCTGGCGGATTGCTGCAAAGTCCGGGACGCGGGAAGTCATTGGCGCACAGTCCACAGGCAAGTGCGAGGCGGCGCTTTTGGCGTCAATCCTGATTGCAATCGCGATGACGGCGGTGCAAAGTCTCGCGGAAGCGAAATTCACCAAGTTCAAATTCCCGGAAATGCGCTATTGGTGGCAGGCGACGATTCCGTTTTTCGGTTATGCGGTCTGGGGAATGAAACAACTTCTCGATAGGCGGAACAAGACATTCTTACCGCGGGTGATGATGGCCATGGCGGTTTTGTTCACGGCTTATCTGGGCGTGATGCTGGCGAAGGCGCATGTGCCGGCGGGGCGGCGCAATGCGTATATGCGCGTTTGCGAGTGGGCGGCGCCAAAAATCAAGGCCGACTGGAAGGGGCCTGCCGCCGATGAAAGCGTCAAAGAGTCCGCCTTCGAGTACCGCATCCTCAATCGTCCAATCGTTCAGGCGCACACCGCGCGCCTGCCGTATATTCTGGGCGGACGCCATGACGCCGCCTCCAACCTTTTTGCCGACGATACGCCGGACTACATCTGCAACGAAGAAAAGAA
>OCTX012273737.1_pt1 | contig 33515 bp, 30 predicted proteins | sample 1539691 | NCBI WGS metagenome assembly OCTX01 (sample SAMN02144231, study PRJEB22623) | gut metagenome | biome: sheep rumen | host: Ovis aries | place: New Zealand
CTTCCGGGCTCCACGACCGGCAACAAAAAGAAGCTGATCGGAAAGCAGTACCGCTTCTACCGGGATTACCTGAAACTCTCCCGGGCAAGGAGCGCTTTCAACGTCCTTTACTGGGGCATTTCCGGCCTCAAAAAATTCCCGGCAGGGAAAAGGTGAGCCATGAAGAAGATACTGATTATCGCGACGACACCTTTTATGCACGACGGGCTCACCCGGGTGATCCTGGAGACGATCGACCGGGCCGACCGGACGCAGGCGCAGCTCTATCTCGTGCCGGGGATGGGCTTCACGCACGAATTCGAGCGTGAGATCCGGGAGCGGAACATTCCCTTCTTTCCGGTGCCGAACCGGGCTTATGATCCGCTTCACTATTATCCCGCGCTTATCAAAGTGCTGAGAAGCGAGAAATACGATGCGGTCCACATCCACGGGAACAGTGCGACCATGGCGTTCGACCTGCTCCTGGCAGCGCTCGCAGGGATCCCTGTGCGCATTTCCCACATCCACAACACAGCGACGAACCATCCGGCTCTGCACGCGGCGGTAAAGCCTCTCTTAAACGCTGTTGTGACGGATCCGGCAGCCTGCTCGGTCCCTGCCGGAAAATGGCTCTACACGAAACCGTTCACCCTCGTCAAAAACGGGATCGACCCGGAGCGGTTTGCCTTCGACGCGGAGGCAAGAGAGAGGGTGCGGCGTGAGCTGGGGCTTTCGGACGCCCTGGTCATCGGCCATGTCGGCCGCTTCCGCCGGCAGAAAAACCATGAATTCCTGCTGGAGATCTTCGACGAGATCGCGGGGAGAAGGCCCGATGCGGTCCTCCTTCTGATCGGCGAAGGCGAGCTCCTGGAGGAAATCCGGGAAAAAGTCCGGACGACGGGGCTTGCGGAGAAGGTCATTTTCTGCGGGACGACCGATCGGATCAGCGATTATTACATGGCGATGGACGTGTTCCTGCTGCCCTCGCTCTACGAGGGGCTCGGGATCGCGGCGGTGGAGGCCCAGGCGGCGGCTCTTCCGGCGGTCCTCTCCGACGAGGTGCCGGAGGAGGCGGTCTTTGAGGAAAATGTAAAGCGCCTCCCCTTAAGCGAATCCGCGGCCGTCTGGGCGGAGACCGTCATCGGGAACGCCGGCGGCGAGCGCGGCGACCGGCGGGAGGACGTGAGGCGGGCCGGCTACGACGCGGCGGATCTCACCAGAACGCTGGATGCCCTGTGGCACCTGCCCGAAAAAGGACCCTCCGGGCTCAGGATCTCGGTCGTCATGGCGGTTCACAACGGCATGAAGTACCTGGCGGAGCAGCTTGACTCCGTCCGGGCGCAGACCTGCCCGCCGGAGGAGGTGATCATCTCGGACGACGGCTCTTCGGACGGGAGCGCGGAGTTCATTTCTTCCTATATTAAACAGTACGGTCTTTCAGGCTGGCGGCTTGTCCGGCAGGAGAAGGCGCTCGGAGCCGGCGGAAACTTTGCGGCGGCGCTCGCTGAGGCGTCCGGGGATATCATTTTCCTCGCGGACCAGGACGATGTCTGGCTTCCGGAGAAGATCGGGACGATGACGGCGGCATTTTCGGACCCGGGCGTTTCGCTCGCGGTCAGCAGCATCCGCTATATGGACGGCTCCGGCCGTGAGAAACATATCAAAACGCAGCTCTCCTGCCGCAGGGACCACGAGGTGTCCCTCGCGGAGTCGCTCGCGGTCTGCTCCTACCTCGGGATGTCGATGGCCTTCCGAAGAGAGGTTTTTGAGAGAGCTGACCGGACCTTGTGGGAGAAGAGCTCGCACGACTGGGCGCTGCTTCTTTCCGCCCACGCGCTGGGGAGGGTCTTATTTCTCGGAAAAGCCTGCCAGTTTTACCGGCAGCATGAGGACAATGCCTCCGGGATCCGCGGCGGAAGCCGGAAGGAGAGGCGGCTTAACCTGATCGGGCGGCAGCGGCAGCATGTTCACTGCGCGGCGGAATGCGCCAAAACGGCGGAGGCAGGACGCGCGGCGGAAGGTGCGGAACGCTTTCTGGCTGTCCGGGAGAGACTGGTGCGGGAAGGACGGACGGCCGGGCTTTTGAGGATGTGTTTCCTCTATGGGAAGCACGGATATACGGCAAGGACATTTGCGGCGGACGTCGTGAGTTCTTTGCCGGGATGATACATTTAAGAAACGCTGAACCTTGTCAAAACTGCCGGAATACTGTATAATACAGATGATTTAAGCAAGGCCGGTATCGCCTTCGGCAAAAATACAGTGAGAGGGGGCATATAATTGGATGTATCATTATATCTGAAGCTTGCGCTGAGCGTGGCCCTCTATCTTGTGGTTTTCGGCATATGGGGGGCGGCAGCCAACCGTTTTCTGAAGAGAGAAACCGATATCGTTGAGGAAATCATGATCGGTTTCTTTTTGTATTTCTGTTTCTTTCAGGTCATCGCCATCCCTCTCATTATCCTGCAGTATGCGTTCCGCATGCTTGTCTTTATCTGGATCGCTGTCACCGCGGTAGTTACCGGAATCGCGCTTCTCATTATCTCCGGACCGGGCGGCCGCAGGAGGCCGGCGGAGAGAGGCAGGCACAGAAAACGCTGGAAAGCATCGGAAGTTCTGCTCGTCATCGCTGCGGCCGTTGTTGCCGTCAGCGCATTTGTGCTGGTCCTGCGCCAGGAATACTATGGGTGGGATACCGGATATTATATCGGGCTGATGAACGAGGCTGTCAGCACGGACACGATGTATGTGATCGACGGCAATTCCGGCATCTATCAGACGGAACTCAATTTCAGGTACTGTCTGTCTTCTTTCTATCTGCAGTTTACAATACCTGCCCGGCTGATGAATATCAGGCCTCTTTTTGCGGCATTTTATATTATCCGCCCGCTCGGGTTTATTCTGGCTCTGCTGACGGCTGTGCTGATTGGGCGGGTCGTGCTCGGAGAGTCCCGGTCGAGCCTTGCGGTGTTTGTCATTCTTTACTTTCTCATCAATATTTTGTGGCTGACCAGCTACACGTCTTCCGAATTCTGGCTGAAGCGGCTGTATGAGGCGAAAGGCTATTGCTCGAATATTATACTGCCGATGGCGTTTTACATTTTCCTGGATATGTACAGAAAGCCTTCCGAGAGGGACGCCCTTTGGGGAGAGCTGTTTATCGTCGCTTTCTCGAGTGTGGCGATCTCCATGTCTTCGCTGATTACCCTTCCTGCTCTGATCGGTATCGGCGGCCTGGTGGTCTTTATCCTGTTTAAGGACCGGATTTATACGCTTGCCAATATGCTGATCTGCATGGCTCCGAATATTATCTATGCAGTGATATTCTATCTTAATACGATACATATCGTTCAGGTTCCGGTCAAATGACGGGCGGATCGCTGGCAGGAAGGAGGTGAGCGGATGCCGGATACACAAAATGTCATAGACGTAATACTTACATTTTTTGGAAATCCGGGCTGGCTGGCTCTGTTCGGCGCATCCGGCGTATATCTCTTTTTCAGATGTCACGGAAAGAAAAGAATAGCCTTCTGCCTTACGATCATTTTCCTGTTTGTCTTTGCGCTCAATGACCTGGTTTATGAAAAAGTAGGGGAGCTCCTCGCTTACGATGTATTTTACCGCTTTATCTGGATCGTGCCGGCCGTTATCCTTATGGCGGTCGGGATCACGGCGTTAATTACAGACCGGAAAAATAAAGGGCTCAGTATCCTGTTATTCGGTTTCACCCTGTGGGTATTTATTCTTTTTGAAAATACCGGGATGCATACGGATATGTTCCGGGAACCGGCAAATGAATACCGCCTGACCGACGCGGCCGTTGAACTTGCGGATGTGATCCTGGAGGATTACAGGGGATCGGGCAAGATCTCCGTGGCGATGCCTTCCCAGTTCGTCATTCAGTTCAGGATCTATGACGGCAGATTTGAAACGGCGATCACAAGATGGGCGTACCTGGGAGGAAAATCGGGCTATCACGGCGGAACCAAGGATTATGAACATGTCCTGATGGACCTGATCTACGACAATCACCGGCCGACGGCAGAGGAGTTTGAACAGGCTGCCAAAGGGCTCGGCCTTGATTATATCATCTCCTATAACTGGAACATGGACGAATGGTATACGGAAATGTATAACTGCCGGGACATCTACCGCGCGAAAAACTATACGGTCTACAAGTATGAGGGAAATGATGCATCCTGACCCTCCCGCTTCTCAAAGCAGGCATGAAAAGCCGCCGCACGATCACGTGCGGCGGCTTTTTAATCACATCTTTTTCACAATGCCCCCATTTTTGATTCACATTTTTCCTTTATCCTTTCGACATACAAAAAAGGAGGCGGGAGAGATGGGAGCCGTAAACACAGTCTTTAAGAGAGTCGAAGTGAAGTACTGTATACCCGCGGAGAAGATCGACGCTTTCCGCGCCGCGATCGAGCCTTACATGCAGGCGGATGATTACGGGCTCACGACGATCATGAACATCTATTATGACAATGCGAACAATGATCTCCTCGTAAGGTCGCTCGCAAAGCCGAAGTACAAGGAGAAGCTGAGGCTTCGGACCTACGGGATCCCGGGAGAGGAGAGCACTGCCTTCATCGAGTTGAAGAAGAAGGCGGATGGGGTTGTCTACAAGAGAAGGGCGGCGATGCCGCTTAAGGAGGCGGAGGCATTTTTAAATGAAGGAAAGGCGCCGGCGGAAAAGACGCAGATCATCCGCGAGATCGAGTACTTTCTTTCATTTTACAGACCGGTGCCGAAGACGATGATCGCCTACGACCGGGTCGCTTACTTTGGCAGGGAGGATCCGGGGTTCCGCCTCACGCTGGACCGGAACATCCGCTACCGGGAGGACGACCTTCATCTCACCCACGGGGACAGCGGGCTCCCGGTCGACAGGGCCGGCGGCTATCTTCTCGAGATCAAGGTGAACGGGGCGCTGCCGCTCTTCATGAGCCGCATCCTGACGTCCCTTCGGATCTATCCGGTCTCCTTCTCGAAGGTCGGGAGGGCTTACGAGCTCGTCCACGGCGGGGAGATCGCGGAGCGCACGGATGTGTTTTCATTTGCAGGAACAAAAAGAACGGAAATCGGAGGTTATGTATTATGTTCGTAAGTATACTTGATACAACGTCGGGAACCATCTCTCTTGAGAGTGCAGCCATCTGCATCGCCGCAGCCGTCATCCTGGGCCTTGTTGCCGCCTTTACCTACACGGTCGGCAGCGAGCGCTGCACAAAGAATTTCGTCGTGACGCTCGCGCTTCTCCCGCTGCTCGTCGAGGTCGTGATCCTCATGACCAGCGGCAATCTCGGGACTGCCGTCGCGGTGGCCGGCGCATTTTCGCTGGTGCGCTTCCGCTCGGTGCCCGGGACATCCAAAGAGATCCTGGCGGTCTTCTTTGCGATGGCGATCGGGCTCGCCTGCGGGATGGGCCAGGTCCTCTTCGCAGGCCTGTTCACGGTCCTTGTCTCGCTCATCATGCTGGTCCTTCAGAAAATGAACCTCGGGACCGCCGGCAGCGGCAAGCTCCTCAAGGTGACGATCCCGGAGGATCTCGATTACACGGAGATCTTCGACGATATCTTCAGAAAATACACGAGCCGTGCGGAACTGCTCCGCGTGCGCACCGTCAACCTCGGCAGCATGTACGAGCTGGACTACGACGTTATCCTGAAAAATGACCGGGACGAGAAGAAAATGATCGACGATATCCGGGTCCGCAACGGCAACCTCACGATCGTCTGCGGGCGGCACCCGGAGAAGGCGGAGCAGCTCTAAGCGGTGCGGCCTTTCAGGACGACGTGGGAGGCAAGGCGGATACCCTTTTTAAGATCGGAGGCGTAGCTCTCCGGGATCCCGGCGAGCCGCGCCAGCTCCCTGGGATGGATGCCGGAAGCGTCGATCATGTCCGCGTAGCGGATCCCGAACAGGATGACGGCCACGGACGTATCCGCCCGGGCGGCGCTCATATAAATCTGGCGGAGAATGGAAGCCAGCCTTTCCTCTGACATGCGAAACCTCCTTTGACGGTGGATTTCTCTGAGTATAACACAGAAAAAAAGTGTATTTTACCCGTCCGACGGGTAAAATACACTTTTTTTGTGTGCTATGATTGAGTATGTAATTCTTTTCCCTTAAAGAAGCGGCGCTTCTCCCGATTCGAGGAGGCGGTCGTTGATCCAGTCCATATCATATATGTGATGATAGAGTGCGTAGATGAGCACGGCGTCCCGCGGGCTGTACGGCGAGAGAGCGGCGGTCGCGTGGAGCTTTAAGGCCCGCTGGCACTCGGACAGGGACACCCGGAGCGCGAAGAGGATCCGGAGCAGGCGGTCTCGGTCGCCTGAGAGGATCTCTCCGTTCAGGATCTTGTATCCGTAGTTCTCCCGGACGTTTGCGATCCGGAAGATCTCGAGACGGCGGCGGCCGCTCTTCCGGATGAGGTGGTCCATGTACTCTCTGTAATCGGTGATTATTCCCTTCAGCTGTGTTTCCCTGTAGCGCGTAAGAGAGGTGCGGTCTGCATTTTTCAGATAGGCAAGCAGGTTCTCTGTTGTGTTCATGATGCTGGCTCCGTGAGGACAAAATAACAAAAGAATTAAGTATTTACACGTAATTATAAGGGAATATCAAAAAAATGACAAGCAAAAAGACAGGAGAGAGAATAAAAGACGGGTTTATGGAAGAGGTTATGCGGATCATGCCGGTCATGTGCTATGCGGAGATCGCGGAGCTGGGTGCCGGCGTGGACCTTGTCCGCCACATCGAGACCGGGCGGATCGCTGTGAGAAAACGTTATCCGCCGGACATGAGGCCTGTCTGCGAATGCCTTAAGAAGGAGAAAATGCCCGGCATACCGGAGATCCTGGAGATCTGCGAGGAAAATGAAGAGCTGGTCATCATCGAAGAGTATGTCCAGGGAATGACGCTCAGGGATTATCTGGAAAGGTACGGCCCGCTGCCGGCGAACCGGGCGGCCTTCTGCACCGCGGTGCTGGCCTCCGTTCTGGAGGAATGCCACCATCTGACTCCGCCGGTCGTGCACCGGGACGTGAAGCCGGAAAATGTGATCCTGACGGAGAGCCGCCTGTTCTATATCGTGGATTTCGGCGCGGCGAAGATCGTCTCCGAGGGGGAAGAGCGGGACGCAAATTTTCAGGGAACGCCGGGCTACGCCGCCCCGGAACAGTACGGATTCGCTCCTTCAGGGCCCGCAGCGGACGTGTACGCGCTGGGGATCCTCTTTTACGAGATGATCGGGGCAAAAAACTGGAACTCCGCACCGCTCAGAGTCGGAAAAGTCATTCGGAAAGCGACCAGCGCGCTGCCGGAGAACCGGTTCTGCGATGCCGGCGAACTGAAGCGCGCGATCCTTACCTGCCTGCCCCCGGAGATGCTGAATATCTTTCTGGCAGGCGAATTCTATCATAAATCGGTCAACAGGACAAAGAAAGGAGATAAAAATGGGATATGCGGCGGCAGCCTGCTGTGCGATTCTGGCGGTTTTTGATGCAAGGTCCGGGAAGATCCCGAACCGGCTGCTCGTCCTTCTTGGCATGGCGGGGCTTGCGGGCTCTTTTGCAGTCGGAGGAATGTGGCGTCTTTTTGAGGCGCTTGCCGGCGCGGCGGCGATGTTTTTCCTGCTTTGGCTCCTCTGGCGCCTCCGGCTGATGGGGGCGGGCGACGTGAAGCTGTTTATGATGCTGGGCACATTCTGCGGATGGCCGGGCGTCCTTTTCACATTTGCGGGGGCTGTGGCTGCCGGGAGTGTCTTTGCGGCGGCGCATTTCCTGCGGAGAGGGGACGCGAAAGAGCGGTTTAAAGCCCTCCTGTCCTACCTGGAGGAGCTGGGCCGCGGAGGAAGGCCGAAGGCTTATTTTGCGGAGGCGGAGCGCGGGGCGAGGGTTTCATTTGCCGTATTCGCGGCAATCGGGACGCTCGGCTGCGCGCTCGCCGGAATCATATAAGGAGGAAAATGAAATGAAACGAAAGATCATGGCGCTTTTTGACACGGATGCGGTATACGCGGTGCATTTTGCGGAGTATGCCGGGCGGAGAAGCGGGATCCCGTTTGAGGTGCACGCGTTTACGGACAGGGAGGCTCTCGAAGCGTTCGTGAGGAAGGAGAAGGTGGAGCTCCTGCTCGTATCCTCCGCGGAAGCGGACGGGGAGCTGCTCGCATGGCCGGTCCCGAAGATCGTGGTGCTATCGGAGGAGCCCGTGCGGGACGGGGAAGGTTCAGGCTGTCCCCGGGTATTCAAGTATCAGTCGCAGGCGGAGGTGATCCGCGAGGTCATGGCGTATTACGGGCAAAGCGCGCCTGCGGCGGACCCGGCTGTTGTCGCCAAGCCGAAAATGAAGACCGTCGCCGTCATCTCGCCGGTCGGGCGGTGCGGCAAGACTTCGCTTGCCCTCGCGCTCGGACGGATCCTCAGTATGACAAAGCCGGTGCTCTATGTGAATCTTGAGCCGTTCTCAGGGCTTGCGGCCGCGTTTCCGGCAGCGGGAGAAGGGAGTCTCACGGATCTTCTCTTCTGCCTGAGGCAGGAGGACGGCAGCGGGGCCGCCCGCCTTTCAGGCATGACGGTCCGGTTCGGCAATCTCGATCTCCTGCCTCCGGCGAAGCCCGGGAGGGAGGGCTTATCGGTCAGCCGGGAGGACTGGGAACGCTTATGGAGGCTCGTCAGGGACGAATCCGGCTACGAGGTCCTGATCGTCGACGGCATCCCGGAAATGAGCGATGTGCTCGCCTTCCTGGCTTCGTGCGATGTGATCTTCATGCCGGTGCGGCAGGATCCGGGATCGCAGGCAAAGACGGATGAATTTTTCTCCTGGCTTAAGGAGCAGGACGCGGAGGAAACCGCCCGGAAGATCCGGAGGCTGCGCCTTAAGGAGACGCAGGCAGCGGCTGACGGGCACTATTTTCAGGATCTCCCGTATACGGTTTACGGGGGCTGGGCGAAGGAACTGATCCGCCGGGAAGGGCTTTGACGAAGAGGGCGCAGCGCCCTCTTTTTTGTACATACATTTGAACAGGAGCCTTTAGAAGGTCAAACAGCTTGACACTCCTGCCAATACATTTTATAATTCTTTTAGACAGTTATGCGCGATGTGACGAGAGAATTCGTCACAGTAATTGATGAACGGTTCGTCCGGCGTGCCGGACGGATCCATGTCTGATCCTGCGGGGCAGCAGGCTTGTTCTGCGTGTCCGCACTATTATTTTTTTGTAAAGGAACAGCTCAATGAGAATCGGATTTCCCGAACTGGTCATTGTTTTTTTAGTTGCGCTCGTCGTGATCGGCCCCGACAGGCTGCCGCTCTATGCGAAGAAGTTCGGAGCGGCGCTAAGGGAGTTCCGCGGCGCGGCGGACGAAGTGACGAAGGATATCAAAAAGACGGTCGTCGAACCTCTTAACGAGGCGCAGGAGCCTTTGCAGGAGGCGGTCAGGCCGTTTGAGGAGATCACAAAGGATATCGATTCAAGCGTGAAGGATCTCGACCGCTCCGTGAGGGATATCGGAAAGCCGGCCGGCGATCAGCCGAAAAGCCGGCTCACGCAGCAGGAAGAGGAACTCGCGCGGCAGAAAGCCGAGATCGAGGAGCTGAAAGCGAAGCTTGAAGCGTTAAAGGGAGGTGATTCAACATGAGAATAGGTGTGCCGGAACTTGTCATTGTCCTTCTGATCGTCGTGATCGTATTCGGACCGACTCAGATCCCGAAGCTCACGAAAATGTTCGGAAAGAGCGTGAAAGGGTTCCGCGAGGGAATGACGGAAGAAGAGGATAAGAGCGATCATGCCGGATCCGAAAAAGACGGCGAGTGAACCGGATGACGGCAGCATGACGCTGTCGGAGCACCTCCGGGAGCTCCGGAAGCGGATCATCGTCTGTGCGGTGTTCTTCGTGGCGGGGCTTCTCGTGTGTCTCGCATTTGCGCCGAAGCTCATTACGCTGCTGACAGATCTGGGCAGCGGGTACAATTATACGTTCGTCTATCTGGCGCCGCAGGAGCTTTTGATGTGCTACATGACGATCGCCCTTCTGGGAGGCGCCGTCACGGCTGCGCCGGCGATCGCCTATGAGGGGTATGCATTTGCCAGCCCGGGCCTGACCCTGAGGGAGAGAAACTTCTTCAGGATAGCCCTGATCTTCGGATCTGCCTTTTTTGTCCTGGGCGTCCTGTTCGCGTATAAGATCACGGTTCCGTTCATGCTGCATTTCCTGATCCAGTTCAGCAGCGAGGTGGCGGTGACCGATTCGATCAGTATCCAGGAATACCTGAACTTTCTGCTGACGGTGTTCCTCATTTTCGGCATCATCTTCGAGCTGCCGGTGATCTCCGTCGTCCTGACAAGGCTCGGCATTATAAAGCCGGAGTGGCTGATCAGGGCCAGGAGAGTGATGATCGTGGCGGTATTTTTCATCGCGGCGGTGATCACGCCGCCCGACGTGGTCTCCCAGATCATGGTGGCAGTGCCGATGCTTCTTCTCTATGAGCTGTCGATACGCCTGTCAAAGCTGACGCGGCGGTTCATGAAGGAAGATAAATGACATTGTGTTTTAAAATGTTTCAGACAACATTAAACAATAGAAAGGATGCATGATGGCTATTTATTCATTCAAAGGAGGAGTCCATCCGAAGGAGAATAAAGAACTGACTGCGGAGAAGGCGTTTGTGGAGCTTGTTCCGCAGGGGGATCTCGTCTATCCCTTAAGCCAGCATATCGGTAAACCTGCCGCACCTGTCGTCAAGAAGAACGACCCGGTGCTTGCCGGCCAGCTGATTGCGCAGGCAGACGGCTTTATCTCCGCGAACATTCACAGCGCCTGTTCGGGCAAGGTGAAGGCGATCGAGCGCAGACTGAACGCTTCCGGCGTTCCCTGCGACTGCATCGTGATCGAGAACGATGGGCAGTTTACGCCGGCACCCGGCGTGGGAGAGAAGATCGACTATTCCGGCCTGACTTCCCAGGAGATCATCGCGAAGATCAAGGACGCCGGTATCGTCGGTCTCGGCGGTGCGGGCTTCCCGACCAACGTCAAGATGATGCCGAAAAATCCTGAGGAGATCTACCACATCGTCGCGAACGGCGCGGAATGCGAGCCCGGCATCACCTGCGATGACCGCCTGATGCGCGAGCATACGGACTGGGTCGTCGAGGGACTCCGGATCGTGGTCTCCCTCTTCCCGAACGCGAAGGGCGTGATCGCGATCGAGGACAACAAGCCCGAAGCGATCCGGATCATGGAAGAAGCCGTGAAGGGCGACGACAGGCTCTCCGTGCTGACCCTGAAGACAAAATATCCGGAAGGCGGCGAGCGCAACCTCGTCCACGCCGTGACCGGCATGTACATGGAGTCCGGCGCGCTGCCGGCAAGCCTGGGCGTCATCGTCGACAACGTGGCGACGCTCGCGGCGATCTACCGCGCGGTCGCGTACAACGAGCCGATCATGACCAAGGGCTTCACGGCGACCGGCGACGCGTTCAACGCTCCCGGCAACTTCATCGTCCGTCTCGGCACATCCCTCAGGGAGATTGCCGACGCGGCCGGCGGCCTTAAGGACGGCGCGAAGAAGCTCATCCTCGGCGGCCCGATGATGGGACCGGCCATCTCGAACCTGGACGCTCCGCTCATCAAGGCCAACAACGCCCTGACCGCGATGATGGAAGACGAGGTCGAGAAGGCTGAACTGGAAATGAACCCCTGCATCCGCTGCGGCAGATGCACCCGCGTATGTCCGCTGGGCCTCGTCCCGCAGCAGATGGCGGTTGCCTGCGAGCGGAACGATATCGAGCGTTTTGTCAAGCTGAACGGCGCCGACTGCATCCAGTGCGGCACATGCTCGTTCATCTGCCCGGCCAAGCGCCCGCTGACCCAGCTCTTTAAGCAGACCAAGCCGGTTGCGATGTCCTACATCCGCATGCAGGCGCAGAAGAAGGAGGTATAAGTATGGAAGAGAATAGAGTTTTTAACCTTACTTCCTCCCCGCAGCTGAGGAGCGAGCACACCGTCACATCCGAGATGATGAACGTGATCATCGCGCTGCTTCCGGCGTCGGTCTTCGCGGTCTTCCATTTCGGACTGCACGCGCTGCTGGTCATCCTCATGAGCATCGTTTCGGCCTGCCTCACGGAGTTTGTCTTTGACTACATCGCGAAGAAGCCGAACACCCTGACGGACGGCTCGGCGGTCGTCACCGGCCTCCTGCTGGCCCTCTGCCTGCCGCCTTCGGTTCCGCTTTACATTCCGTACATCGGCGCACTGTTCGGCATTCTTTTCTCCAAGTGCATGTTCGGCGGACTCGGCAAGAACTTCATGAACCCGGCTCTGGCAGCCCGCGCGTTCCTGCTGATCTCCTTCGGCAAGGTCATGACGGACTACAGCACGGACGCGCTCTCCGGCGCGACCCCGCTCGCCATTTTAAATGAGGGCAGGACCGTCAACATCGGCGATATGTTCCTTGGTCTCGTCAGCGGCCACATCGGCGTGAGCGTCGGGCTGCTGCTCCTCGGCGGCATTTACCTGATCTGGAAAGGCACGATCAAGTGGCTGATCCCGGTCTCCACGCTCGGGTCCTTTGTGATCCTCATGGCGATCTTCGGCTCGGAAGGCCTTGATTTCAAGTACCTGCTCGCGGAGCTCTGCGGCGGCGGTATCGTCCTCGGCGCGTTCTTCATGGCGACCGACCCGGTCACGAGCCCGATGGGCGAAGCAAGCCAGATCATCTACGGCTGCTTCATCGGTTTCCTGTCGATGATCTTCCGCACGAAGAGCGGCATGACGGACGGAACCTCCTACGCGATCATCGTCGCGAACATGATCGTTCCGCTCCTTGACAAGTATGTCATCACGCATCCGTTCGGCATCGGCAAAAAGGGCCAGACCCTTCCGGTTCCGGGCGCGGAGACGAAGAAGGGCCTGAAGATCCCGATGTCCGCGGCTCTTCTCGCTGCGATCACGCTCATCGCGGGCGTCGCCCTTGCCGGCGCAAACGCCCTGACGGCGGACAGGATCGCGGAAAATGCGCTCGCCGAGAAGCTCGAGTCCTACTCTTCTGTTGTTCCGGACGCGGAGTCCTTCAGCTATGACGACGGCGTCGCGGATGCGATCGAGAAGATGAGCGGCGAGATCTACGGCGGCGGCAGCTTCGGCAAGGCCTACATCAACGAGGCGGTCGTCGGCACGGACGCTTCCGGAAACGTCATCGGCTACGCGGTCAGCGCGACCTCCATGGAGGGCTTCGACGGCGAGATCACGCTTTCGGTCGGCTTTGACACTGACGGCACCGTCCTCGGCATCGAGTTCACGGTGATCAATGAGACGGCCGGCATGGGCATGCTGGCGACGGAAGAGTCCTGGAAGTCCCAGTTCGCGGGCGTTAAGACGGACGCGTTCATCCTGAACAAGTCCGGCGGCTCCACGGCAGCCAACGAGATCGACTCGGTCTCCGGCGCTTCGAGAACTTCCGGCGCGGTCGTCAACGCCGTCAACGCAGCCATCGACTTCTATCAGAACTACATCGCTGCGTGAGGAGGTGAAGAGATATGAATACAAGCATGGAACGAATCTATAACGGCATCGTTAAGGAAAACCCCGTTTTCATCATGATGCTCGGCATGTGCCCCTGCCTCGCGGTCACGACCTCCGTTACGAACGCGCTCGGCATGGGCGTCTCGACAACCGCCGTCCTGATCGCCTCGAACGTGATCATCTCCCTCGTCCGCAAGGTCATTCCGGATGAGGTCCGCCTCCCGGCTGAGATCGTCATCGTCGCGTCCCTGGTCACGGTTGTCCAGCTGATCATGCAGGCATTTTTCACGGCACTGAACGACGCGCTGGGCGTTTACATCCCCCTGATCGTCGTCAACTGCATCATCCTCGGCCGCGCGGAAGCGTACGCCATGAAAAATGACGTGGTTCCGTCCCTCTTTGACGGCATCGGCATGGGCCTCGGCTTCACGATCGGCATCACGATCCTGGCCTTCTTCCGCGAGCTTCTGGGCGCGGGCACTGTGGCAGGATTCCGGGTCATGCCGTCCTTCTACCAGCCGATCGACATGCTGGTCAAGGCTCCGGGTGCTTTCCTGGTGCTGGGCGTCATCATCATGGTCATGAACGCCTGGGGCATCTCCTCGCGCCAGGCGGAGCTCGTCTCCGGCGACGGCTGCGTGGGGTGCGCTGCGAAGGACAACTGTGCGGCCTGCGAGAAGAAAGAAGAGGAGGTTAAGGCATGAGCGGCAATACATCTCTTATTTTGATCATTATCTCCGCAGCCCTGGTCAACAACGTCGTCCTGAGCCAGTTCCTCGGCATCTGCTCCTTCCTCGGCGTTTCCAGCCAGATCAAGACCTCGGCTTCGCTCGGCGGCGCGGTCATCTTCGTCATCACGATCGCTTCCGCAGTCGCCAACCTGCTGTACACGTTCATCCTGTCTCCGCTGGGCCTCGACTACCTGCAGACGATCGTCTTCATCCTCGTCATCGCGGCGCTGGTCCAGATCGTTGAGATGTTCCTGAAGAAGACGTCTCCGGGACTGTACCAGGCACTCGGCATCTTCCTGCCGCTGATCACCACGAACTGCGCGGTTCTCGGCGTCGCCCTGAACAACGTCACGGACGGCTACAACTTCATCGAGTCCGTGGTCTCCGGTTTCGGCACAGCGGTTGGCTACACGATTGCGATCGTCCTCCTCGCCGGCATCCGCGAGAGCATCGATGAGAGCGACCTTCCGTCTCCTGTCAAGGGGGCACCGATCGTCCTCTTCTGCGCGGCGCTGATGGGCATTGCATTTTTCGGATTCAGTTCGCTTAGCTAAGGAGGAGAGAGTATGAATGCATTGACACTGGTAATTGTTACCGTCATTCTCCTTGCCGTCATCGGACTTGCGATCGGCGTCCTCCTGGTCTTTGCGGGCAATAAATTCCACGTGGAAGTCGACGAGCGCGAGGCGGCTGTCCGGGAAGTGCTTCCGGGCAACAATTGCGGTGCCTGCGGCTATCCCGGCTGCGACGGCTGCGCGGCGGCTATCGTGAAGGGTGAAGCGGCGGTCAGCGCATGTCCGGTCGGCGGCGCGGCAGTGGCCGATAAGATCGGCGCGATCATGGGCGTGTCCGCGGAAGCGGTGGAGAAGAAGGTTGCATTTGTAAAATGCGCCGGCGACTGCACGAAAGCCCGCACCAAGGGCGCTTACGTCGGCATTAACACCTGCACCGCGGCGGCGGCGCTCCCGGGCAAGGGCGACAAGCTCTGCCAGCAGGGCTGCCTTGGCCTCGGCGAGTGCGTCTCGGTCTGCGAGTTCGACGCGATCCACATCGTGGACGGCATCGCGAAGGTCGACCGCAATAAGTGCGTGGCCTGCGGCAGATGCGCGAAGATCTGCCCGCAGCACCTGATCGAGATTATCCCGGACAAGGCGACCTACGCGGTCGAGTGCGCGAACATCGAGAAGGGCAAGCTGGTCAGGGAAATGTGCGACACCGGCTGCATCGGCTGCGGCATCTGCGCGAAAATGTGCAAATCCGACGCAGTCCATGTGGAGAACAACGTCGCTCACATCGACTATGAGAAATGCATCGGCTGCGGCGCGTGCGCGGCAAAATGCCCGTCCAAGGTCATCACCCTGCGCGAGCAGGCATCATAAAGGCAGAAATGAAAGCAGCACGGACTTTTCGTCCGTGCTGTTTTTATATGCTGAGGTACGATCCGCCTTACAGGCTGACAAGCTCGCCGGGCCCGATCTTAACGATGTGGCGGGGATACATGTTCAGCGTGTTTTAAGCCGCGTAAACGGCGGGAGGGTTTTATTTTTAAGGAAGATAGGGTATAATGAGGACAACACAGCCGGGAGGACAAGAGTATGAAGATGAGAGGAAAACCTGCCCTCGAGATCGTGGTGCAGACGAGGCCTGAGGAGACCCGGGAGTTCGACACGGAGCTCGGCCACGTGAAAATGATCCCCTTCGGTGGCACGGTCGACTGCGATCTCTTCCGCGGGATCTGCGAGCCGTTCGGCGTCGATACGCAGATCACGAACCAGGCGGGAGTGCGCCACATGTCGGCGCGCTACATGCTGACCGGGAAGGACTGCGAGGGGCAGGACTGCCACATTTATGTGGAGAACAACGGGTATTTCACGAACGGCGAGGCGCCGAAGCCGTTTCATACGGTGCCGACCTTCTGCACGGACTCGAAGGCGCTCGCGCCTTACCTGCACCGCAACCAGTTTATCGGCGAGGGGAAGCGCGAGAAGGACGGCCTGCACATCCGGTTTTACGAGCTGAAGAACAAGGCATAAGAGGCCCCGGCCTCTTATCAACATAAAAAGGATCAGGGAGGATGCTATGGAGTACAGAAGATTCGGAAACACTTACGCGGTCCGGCTCGACCCGGGCGATGAGATCGCGGAGAGTCTTAAAAAGCTTGCGGAAAATGAAAATATCACCTGCGGCATCATCAGGGGACTTGGGGCCGCGGACCGGGCGGATGTCGCGCTCTATGACATCGCGGCGAGGGAGTATCACACCAGGGTTTTTGAGGAACCCATGGAGATCTCTTCCCTGGAGGGAAATATCACCCGGAAGGACGGGGAGGTCTACCTTCACCTCCACATCACGCTCTGCGACGCCGGCCAGAACGCCCACGGCGGGCATCTGAGGTCCTGCCGGATCTCCGCGACCGGGGAGATCTTCGTCACCGCGCTTGAGGGAGAGCTCGGGCGGAAGGCGGATGAGGTGACGGGGCTGAATTTGTTTGCATTCTGAGGGAGGTTTCCAAACACTCAGGGACAATACAGGGACAATACAGGGACGGTTCCTTGGGGACGGTTCTGAAAAAACGGGCTGCATTTCTGCAGCCCGTTTTTTGAAAACCGTCCTCCGGGAACCGTCCCCATCGATTTTTTGAAAACCGTCCTCCGGGAACCGTCCCCATCGATTTTTTGAAAACCGTCCTCCGGGAACCGTCCCCGAAGTTTTATCTCTTTGCGACTTCCTTCGCCGCGTGGCGCGCGAAGGTCATGGTGCGGCCGCAGGCGAGACCGGTCATGAGGTTCGGATAGGTTGTCGAGAACATGCCGCCCGAGCAGTCGCCGGTCGCGTAGAGGCCGTCGATTGCGGTGCCGTCCTCGCGGATGACCTGCATGTCGGTGTTGATGCGGCAGCCGTTCAGGGTGGTCAGGTGCCATGCGCAGGTGCGGACCCCGTAGAACGGAGCAGTGTCGACCGGCGTCATGCGGTGCTGTTCCTTGCCGTAATCCTCATCGACGCCCTTCGCGCAGAGCTCGTTGTAGCGCTCCACGGTGGCGACGAAGTTGTCGGCCGGGATGTTCAGCTTTTGCGCCAGCTCTTCCAGCGTGTCAGCCTTCTGGACGTAGCCGTCCTCAATCAGCTGCTCGACTCTCGACCATACGAAGGAGTAGGGCATGTTGGAGAGAGCGCCGTTCGGGAACGCGAAGAGGCGGCAGCAGCCGACTTCGTCGAACTGTTCGCAGTACTTCTCGTTGTTCGCGTCGAAGACGTCCACGTAGGTGTGGTTCGGCTGCATCACCATGGAGTGAAGCATGAACTCGTAGGGCCCGGACTCGTTGCAGAAGCGCTTGCCGTTCAGGTTGACCTTGAGGAAGGGCTGCTCGCCGAACCAGAACCATTTGCCGGTGGTCTTGTAGCCGGCGGTCTCATCCGGCTTCACGCAGCAGCGGTTGAACATCATGGAGGCGTGCGTCGGGTCGAGAGCGGCGCCTGCCCACATCATGGCCTTGATGCCGGAGCCGTCGCAGGTGGAGCCGAGCGTGTAGTTGACCTTCATGTCGAGGGTCTGCGGCTGCAGGGCCTTCATCATCTCGGTGTTGGTGGCGTAGCCGCCGGAGCACATGATGACACCCTTGGAAGCGTTGATCTTCACGTAGCTGTTGGTCGCGGTATCGAGCGCGATCGCGCCGGTGACCTTGCCGGAATCGTCCTGGACGAGTCTGACGAGCTCGCACTGGGTGCGGATCGTGACTTCGCCCGGCTGCGAGTCGATGTACTCCTGGAAGGTGGAGTTCGTCGTGACGGTGTCGTCATTTGCGAATTCTTCGGTCTTGTGCGGGCTGTGGCCGGTCGCGTAAGCCTTGTCGCGGCCCGGGTCGTTGATGTTGCCGACGCCGCCCTCGAGGCTCATGTAGTATTTGCCGCTGCCTGTGAAGATGTCGGTGAGCCAGTCGACTGTGGCGCCGGACTCGTTGATCCAGACTTTGGCGAGGTCGCTGTCAATGTAGCCGCCGCTGTAGCGGACCAGCTCCTGGAGAGCTTCCATCTTGTCGATCTTAAGCTCGGGATACTCCGCGATCGCCTCAATCTGGAGCCTGGAGTCGATCGCGCCGATATCCTCGCGGATGCCGGTCGGATTCTCGCGCTTCTCGATCGCGTAGGTCTTCACGCCTTCCTCAGCCAGCGTCATGAGTGCCGGCCAGCCGCCGGTTCCGATGCCGACGACGAGGGCTTCCGTGTCGATCGTCTCCTTGATGTCCGCATCGGGGATCTCCGGAGCGGTGCCGAGCCAGTCGCCGGCTGCCGCCTCGTCCTCCTTGAGGACGACTTCCGTGCCACTCGCCTGGGAAATGCAGTCCGCAGCCGCCTTCTTGATCGCATCCGAGGTCACGGTCGCGCCGGAAACGGCGTCGACGTCGGCGCTCTGGGCGGAGAGAATTGCATTTTCCATATCGGGAGCGATCTTGCCGCCGATGTCCGGAGTCTCGCCGGAAGCGTCGATCTTGACGGCGGTGATGGACTTCTCGTCAAATGTCATCTCCACCTTGACGTCGCTGCCAATGCCCCGCGCGGTGGAAGTGTAGGTGCCGGGCGTAAAGGTGAGCCCGCTGGCCGCGTTGGCAGCCTCCTTGACGGACTCGGCGACGGATTCGATGTCCGTGCCGTTCGCTTCCACCGTGATGTCGGACGGCGTGGATCCGGTGCCGGATGAGCTGCTTCCGAGAGAAGCGGCGCCTTCAAGGCCTCCGAGAACGACGATCGAAGCGGCGCCGGCCGCCATGCCTTTCAGGAAGTCCCGACGGGAGATTGATTCTTTTGCCATGTAGATACCTCCGTAAAATATAAATACTTATGTGATATAACGCAGGCCGTTCAGCCCGCGTAGAATACGATGACCGGCAGCCCGACGTAAATGCTCTCGTAGAGCGCCTTCGCCTTGTTGAGCGGCAGGTTGACGCAGCCGTGGGAGCCGCTTGTCAGGTAGATCGACCCGCCGAACTCGCCTCTCCAGGTCGCGTCGTGCAGGCCGCAGCCCTGGTAGAAAGGCATCCAGTAGTTGACGAACGAGGAGTACTCGTAGCTGCCGTCCGGATAGCGGGTGCCGTGGAGCGTGCGGTCCTGCTCCATGTAGTAGATCGAATAGACGCCGCAAGGCGTCCGGTGCGACGGATCGTAGTAGGTCCCGCTCACGCAGGGGGTATCGAGGACGAGCGCACCGTCCCTGTAGTAGTAGACGTGCTGTCCGGAAATATCCACCTCGATGTAGGTGCCGCCGATGTTCGGGTCGAGCGAGGTCACCTTCTGGGAGTAGACCGGTTCGCGTTCCGCGCTCGTATGGTTCATGAGCTCGGAGAAGAGCTGATCGCTCTCGGCCGCCTCGTCGATGACGATCCCGTACGGATCGCAGGGCACTTCCACCTGGCCGTGGGCGGTCGAATTGAAGGCCCGGGTTTCGTGGAGCACGTTGGTCCTTTGGGCCAGGTCGTGCACAAGGCTGATGACGTTCCCGGAGACCAGCTCGGGATCGATATAATAAAATCCGTTGTCCTCCCGCGATACCCAGTTTCTGAGCGTTCCGCGGTCCAGCGTCTCGGTCTTTCCGTCCGGCAGGATGTAGGTCACGCGCGTATCCAGAAATGCGTTCAGGTTGTCGCGCTGGCTGATGAGATCCGGGTTGTCCGCAAAGACGACCGGGGCTTCGTAAATGCCGTCGGCAATCGTGAGGTCGATGAGGGACGCCCGCTTGTCCGCAGCCTTGAGAACCGCCTTCACGACGGCATCCTCGTCAGCTGTCGTTCCGGCCACCTCGGGGACGATGGAGAAGGTCCCGTCCTCCTCGAACCGGAGACCAGCGTTTTCGGGCGGGATTTCATTTTCCGGCTGAAGCTCCGGAAAGGCTCTCACCGCGTCCTCAAGCTGCTTTCGGTCGAAGTCCGTGCTCAGCGTGACCGTGTACTCCCGGCCGCGGCCGAGGCTGGCGATCCCCCACATGAGAGGATTCTGCTCGTCGAGGATCTGCTGCGTCTCCCCGCTGGAGACGTAGCGGTAATCAAAATCGCTGCCTTTCAGAGACTCCGTGCCGCCCCGGAACTTTACCGTGAGCGAATAATTCTCGGAGGAGAGGCGGAACCGCTCCTCAATCTCCGCCGGCGCAAGGTCGCCGACGCCTATGCCGTTGATGACCGTGCCGGGCAGGTATTTCGTTTTGTATTCTTCAGCGGTCTTCCCGTAGACGAAGCCGCCGGCCGCGAGGGCCGCAGCCCCGATGATGAGGCCGGCGATGAGGCCTTTCCGGCTCTTTTTTGCCGGCTCAGGGACCGGAGACGCGTCGATGCCCTGCGGCATGGTGACGGGCTCGGGTTCGGCCGGTGCCTCAGGCTCAGCAGCCGCCTCAGGTTCAGCAGCCGTTTCAGGTTCAGACGGTGCCTCAGGCTCAGCAGCCGCCTCAGGCTCAGCCGCGGCAGGCACTTCATTTTCAGTGACAGAAGAAGCGTCCGGGGTATTCTCTTCCGGACGTGCATCCAAATCAGGCATTACAACTCCCCTTCAATAATTATTTATAAACTCCCGTATAATATCATAACGCTTTTTATACATTTAGAAAAGAGAAAAATCATCTGATCCGCAAAAAAGAAGGCCGCCGTCTCTCCCGTGCGGGCGGGAGAGACGGCGGTCTTCTTAAGAGGAGGAAGAATGAATTCGTTAATCAGCTTCTTTCAGGGCTTTCTTCAGTCTCGCGATGACGATCTTCAGGGCTTTGATGCGGGCGTATTTCTTGTCGACGGACTCGAGGACGTACCACGGTGCGAAGGAGGTGTTGGTCTTCTTCAGCATTTCGTTGATGGCGTCTTCGTAGAGGTCCCATTTTTCGCGGTTGCGCCAGTCCTCGTCGGTGATCTTCCACTGCTTCTCCGGGGTGTTCTGGCGGTCCGTGAAGCGCTCGAGCTGGGTCTTGTTGTCGATCTGGACCCAGAATTTGATCACGACCATGCCGGCGTCCGTGAGTTCCTTCTCGAACTCGTTCATTTCGTTGTAGGCGCGCTGCCAGTCATTTTCCGAGCAGAAGCCTTCGAGGCGCTCGACCATGACGCGGCCGTACCAGGTGCGGTCGAAGATCGTGATGTGGCCGGTCTTCGGCAGGCGGGTCCAGAAACGCCACAGGAAATGGCGGGCCTTCTCCGGAGCCGTCGGGCTCGCAATCGGCTCCACGACGTAGCCGCGCGGGTCCAGCGCGCCGGTGATGCGCTTGATGTTGCCGCCCTTGCCGGCTGCATCCCAGCCTTCGTAGGCGATGACGACCGGGATCTTCTTGCGGTAGATCTTGTTGTGCAGGTCGGCCAGCTCCGCCTGGAGGCGGTCAAGCTCGGCCTTGTACTCTTCATCGGAGATGGTCTTGTCGAGCGGGATGTCCTTAAGGTCCGGGATCGGCTCGAGCGGGAAGGTGTTCTGCAGGATCGGAACGGCGAGCGCGTGGTTCTTGAGCGCAGTGTCGATCGCCTGGTTCAGGAAGGTGAGAACCTGCAGCTCGGCCCATTTTTTGTTCTTCGCGTCGATGATGTACCAGGGAGCCGTGGAGCGGTTGGTGTCCTCGAGGTAGCGGTCGTAGACATCGAGGCACTCGTCGTAGTGCTTGTTCTCCCAGAGATCGTCTTCGCTTACGCGCCATTTCGTGTTCTTGTCCGCGAGGAGCGCGTTAAGGCGGGCCTTCTGCTCCTTCTTCGAGATGTTGAAGAAGAATTTCATGACCAGGTAGCCGTTGTCGTGCAGCTGTCTCTCGGCGGTGTTGATGCTGCGGATGCGCTTCTCGTAGGTGGCCTCGTCGATCGTGCCGTCAAGCACGCCGTTGACGACCTCCTCCATCCAGCAGGTATCGAAGAACTGGAACTTGCCGGCCTCCGGGATCTGGATGAAGTAGCGGTAGAGGAAGGGCTTTCTCATTTCCTCCTCGGTCGGGGCGGCGTTGGTCGTCGCGACGCGGAAGAAGCGCGGGTCGATGTTCTGGATGACATCGGCGATGACGCTGCCCTTGCCGGCGGAGCCCCAGCCCTCAAAAATGACCATGACCGGGAGCTTCGCATCCTTGATCTTCATCTGGTTGGCGAACAGTTTTTCGCGCTCCTCCTTGAGGGAAGCCTTGACGGCCTCCTTGTCCGGCTGGAACGCCTTGGCAAAATCTTTAAGCATAGAGAGGATCCTCCGAAATAATATATATGTATGTATTTTAGTCCTTCTGAAAATGAAAACAATAGGATAAATCACGAAAAATCAAAGTAAAATTATGCAGAATGCACAGAGATGGTTTCATTTTTAAGAAATTCTTTGGATAAAGAGTGGGAAAATATACAGGTTCTGTGTTATGATAGAAAAAGCAGAACAGTTACCACCCAGAAAGAAGGAGGCGCGATATGCTGCTCATCAAAAATGCGTATCTGATCGACCCCAAATCCGGCAGCGAAGGCGTATGTGACATACTGACGGATTTCGGGCGGGTGCAGAAGATCGGGAAGGATCTGCCGGTGCCGGACAGCGCCGGGGTGATCGACGCGGAGGGACTCACGGCCGCGCCGGGGCTTGTGGACGTGCATGTGCATTTCCGGGATCCGGGCTTTCCGGACAAGGAGGACATTCTGACCGGGGCTGCAGCGGCGAAGAGAGGCGGCTTCACCACGGTCATCATGATGGCGAACACAAAGCCGCCCATCGACAATGTGGAGACGCTCCGGTACTGCATAAGAAAGGGGAAGGAGACCGGCATCCGGGTCCTTGCCTGCGCCAACGTGACGGCCGGCATGAAGGGGAAGGAACTTACGGACATGGAGAAGCTCTTCGCGGCCGGCGCCGTCGGCTTCACCGACGACGGGATCCCGCTTCTTGACGAGCAGATCGTCCGCGAGGCGATGAAAATGACAAAGCGCCTGCACGTCCCGATCAGCTTCCACGAGGAGGATCCGAAATTTATCCGGGAAAACGGGATCAACCACGGAAAAGCGAGCGAATTCCTGGGGATCTACGGGTCGCCGCGCGAGGCGGAGATCTCCCTCATCGCGAGGGACCTTCAGCTCGCGGAGGAGACCGGAGCGCTGATCGAGATCCAGCACATCAGCACGAAGGAGGGGGTCGCGCTCGTCAGGGAGGCGAAGAAAAAGGGGCTTGACGTGCATGCGGAGGCGACGCCGCATCATTTCTCACTGACCGAGGAGGCGGTCATTGAGCACGGGTCCTACGCGAAGATGAATCCGCCGCTCCGGACGGAGGAGGACCGGCTCGCGATCATCGAAGGCCTTCGGGACGGGACGATCGACTGCATCGCGACCGACCACGCGCCGCACACGACGGCGGAGAAGAAGGAGAGAGCCATCACGGCCGCGCCGAGCGGCATCATCGGGCTCGAGACCTCGCTCGCGCTGGGGATCACGGAGCTGGTGGAGAAGGGATACATGAGCCTGCCCGCGCTCATCCGCTGCATGACCCTGAATCCGGCGGCGATGTACGGGCTGGATGCCGGGTATCTCGCCGAGGGCGGGCCCGCCGACATCGTCCTCTTCGACCCGAAGGCGGTCTGGACCGCGGGCGGTTACGCCTCAAAGGCGGAAAATACCCCGTTCACCGGGCATAAACTCACCGGGAAGGTGATCGCGACGATCTGCAGAGGCAAAGAGGTCTACCAGGCTTAAACGGATTTCGTGACCGGCTCTATTCCGTGAAGGAGCCGGTACTTTTTCGGTGAGACGCCGTACTCCCTGGTGAAGGCCCGGTAGAAACTCGAGTAGTCGAGGAAACCGCAGTCCCGGCAGACGGAGGAGGCGGGCTCGCCTGCGAGGATTGCATTTTTTGCGGCGGTGACCCTCTTTTTCGTGATGAACTGGTGGAGCGAGAGCCCGCTTTTCTCCTTGAAGAGGTGCACCAGGTAGTAGGGGCTCGCGTAGAATGTCCCCGCCAGGCGCTCGAGCGTGAGATCGTCCGAGAGATGGACGTCGATGTAGTCGGAGACGAGCTGGAAGAGGTTCTTCTCCCCGCGGCTCTTTTCCGGCGAGGCGAGAAGGCTCGCCTGGCGGCTCAGCTTAAGGAGCAGTTCGGTGATGTAGTTCCGGATGAAGGCGGATTTTCCGAAGCGGTCCGCGCCGTATTCGTCCAGGATGAGGAGGATGACCGAGCGGAGATCGTTGAAGACGACCGGGTCAAAATGGAAAATGTAGGAGCCGACAAGGCGCACGTACTCGGTGATGTAGGTGTAGTCGGGAGCCAGCTGCCCCAGCGCCTCGTAGCTCTCGCGGGAAATCCAGAGGACGATCCGGCTGTAGGGCTTTTCCGGGTCCAGGACCCGGGCCTGATGGGGAATTCCGGGCGGGACGACGATGATGTCGCCCTCGGCGAGCGGGCGGATGCCTCCGCCGATCAGCATCTCGACATCCCCCTTGAGGAAGAAATAAAACTCGTAGTAGTCGTGGGAGTGGACGTTTACATTCTTAAAATGAAGATCGCTGTAGTAGAAAAGCTCGTAGTCCTTTGAGAGCATGTACTGGCGGGGCTGGAAGTCGGAGCGGATATTTTTCTTCATGGCGGTCTCCTTTGAAAACGGTCTTCTTACAGTATAATCCAGCACCGCAAGATTTGCAATGTTCTTCGCAATCTGCACAATATGTTTTTCGGCCCGGAAAGGGTATACTGTCATCAGAACTTAAATGAAGCACAACGCTTTATCAACATAGGAGGAAACCAAAATGAGATTATCTGCTGAGAGCTTAAAAGACAGGGCTGCATGGGAAGAGAAGGGCTACCGCCTTCCGCAGTTTGACCGCGAAGCCGTCGCGAAGGCGACGCACGATGCGCCGGAGTGGGTGCATTTCGGGGCGGGAAATATTTTCAGGGCTTTCCAGGCGAACGTCCTGCAGAATATCCTGAACGCGGGCGAATATGACAAGGGCCTCATCGCAGTCGAGGGCTTTGACCATGAGATCGTCGAGAAGGCTTACCGGGCCAATGACAACCTCTCCCTGCTCGTCACCTTAAAGAGCGACGGCAGCATCGAGAAGACGGTCGTCGGTTCCATCGTCGAGACCTGCATCCTCGATCCGAATTTCGCTGATGAATTTAAACGCCTGAAGGAGATTTTCCGCGCTCCGTCCCTCAAGATGGGGAGCTTCACGATCACCGAGAAGGGCTACAGCCTCGTGGACGGCAAGGGCGCGCAGCTTCCGGCGGTCACCGCGGACTTTGCAAACGGCCCGGCTGCCCCGGCAAGCTACCTCGGCAAGGTCTTCGCGCTGCTCTATGAGCGCTACAAGGCCGGCGCTTACCCGGTCGCGATGGTCTCCATGGACAACTGCTCGCACAACGGCGACCGCCTCTTTGCGGCGGCGGACGCTTACGCAAAGGCCTGGGCTGCGAACGGCCTGGTCGACGAGGGCTTCGTCGCCTACATCGAGGATCCGAAGAAGGTCTCCTTCCCGTGGAGCATGATCGACAAGATCACCCCGAGACCGGACGCTTCCGTTGAGGCGATGCTCCGCGCCGACGGCTTTGAGGGCCTCGATCCGATCGTCACGACCCGCGGCTCGCACGTCGCTCCGTTCGTCAACTCCGAGGAGAGCGAATATCTGGTCATTGAGGACGCGTTCCCGAACGGCAGGGTCCCGCTTGATAAGGGCGGCATCATCTACACGGACCGCGAGACGGTCGACAAGGTCGAGACCATGAAGGTCTGCACCTGCCTGAACCCGCTGCATACCTCCCTGGCTGTCTTCGGCTGCATCTTAGGCTACGACAAGATCTCCGCCGAGATGAAGGATCCGGAACTTAAGAAGCTTGTGGACATCGTCGGCTACAAGGAAGGCCTGCCGGTCGTCGTGGATCCGGGCGTCATCAACCCGAAGGAGTTCATCGACACGGTCCTGAATGTTCGCATCCCGAACCCCTTCATGCCGGACACACCGCAGCGCATCGCGACCGATACGTCCCAGAAGCTGGCGATCCGTTTCGGCGGCACGATCAAAAAATACGCTGCCTCCGAGACGCTCTCGGTCGAAGACCTTAAGCTCATCCCGCTGGTCCTGGCCGGCTGGTGCCGCTACCTCATGGCGGTGGACGATGAGGGCAATGCCTTCACGCCGAGCGACGATCCGCTCCTTGAGACCGTGACGCCGTTCGTCGCCTCCTTTAAGCTCGGCGACGGCACGACCGCCGCGGAGGCGAAGGAGAAGCTCCTGCCGCTCCTTAAGGACGCCAAGATCTTCGGCGTGGACCTCGAGGAGGTCGGCCTTGCGGACAGGGTTGCCGGTTATTTCTCGGAGCTCATCGCCGGCAAGGGTGCCGTCAGGGCAACGCTTAAGAAGTATCTCGACTGAATAAAAATGAAAAAAAACGAAGCCGCCTCTTGCAATAAGCGGCGGCTTCGGATATAATGAGGAAAGGAAATGTAAGCGCTTTCAAACGGCGCGGCTTTCATTTTCGAAAGGATGTATGAGCATTTATATCAAAGCTGCATGAAGGAGGATCCAGTCATGAATGATGTGCTTAAGAAACTCGGTGAAATCGGTATCGTCCCGGTCGTCGTGCTCGACGATGCGAAGGATGCGGAGCCGCTCGGCAAGGCCCTGATGGAAGGCGGCCTTCCCTGCGCAGAGGTCACATTCCGCACAGCGGCGGCGGAAGAGTCCATCCGGATCATGTCCGAGAAGTTCCCGGAGATGCTGGTCGGCGCAGGCACGGTCCTGACGATCGATCAGGCGAACCGCGCGATCGACGCCGGCGCGAAGTTCATCGTCGCTCCGGGCCTCAACCCGAAGATCGTCCAGTACTGCATCGACAGAGGCGTACCGGTCTGCCCGGGCACCTGCACTCCGTCGGATGTGGAGCGCGCTCTTGAGCTCGGCCTCGACACCGTGAAGTTCTTCCCGGCTGAGCCGTCGGGCGGCCTCGGCTTCATCAAGGCGATCGGCGCTGCTTATGTCAATGTCAAGTTCATGCCGACCGGCGGCATTTCCGCAAAGAATGTCCGCGAGTACCTCGCCAACAATAAGATCCTCTGCTGCGGCGGCAGCTGGATGGTCAAGGGCGACATGATCAAGGCCGGCGAGTTCGACAAGATCAAGGACATGGTTAAGGAAGCTGCCGATATCGTGAAGGAAGTCCGCGGCTGAAGAGAGGAGAAGAACGATGGAACTGAATCTGAGAGAAAAATACACCTATGATGCTGTCTCCCTCGGCGAGGTCATGCTTCGCCTTGATCCGGGCGAAGGCCGGATCCGCACCGCGAGAAGCTTCCGCGCATGGGAAGGCGGCGGCGAGTACAACGTTATCCGCGGCCTGCACAAGTGCTTCGGCCTGAAGACGGCTGTCCTCACGGCTTTTGCCGACAATGAGGTCGGTCTCCTCATGAAGGACTTCATCGAGCAGGGCGGCGTTGACACTTCCTTCATCTACATGAAGAAGACGGACGGCATCGGCCGCATCTGCCGCAACGGCATCAACTTCACTGAGAGAGGCTTTGGCATCCGCGGCGCTGTCGGCTGCTCCGACCGTGCGAACACCGCCATCTCCCAGGCGAAGCCGGAAGACTTCGACCTTGAGTACCTCTTCGGCACCCTCGGCGTCCGCTGGCTGCACACCGGCGGCATCTATGCGGCTCTTTCCGAGCAGGCTTCCGAGACCGTCATCGAGGTCATCAAGACCGCCAAGAAGTACGGCACGATCGTATCCTACGACCTGAACTACCGTCCGTCCATGTGGAGCGCGATCGGCGGCCTTGAGAAGGCCCAGGCTGTCAACAAGGAGATCGCGAAGTATGTCGACGTCATGATCGGCAACGAGGAAGACTTCACTGCATGCCTCGGCTTCAAGATCGAGGGCAACGACGAGAACCTCAAGGAGCTCAACATCGAGGGCTACAAGAAGATGATCAACGAAGCCGCGAAGACCTACCCGAACTTCAAGGTCGTCGCCACGACGCTTCGTACCGTCAAGACCGCGACCGTCAACGACTGGAAGGCTATGTGCTGGGCGGACGGCGAAATCTACTTCTCGAACGCTTACGACGGACTTGAGATCATGGACCGCGTCGGCGGCGGCGACTCCTTCGCTTCCGGCCTTGTCTACGGCCTCATGACCACCGGCGATCCGCTTAAGGCCGTCAACTACGGCGCAGCTCACGGCGCGCTGGCGATGACCACGCCGGGCGACACCTCCATGGCTTCGAAGAAGGAAGTCGAGGCGATCATGGGCGGTGCCGGCGCACGCGTCAAGAGATAATCTTAAAATGAAAGAAACGGTTCCCCTTTGCGGGAGCCGTTTTTTTGTGCCTGAAGAGGCGAACTGCATGAAAAAGCTTCTCTTCGAGGCGAAGAGAAGCTTTCCCGGGAAATGTATTTATCGGATAACTGCGATTACTTCATTTTCAGAGCCGGCGGCCTGCGGCGGAATGATATTTCCGTCAATCTTCTCGCCGTTCAGGGTGATCTCGACTGCGCCGCTCTCAAGGTGATTCGGATTCTCGACCCTGATGTTGTAGGCAGCGCCGCGGAAGACGCGCCTTACGTTGAAGCCGTCCCACTCCGACGGAATGCAGGGGCGGAGCAGGAGGCCGCCAAAATCCGGGTAGATGCCCAGAATGTACTGGGAGGCATTGACAAACGTCCAGGAGGCTGTGCCGGTCAGCCAGCTGTTCTTGCCCTCCCCGAAATGCGCGGCGTCGCGGCCGGCCACCATCTGGCAGTAGGCGTAGGGCTCGGTGCGGTGAATGTCCATCTTGTCCTCGAGGAAGGACGGGGTGATGCGGGTGTAGAGACTGTAAGCCCTGTTCCCGTGGCCCATCTCGGTCTCGGCGATCGAGACCCAGGGGTTGTTGTGGCAGAAGATGCCGGCATTTTCCTTGTATCCCGGCGGATAGGAGGAGACCTCGCCGAGGTTCAGGTGATACTCCTTGTAGGCGGGCTGCAGGATCATGATGCCGTACTCGGTCTCGAGGAGCTTCGCGGTGGAGTCGAGCGCCTTCTGGGCCTCGCCGGTCTCTTTGCCGATGCCGGCCATCACGCAGAAGCCCTGCGGCTCGATGTAGATCTGCCCGTCCTCGCAGGTATGGGAACCGACCTTTTCGGAGTGTGCGTCGTAGGCGCGGAGGAACCATTCGCCGTCCCAGCCTTCCGTGAGAACCGTTTTTTCCATGGCGTCTGTTTCGCGCTGCGCTTCCTCGGCCTCCTTAAGGAGCCCTTTCAGTCTGAGGATCTCCGCGTATTCGCGGCCGTACTTGACGAACATGGCGGCGATGAAAACCGACTCCGCGACCGGGCCCTCGGAAGGACCGGTGGTCTGGAACGGCTCGCCCGGCTCGTCGGAGAAGCAGTTCAGGTTCAGACAGTCGTTCCAGTCGGCGCGGCCGATGAGCGGCAGGCCGTGAGGACCTTTGTGCTCCGCGGTAAAGCGGAAGGACCGCCGCAGGTGCTCCAGGAGCGGAGCAGCAAGGCTCTCGTCGTTGTCGAACGGGGTCATCTCATCGAGGATGCCCAGATCGTCGGTCTCGCGGATGTAGGCGGAGACGCCTGCGATCAGCCAGAGCGGATCGTCGTTGAAGCCGGAGCCGATGTCCGTATTGCCGCGCCTGGTGAGCGGCTGGTACTGGTGGTAGGCTGAGCCGTCCGGAAACTGGGTCGCGGCGATGTCGAGGAGCCTCTGACGGGCTTTTGCAGGGATCAGATGGACGAATCCGAAGAGATCCTGGCTGGAATCGCGGAAGCCCATGCCGCGGCCGATGCCGGATTCGTAGTAGGAGGCGGACCGGGACATGTTGAACGTGACCATGCACTGGTACTGGTGCCAGATGTTGACCATGCGTGTGAAGCGGTCATCCGGCGTGCTGACCGTGAAGGTGGAAAGCAGTCCGTCCCAGTAGTCCCGAAGGGCGGCCAGGGCGGCGTCGACCTGCTCGTCCGTCGCGTAGCGCGCGGCCATCGCTCTTGCAGGCGCCTTGTTTACAACGCCGGGGGCTTCCCATTTTTCGTCTTTTTTATTCTCCACATAGCCGAGCAGGAAAATGAGACTCTTCTCCTCGCCCGGCGCAAATGTAAGATCAAACTCATGCGCGCCGATCGGCGACCAGCCGGAGGCCTTTGTGCAGCGGAGCTTCCCGGCGAGGACTGCTTCCGGAGCTTCCGGGCCGCCGTAGACGCCCAGGAACTCATCGCGGCTGGTCTCGAAGGCATCCGGCCCGGCATTGACGTGGAAAATCGCGTAATGGTTCCGGCGCTCACGGTACTCGGTCTTGTGATAAATCGTCGCTCCGTCGATCTCGACTTCTCCGGTCGAGTAGTTGCGCTGGAAGTTGGTCATGTCATCCATGGCGTTCCAGAGACAGAATTCCACATAGGAGAAGAGCTTAAGGCAGCGCTCCCTGGTGTCTTCATTTTTAAGGCGGAGGCGAAGCACTTCGCAGGTGTCCCCGATCGGGACGAAGGCCGTGACTTGCGCGGAGATGTCATTTTTGCGGCTGCTTATCATGGTATAGCCCAGGCCGTGGCGGCAGGAGTAGGCGTCAAGCGGCGTTTTCGTCGGCTGCCAGCCCGGATTCCAGATCACATCGCCGTCCTTGATATAGAAGTAGTGGCCGTTGGAATCCTTCGGGGTATTGTTGTAGCGGAAGCGGGTCAGGCGAAGAAGCTTTGCGTCCTTATAAAAGCTGTAGCCGCCTCCTGTGTTGGAAATCAGGGTAAAGAATTCCTCGCAGCCCAGATAGTTGATCCAGGGGAGCGGAGTTTTCGGGGTAGTGATGACATATTCTTTTGCTTTGTCGTCAAAATAACCGTATTTCATGAAGAATTCCTTTCATTGATGTGCGAAATCACTTAAACGATTGCATAGAGAATTGCTCAACTTAAACGTTTACTTTACTCAAATATAGAGCATATAACTCGAAAATGCAACAACAAATTTCGAAAAGACAGCGGGAAAATCCGACGGAGAACACCGGATCGTGGCGCCTGGCAAAGACCGGAACAACATGAAATGTGAAAAATGCACAAAATAAGGATGGAAAAATTGGAAATAGTCACAAAGTTTAAAAGTGACAGAAAATCATGTTGACATTTTTTAAAAAAGAGCTATGATGGAATTACGAAAACGATTAAGCTGTTTACGGGCTCTACCAGGGAGAATGAGATGGTATCGCTGAAAGATATAGCAGCAGCCTGCGGTGTCTCGGTTGCGACGGTCAGCAAGGCACTGAACAACCAGAGCGACATCAGCAGTACAAGGCGGGAAGAGATACGCCGGAAGGCGGAGGAGATGGGCTATCACCCGAACCTGATGGCCCGGGCCCTGAAAACCAGAGTGACGCATGACATCGGGGTCCTGTTCTCGGACGATTTCATGAGCGGGCTCACGCATCCGTTCTTCTCGCAGGTGCTGGAAGGCCTGAAGGTGGGGGTGGAAGCCAGGGGCTACGATCTCACCTTTATCGACAGGGGCCTCGGCGAGGAAAAGCCGGATTACGTCAATCACTGCCGCTACCGCAACCTCGACGGGGTGGTGATCGCCTGTGTCGACTTCACGAAGCCGGCGGTGATCGATCTGGTCAGGTCGGAGATCCCGCTGGTGACGATCGACCACGTTTTTGACCAGTGCGCGACGATATCATCGAACAACGCACAGGGGATGCGGGCGCTGGCAGAGTACGTTGTCAGCCGGGGACACCGGAAGATCGCCTACATACACGGGAAGCCCTCCTCGGTGACAAATGCAAGGCTGGCCAGCTTCTTCAGGGTGATGGAGGAGAACGATATCAGGATCCCGGAAGAGTATCTGCCCGAGATCGACTATCTCGACGTCGCGGCGGCTGAGAAGGCGGCGATGCAGCTCATCGGGCTGAAAGAGCGGCCGACATGCATTTTATTTCCCGATGATTACACCTGCATCGGCGGGCTGAACGCGGCGAGGTCAGCGGGTCTCAGAGTCCCGGAGGACATCTCGATGGCGGGCTACGACGGGGTGCCGGTCGCAAAGATCATCAGCCCGAGGATCACGACCTACGAGCAGGGCATGCGGGAGATGGGCATGAAGGCAGCGGAGAAGATCGTCGAGCTGATCGAGCGGCCAAGGACGGCGCTTCGCGACAACACCGTGATCGACGGAAAGCTTCTGGCCGGAGAGACAGTCCGGGATATTCAGTAAGGTATCAATATTGCAGTTCGCAATATCAAAATATTAATCTACTATTTTTTATGGAGGGACATATGAACAGAAAATGGTTCGCATTAGCACTTTCGGCAGTTATGGTGTCCGGTCTTGCAGCGTGCGGAGGCAGTGCGGCTCCGGCGGCTTCGACAGCTCCGGCAGCGGAGAGCACAAAAACAGAGAGTACCGCAGCGGAGAGCACGGCGGCGGTTGAGTCTGCCGCACCTGAGAGCGAGGTGACTGTGGAGGGCACAACGTCCACACTGAACATCTACTGCTGGAACGAAGAGTTCAAGACCCGTCTTGAAGACCACTATCCGGGATACGAGAAGATCGACGCGACGCACGGCAAGATCGGTGATGTCGCCGTCAGCTTCAACATCACCCCGAACACCGACAACGCCTATCAGAACAACCTCGACACGACACTCCTCAACATGGACAGCGCGCCGGCGGACAGCAAGATCGACATGTTCTTGGTCGAAGCAGACTACGCGCTTAAGTATGTCGACACCGAGTACACGATGAACGTCAAGGATCTCGGCATCACGGATGAGGACATTTCCAAGCAGTATAAGTACACGCAGGATATCGTTACGGATTCCAACGGCAACCTGAAGGGCCTTTCCTGGCAGGGCTGCCCGGGCGTCCTCATTTACAGCCGTGACGTTGCCAAGGACGTCTTCGGAACCGATGATCCGGAAGCCGTTCAGGAATATGTCAAGGACTGGGATACATTCGCCGCGACAGCTGACACGCTGAAGGAGAAAGGCTATCAGGTCATGTCTTCCGTCAACGACAGCTACCGTGTATTCTCCAACAACGTCTCCGGCAAGTGGGTACAGGACGGCAAGATCGTTGTTGATCCGAGCATCGTGAACTGGGTTGAGGATTCCAAGGCGCTCGTCGACAAGGAAGAGACCGGCACACACGCTCTCTGGTCCGACGACTGGAACAAGGGCTTCTATCCGGACGGCAAGGTATTCTGCTACTTCGGACCGGCATGGATGATCGACTTCTCCATGGCTGCCGATACCGAAGGCTCCATCGCCAACGCAGGCGGCTGGGCTGCAACCGTCGGCCCGCAGGGCTTCTTCTGGGGCGGCACATGGATCTGCGC
>OCTX011953658.1_pt1 | contig 33424 bp, 34 predicted proteins | sample 1539691 | NCBI WGS metagenome assembly OCTX01 (sample SAMN02144231, study PRJEB22623) | gut metagenome | biome: sheep rumen | host: Ovis aries | place: New Zealand
GGCAAGTCGTAACAAACTCTATCCCATGCTATTCAAGCAGAACCGCAAGACATTGGTATGGGGTACGGAGGACTGGACAGTGTCCGGTGTACCTAATTCAGAGTCAGAAGTGGAGAACGGCACGTGGGCGCGTTACAACCTGACAGAAGTTATATCACGCAGACCGGAAGAAATCCTTGGACGGCAGACGGCACACAGGTACAACAACCAGTTGCCGCTTCTCGCAAAAATCATTGATGCCCATCAGGATCTCTCCATACAGGTACATCCCAATGACGAGATGGCGAAGCGTGAGCATAACAAGTTTGGTAAGTCTGAGATGTGGTATATCCTCGATGCAGAACCAGGAGCATACCTTTATGCAGGCTTTAAGGAACAGATTACTCCGGAGCAATACAAAGAACTTGTTACTAACGGCACCATAACCGATGTCCTCGCAAAACACGAGGTACACAAGGGCGATGTTTTCTATCTCCCCTCCGGTCGTGTGCATGCCATCTGCGGAGGCATCAAACTCGCAGAGATACAGCAGTCCTCTGATGTCACCTATCGCATCTTTGACTATAACCGTCCTGGTCTTGATGGCAAACCACGTGAGTTGCATACCGAACTGGCGGCAAAGGCTATTGACTATACAGTCTATCCTGATTATAAGACACCGCATGAAGAGAATGTAGGCGAAGCCAATGAACTACTGAATACCCCATTCTTTAGCATCAAGATAGTAGAGACAACAGAGCCCTTTCATAGGAATATGATAAAGTACGACTCCTTCATTATCATGATGAATATCGGTGATCCGGTCACCGTTCGTGTCCGTGCCACTGGCGACGAGGTCCTTGTCCCTGCAGAGTCATCCTGTCTCATACCTGCAGCTATTGCTGATTATGATCTTATTCCTGTCCATGGCACGGCGAAGGTTATGGAAGCATTCATAAATAACAAGAAGTCGATAGGTAAAACAGTAAAAGACTTCTTCCATATGCTATCTAATAGATAATAGTTGAAAGATAATAAATAAAAATATATGTTAGAAAAATCATCTAAAATATATGTTGCAGGCCACAACGGCTTGGTGGGTTCTGCCATTTGGAACAACCTGCTTCAGCGTGGTTACACCAACCTTGTTGGCCGCAGCCATAAGGAGCTGGACTTGACAGACCAGTATGCTGTCAAGAAGTTCTTTGATGAGGAGCAGCCCGATGCTGTGGTACTGGCAGCCGCCTTTGTTGGCGGCATCATGGCAAATTCGCTGTATCGTGCTGACTTCATCATGATGAACATGAAGATCCAGTGCAATGTCATCTCAGAGGCCTATGCCCATGGCGTCAAGAAACTGTTGTTCTTGGGTTCGACGTGTATTTATCCTAAGAATGCACCTCAGCCTATGAAAGAGGACTGCCTGCTCACATCACCATTGGAGTACACCAATGAAGAGTATGCCATCGCCAAGATTGCTGGTCTGAAGATGTGCGAGAGCTACAACCTGCAGTACGGCACCAACTACATTGCCGTGATGCCCACCAACCTCTATGGTCCGAATGACAACTTCCATCTGGAAAACAGCCACGTGATGCCAGCTATGATGCGCAAGGTCTATCTTGCCAAGCTCATTCACGACGGAGATTGGGAGAAGATTGCCATTGATCTCAACAAACGCCCCGTCGAAGGCGTTACCGGCGAGGGTTTAACAGAAAACTCTACACTTTCCACTGACTCTCAACTCTCAACTCTCAACTCTCAACGAGAAAACGCATTGAGCGTTTTGGCCAAGTATGGCATCTACGACAACCGAGTCGTATTGTGGGGTACAGGAACACCGCTCCGTGAATTCCTGTGGAGCGAGGATATGGCTGATGCATCAGTTCATGTGCTACTAAATGTTGATTTCAAGGATGTCATTGGTATTGAGAAATACAGTTCTGTACATTATGGAGCTAGTACCGATGGCGCGGTGGATAGAAACCATAGCGCCGGTCGTGGCGGAGCAATCCCTTCACTGGGAGAAATCCGCAACTGCCACATCAATGTAGGCACCGGCAAGGAACTGACCATCCGTGAGCTCTCCCAGCTGGTTGTCAAGGCCGTAGGTTTTGGGGGCGATGTAGCCTTTGATGCCAGCAAGCCTGATGGCACTATGCGTAAGCTCATTGACGTGAGCAAGCTGCACTCTCTGGGTTGGACGCACAAGGTAGAGATAGAGGATGGCGTCCAGAAACTGTTTGATTGGTACAAAAATTCATTAGAGTCTTAAACCTCTCAAACCTTTAAACCTCTTAAACTATCTTGCCCTTGCGGGCAAAGCTGAATTAACAGTTAACAAGTTAACATTTTAACATCCCAACTACAGGCACAGGCTCCCTACGGTCGCCAGAGCCTTCCGCTAAAGGAAGCGGTACAGCCCGTAGCTCCGTAAACTCCGCCACCGGCTGGATTATAAAAGCGGCAAAGCCCACACAAATAGAATTGAAAGATGAAACAGATATTCCAATACATCAAGACAATGCCATTTAAGGGATGGGCAATGGCTATTGCTACCCTAATAGGTTTGGTATGTCTCGCTGTATCTTGGATAAGTGGTGATGGTATTGTTGCAGTTCTTTCTTTTGTAATAGCCGTCGTTCCTGCAGTAATCTGGTTCTCTGATTATCAGGAGTATTTGAAGTTACAGCAAAACGTTACCCAACTAAATGAGTGGCGTAAGGACATTAATACGGAGTCAATAGAAAACCCTGAATGGGCGCGTGTAATAACAGACACTAATGACAAAGTATTGTTCGGGATAAAGCAAGATGGCTCAGTTGAATGGTATATAGGTGTTCCCAAGCCAATCAGAGACGAATTGGAAAAGCTAAGAGAAGAGATTGCACAACTAAAGAAACAGAATGAGCTTAATTGCTGATGCGATACAGGAAAAGTGCTTGGCATTTGGAGATAGGGTAATCAAGTCGAATGATTACCTTCTCAAAGGGGCTGCAAATACTAAGCCTACTTACAAGATAGTCAAGGGTAAGAGAGTATATGAGAAATCAGTACCTGTTTACTTGCAGTCGGTGAGTAATCTGTGCAATCAGCTATTGCGAGCAGGAACCTCAATCGGAGCAAATAATGCTGAAGCTACAAGCGCTATCAGTAAAGCAGATTTTAAAAGTAAAAGTTATATAGCATTAAAGGAGGCACGTGAAAGCCTTTATTGGTTGGAATTGTTGCATAGAAATAATTATCTGACAGATGAACAATTTAGTAGTATTTACGCTGACGCAGAAGAATTAGTAAAAATTCTTGTTGCAAGGTGCAAGAAGTTAGATGCCGAGTTGGGCGTTAGCAAATAAACTTCAGCCCTCATCCTTCCGCCCTCAGACATCAGCCTTCAGACCTCGTTAATTCTCTCATATAAATCGGTTCAATAAGTCCCGATGGCCTGTTCCTTTTATGAAGAAAACACGTATTCTTTCTTCCATCTTCCATCTAATCTCTCTGTCCACTAGTATAGGAGCATCACCAGTAAAGTGATTCGATTTCTTCATTTAACTCAAGTATAGTAAGCAGCAAGTGGAGTGAGATTTAATAATCCAAGTTTAATTGCTAAATACTCTAGACATCAAATATATCATATATGGCAAGTGATAATAAACAAATTGCAAGGAATCTGATCTTTAATACTATTTCTTTTGCAATTAATTTATGCATTTCTTTTTTCTTTACTCCATATCTTATAAGAACATTAGGTAAAGAGGCATATGGCTTTTTCCCTCTTGTTAATAATATGATTGGGTATAGTTCAATTTTGACAGCAGCATTTGGGTCAATGGCTGGTCGTTTTATAACGATGAGCTTTTATAAAGGGGATATAGAAGAGGCAAATAAATATTTCAATTCTGTATGGGTTGCGAATATTGCATTATCAATATTCTTTACTTTAGTTTCTGTAGTTGTTATTTTTAATATTTCTAGCATATTAACGGTACCAGATTATTTGCTTAGTGATGTTCAGATAATGTTTGCATTTGCAGTCGGTTCCATGATAATATCCTTATTAACAGGAATGTTTGGATTGGGAACGTATGTTAAAAACCGAATAGACTTACAATCATCTATAACAGTTGTAACAAATTTAATTCGGGTCTCTGCAATTCTTCTGTTATTCTATTTCTTAATACCTTCCATTGTATATATAAGTTTGTCTGGTTTTATAGGAGCGTTGGTGGGGATGTTTTTTAACTTTTCTTTTAAGAAAAAACTACTTCCAGAATTAACATTTGCACCTTCTTCATTTTTTAGTCTTAAATCGGTCAAAACTGTATTAAATTCTGGAATGTGGAATTCATTAAATCAATTAAGTCATTTATTATTGACACAGTTGGATTTATTGATTACAAACATATTTATAGGTGTTGCTGCAACAGGTGACTATGCTATCGCAAAAACTGCACCTACGTTGATACTTCATTTGTTAGTAGTACTGTCTGGAACATTTGCTCCACATTTCAATATACTATATGCAAAAGGTGAAATTGATCATCTAGTCTATGAAGTTAATAAATCAATGAAACTGATAAGCCTTTTGATAGGTATCCCCATAGGTTTTTTGCTTGTGTACAGTATAAGTTTTTATGATTTGTGGGTTCCAGGACAGGATTCAAATACTTTATATTGGTTGACTTTTATTACCATATTACCAATGATTTGTGGTGGTAGTGTTAACCCTGTATTTGGTATTTTTTCAGCTACAAATAGATTAAAAGTGCCTTCATTAGTATTATTGGGCGCAGGCATTATAAATACCTTGGCAATATATATATTACTCAAGACAACTAATCTTGGAATATGGGCTATTCCGTTAGTGGGTGCTGTACAAGGAGCATTGCGGAATTGTCTGTTTACAACTTTATATGGAGCACATTGTATTAAACAAGAGCTAACGATTTTCATTCCCTCCTTATTAAAAGGAATTGCAGGAATGATGATTGTTGTTCTTATTAGTATGTTAACAAAGCAGTTTGTTGCAGGCACTACTTGGTTTAGCTTTTTGTTTGCATTCGTAATTATTGTAGTGCTATCATTAGCGATTAATTCACTATTAATCTTGAATAAGAACGAAAGGCATTTTTTGTTAATAAAAATTCCTATAATAGGAAAGCGATATGTTGAGAAAGCGTAATTGGGGAATTGTTGTATCCTGTTTTGTGTGTATGATAGCTGTATTGTTATTGATACCATATCACTATTACAGCCATAAAAAAATTCATGTTTCAATTGATGACGTATGGACATGTTTTAACGAATTATCTAAAGACAGCATGTCATATGAGACTATTTATGAACATCCATTTTTTATGAATTTAAAACTGGCTCACGAAAAAACAGGTGCAAAGTTTACTCTATATGTATTCGAAAGAGCAAATAATTATAGTATAGATGATATACCGCTCAAGTATATAGAGCAATTAAGGAGAGAAAAAGACTGGCTTCGGATAGGTTATCATGTTTCAAGCGATACTGCAACCAGGGAAGATATTGGATTTTTATCATCATTTAAGCAATCATTTGAACATGTAAACGAAAAATTGGGTGGGGCTAATATTTTACGGTTACAGTATTATTATGCTACCCCCGAAGAAGTTTCTTATCTTAGCAGAAAAGGAAAATTAACCTTGTTATCTGCCGATGATGATAGAAGAAGTTATTCTTTGCCGTTATCACTAAATGATTCATTAATAAAAAAAGAATCCATACAATATAACAATATAAATTTTGAACGAACAGATATAAGGATAGAAAAACCTGATGGCCCATTGAAAGAACTGTATCTAAATAGGAATGACGAAACTATCGTTTTGTTTACTCATGAATGGGCATTGAAAAATAAATGGAATAAACTAGAAATGTGGTTCTATTTGTTTTTCTTCTCAATATATAATTGTGATTTTATAATAAACTAAAAAAATGGATAAAATAAAAAGATTTATAGATATTTATGTGCCAGTAGAGTCCTGTACTTTCAGATGTCATTACTGCTATATTACTCATCACAGACTATTCTCTAATAAACTTCCTGTTCTGAAATACTCTGCAGAACAGGTCCGTAAAGGACTATCCAAAGAGAGAATGGGGGGGCCTTGTCTTATAAACATCTGTGGAGGGGGTGAAACGTTACTCCCTCCAGAAGTAATAGGTTATATTCGCGTATTGCTCGAAGAGGGACACTATGTTATGGTGGTGACCAATGCCTCTGTTACAAAAAGACTTAAGGAAATAGCAGAATTCCCCCCAGAATTAATGAAAAGGCTTTTCTTTAAATTCTCTTATCATTATTTAGAATTAAAGAAAAGGAATATGTTAGACAAATTCTTTGATAATGTTAAAATGATGAGTGATGCAGGTGCATCATATACAATTGAAGCAACGCCCTCTGACGAGTTGATACCTTATATCGATGAAATGAAAGAGGCCTGTAAAAAGAGAACAGGAGCTGTCAATCATATTACAGTAGCAAGAAATGAAGCAGCAAAAGGTAATTTGCCTATTTTGACATCTTATTCTGATGAGGAGTATCATGGTATTTGGAAATCATTTGACTCAATATTTTTTGAATATAAATTCTCCATATTTAATAAAAAAAGGACTGAGTTTTGTTATGCAGGTGACTGGTCGTTTGTCCTTAATATAGGTACTGGAATGATGCAACAATGTTATTGTACATATTATAGACAAAATATCTTAGACGATCCTACAAAGCCAATCAGGTTTTTGGCTGTTGGTAATAATTGTAACCAGTATCATTGTTATAATGGACATGCATTCTTGGTTCTTGGTGATATACCAGAACACAAAGCACCTACTTATGCTGAAATAAGAAACCGATTTTGCAATGATGGTACAGAATGGCTAAAACCTGAAATGAAGTCTTTTATGTCTACGAGGTTAAAAGAATCAAATGCTGAGTATTCAAATTCTAAAAAAAGAATAGTTAACTTCGAAATAATGATATTAAAAGTGGTATCTGAATATAAAAAGTTATTAAATAGGCTACGTTGGAAATGGAATTATTACAAAAGAAAGGTCAATTAAGAGAAATCATACGAAATTCTCTGATACCATTGATAGACAATGATTATATTTTCATTGACTTGCCATATTATAAAAATATTGGTGATATTCTTATTTGGAATGGAACAGAAGCTTTCTTGAAAGAAATAAAGAAAAAATGTTTGTACCGTGCATCATTTTATACCTTTGATTATCGTCAGTTGTCTTCATCTGCAATTATAATTATGCAGGGGGGAGGAAACTGGGGTGATTTGTGGCATGAGCATAATGATTTCAGGAAAGAGATTATAAAAAGATACCCTCAGAACAAAATAATTATCTTACCTCAAACTATTTATTATGAAGACGATAATAATTTGAAGAATGATTTTGAATGTTTTTCTCATCATGAGAAATTGATAGTTTGTGCAAGGGATAAATATTCTTATGATATTATTAACAAGAATCTGAATACCCAAGTGTTGCTACTTCCTGATATGGCTTTTTTCTTGGATATTACGATAAAGAGAAAAATAACAGGAAGATCTCTATTCTTCAAAAGAAATGATAAGGAATTAAACACTAATATTAGTTATAATATTGTTCCCAAGAATGCGGAAGTTTCTGATTGGCCAACGTATGAAAAGAAAGTATTTATCGATAAATGTTTGGCCCGTCTTCAATATTGGATAAGTCATTTTTATCCTCAATTCAGTTTTAGCAAATGTCACAGATTTGAAAATTTTATATATTTCCATATCCTGCGTTTTGTATACCAAAATGCTGGAATAAAGTTACTTTGTAATTATGATATAATCTTTTCTACTAGGCTGCATGCAGCTATATTAGGTGTTTTGTTGGGGAAAGAAGTCGTATTCTTTGACAATTCTTATGGTAAGAATAGTAATTTCTATCATTCATGGCTTGAAGATTTGGATAATATAACTTTAGTAGAAATAAAATAGAGATTTAAAATATGCATGGTTATAACGTAAAAATAAAGCCTTCAGATTTACTACCAGGCGTTACAGGTATTATGCGCGTTAAAAACGATGCACAGTTTATTGAGATGTGTGTTGAATCCTGTATTGATGCCCTTGATGAACTGGTTATAGTGTGGAATGAATGTACTGATAATAGTGCAGAAGTAATAGAAAAGGTTTGTAAGAAGTATCCAGGAAAAATCAAAGCGTATGAATACCCCTATAAGGTTTATTCAATCAATTTGTCTTTAGACGAATATGAATTTATAAAAGTACAGCCGGATAATTCTCCTCATCTGTTGTGCAATTATTATAATTTTGCTTTATCACATGTAACTCGGCAATATGCAATGAAAATAGATGCCGATCAAATATATTTCACAGAAAAATTGAAGCATTGGTGCGATGTTTATAGAGGAGCGCCAAGACAAAAAACTCTATCCGTAAGATTTGGCTATGTTCTATGGGTATATAGGGAATTGATATCTCGTTACAATAGAAAGAAAGAAAGAATACATCCACTATTGCCACACATTAAAACGAAGTTCCTGTGGAAATCCTATATGGATTATGTAGCTTATAAGTCAAGGAACAATGGTAATCCCGTTTCCATGTCTGGCTTGAATGTGATAAAAAACAAAGATTGGTATGTTACTTTAGGTAGAAAAGGTGAAGATGTCAATGTTCTTCCGCCCTATAATGGAATAGATGATCATTTAATATTCAAAATGACAGAAAATGTCTATTATCGCAGAGACGATAACAAACATTACAATTTATTGCGTGGAGATAGCTATTCTTATATTGAATGGTTTATGCATGATGGCGGTCGACACTTATATATAGGGCCATGCTGGTTCCACATTAATGCAATGAGGGAAAACATTTATCCTAAGTTGTTGGAAATGATGAAGGAATATCCCAATGCATTTTGCTCCATCGATAGTTTTCTGAAAATGGATTATGTTTCTCAATTGCTAAAACGAATGGATGATAATATGCTAACTTTCTATGTTAAAAACTCATTCCATTTTGTGCATCAGTGTACCTCTTTTGAAATTCAAAAATATGTTCCATTGTTAAATAAAATACATCTGTAGTAATGAAAGTAGTACTGTTAGCAGGAGGTTTTGGATCTCGCATAAGCGAAGAAAGCCAATTCAAGCCCAAACCAATGATTGAAATTGGCGGTATGCCAATATTATGGCATATCATGAAAGAGTATGCCTATTATGGCTATAACGAGTTTATTGTCTGTGCAGGCTATAAGCAGGAGTATATTAAGGAATGGTTTGCAAACTATTTCCTTCACAACTCTGATGTTACTTTTGATTATCGCAATGGTAATAATGAAATGACCGTACATCAGACAAACATGGAACCCTGGAAGGTGACGGTGGTTGATACTGGTTACAATACCATGACAGGTGGCCGCATCAAGCGCATACAGAAGTATGTAGGTGATGAACCTTTTATGCTTACATACGGTGATGGTGTTTGTGATGTGGAAATAGATAAACTGGTTGAATTCCACAAGAAACATGGTAAACTTGCTACTCTAACCGCTGTGAAGATGGCTCAAGATAAGGGCGTTCTTGATATAAGTGAAAACAACTCTGTTCGCTCGTTCCGTGAGAAAAGTGCAAGTGATGGCGCTCCAATCAATGCAGGATATATGGTGTTGCAGCCTGAAGTATTTGATATGCTTGACGGAGATTCATGTGTGTTTGAGAAAACTGCATTGGTTGAACTGGCAAATAAAGGCGAATTGATGTCATACATCCATGAAGGTTTTTGGCAGTGTATGGATAACATACGTGAAAAGAATATGTTGGAGAACCTATTAGCACAAAATAAAGCGCCATGGAAACGATGGGCTAGACAGGTACCTAGCATTGAAGCTCGAAAAGTAACAGGAAACATTTAAGATATGAGTCAAATAGAAAAGGTACAGATAATACCTAGGCGTTTAATCTCTGATGAGAGAGGCTGGTTCCTGAAAGCAATTATGGGAACAGAGGAGGGCATACCGTCTCATACAGGAGAGGTATATCTCACGATGGGAAAGCCAGAACAGGCTAAAGGTGGACATTACCATCCAGAGGCGGTTGAGTGGTTCACTATCATAGAGGGTGAGGCCATTCTCAAATTGGAGGATATGGAAACTCATGAGCGTAGGGATATAGAGATGTCGCTTGAAAAAGCTATAACGGTGTTCATACCTAACAATGTTGCTCATATTGTGGTTAACAATAGCGATAAGGACTTTATTCTTCTCGCTTATACTGATAAACTCTATGATCCTGCTGATACAATTGCATATACAATTAAGTAAATTATGATAGATATATTCAACAACTTTTATAAAGGCAAAACAGTCCTTGTATCCGGTCATACCGGTTTCAAGGGCTCTTGGCTAAGCATCTGGCTCCATGAGTTAGGTGCAGATGTGGTAGGCGTAGGCTTGGAACCTTACTCTGAGAAAGATAACTTTGTTCTCTCTGGCATTGGTAAGAAGATTAAGGCTGACATCCGTGCAGACATCCGTGATGGAGAGAAGATGAAGGAAATCTTCGCTCAATATCAGCCCGAGATTGTTTTCCACCTTGCTGCACAGCCTTTGGTTCGACTCAGTTATGAGATCCCTGTAGAGACCTATCAGACTAATGTGATGGGCACCATCAACATCATGGAAGCCATCCGTGCTACGGAGAGTGTGAAGGTAGGTGTGATGATAACCACTGACAAGTGCTATGACAACAAGGAGCAGATGCGTGGGTACAAGGAAGATGACCCGTTTGGTGGTTACGACCCCTATAGCTCCAGCAAAGGTGCTTGCGAGATAGCCATCCAAAGTTGGCGTAGGAGTTTCTTTAATCCTGATGATTACGGTAAGAAACACCATGTAAGCCTTGCCAGCGTACGTGCCGGTAATGTGATTGGCGGTGGTGATTGGGCTAAAGACCGTATCATCCCTGACTGTATCCGTGCTTTGGAGGCTGGTAAGCCCATTGACATACGTTCGCCAAAGGCTGTTCGCCCTTGGGAGCATGTGCTAGAACCACTGAGTGGTTATATGCTGTTGGCTCAGAAAATGTGGGAGCATCCAACGGAATACTGTGAGGGCTGGAACTTTGGTCCTGAACAGGAGAGTGTGCTGACTGTTTGGGAAGTGGCTTCTGCTATGATTAATAACTTTGGTTATGGAGAATTGAAAGATGTGTCAGATCCTAATGCACTCCATGAAGCAAATTTGTTGATGCTTGATATTACCAAGGCTAAGACACGTTTAGGTTGGGAACCTCGGTTGGATGCAACGCGGTGTGCAATCTTGACTTCTGATTGGTATAAACGCTATAAGAAAGAGAATGTATATTCGATTTGTGTAGACGAAATTGAAAAATTCATTAGTTAATATGAAAATAACGATATTGGGTAGCAATGGCTTCCTGTCAAATGCTATTGCAAAGTATGCCAACAAAAATAATTGGGCACTTGATGTTTACGGACTGGATGAACCCATTGGAGTTCAGTATGACAGGTTCGTAAAGTGTAATCTGATGGATGCTGAGTTGGATTGCTCAGGTCTCATGGATTCTGATATAGTGGTTTATGCCATTGGTGCAGGCATACAATCCAATTTGAAAGAGGGTTATAATTTGATTTATAGCTTGAATGTAACAGCCCCTGTTACTATCTGCAATAAGCTGAAGGAACTCGACTATAAGGGCTTTTTCGTAACATTCGGAAGTGTATTCGAGATGGGCGAGACCAAGGAGGCACATTTCTTCACAGAAGAAGAAGTGATGTCTTCGTCCGCACCTGCACCAAGTGACTATGTTGTGTCCAAACGCATGTTAACACGCTTTGTTACCAGCTACAAGCATGATTTCACTCATTGGCATTTCATCATTCCTACCATCTATGGAGAGGCAGAGAATCCAAGGCGTCTTATTCCATATACGATCAATGCAATAAAGAATGGTGAAGAATTACACTTTACGGCAGGTGACCAAACTCGTCAGTATGTCTATGTTGATGAAGTACCAAGACTGTTAGAATTGTCGTTCGACAAAAAATTACCGTCTGGAATCTACAATATTCAGGGGAAGGAAACTCTGACAGTGAAAGAGATTGTGACCCTTATTCACAAAGAAATGGGAAAAGAAGTACCAGAGGATTGTTTTGGCACAGCGCAGAGGACTGACGTTGGCATGAAGTATTTGGCACTTGATGGTACGAGATTGAAAGACTTGGCAGGTTTTGAAGCAAAAATGAGCATTTTGGAGAGTATAAGTAAGTATTAGTTAGAGGATGAAACATTTATCAATAAATATACCAACTTACAATAGATGCACATTTCTGAGAAAAAATCTTTCAATTATTATTGATCAGCTCAGAGAATCACAGCTGCAGGAAGAAGTAGAAATCAATATCTCGGATAACGCATCCAATGATGGTACAGAAAATGAAGTACATGAATTCATTGAAAAAAATCATGATATATCAATTAATTACCTGAAACAGGAAAAGAATTATGGTCCTGACGTGAATTTCATTGAAGCTATGAAGATGGCTTCGGGCGAATATTCTATACTATTTGGAGATGATGATTTCTTTGAGCCTGGATCAATCGAAGCAATATTTGATTTGTTGGAAATAAATAAAGACATCACATTTTTCCTGTCAAACCGTATTGAAGTAGATTCCAATGACAGTTTTTATTCAAAGACCCCATTTTTACGCTCCGATATATCAAATGAGAAATTTGATTTTAGTATAATTAATGATGGAAGGGCATTTTTCTCTTTGGTTAGGGATCATGGAGGCATTCTTTCTTTCATCTCATCTGTTGTTTATCGTACTTCGATAATAAAAGAAGTTGGTGCTTATAATGAGAAATGTACTGGTTCATGTTATTCTTTTCTTTATTATTGGTGGTCGTCGTTGGCTTCTGGAAAGAAAATAATGTACATAAATGAGTATTTTGTACGAGCTACGACAATCGGTTCTACCAATGCAAACTATGGAAAAGGGTTGAAAAGATTATTAGTAGATACTGAGGGCCTGTCAACAATAGCTAATGAAGTGTTTGTTAAAGAACGATTAAAATACAAAAAAGATTTCCTTGCTGCTTGTAGACGCCCTATTGCATATGGGCGTATAGCTTCAAGCTATTTTCCATCCAATAAAAAAGAAAGGGCGAGACTGTTGCGTTCTATGTCATCATGTGATTATTCAAAATCCGAAACGGCCTTTTTGTGTTATATATTTAATCTCAGAAACGGAATAAAGATTTGCTTAAAGAATATCCTTCCGGATGTACTTACGGGATTTCTTAGAATGTAATGATTATTATATGGGAGTGATGTTAAAAAATACTATACGCAAACCTAGTACATCAACACTATGGATCGTTGTCGTTTTTGTGTTTATGTTAGCGACCATGAGGTGTTGGATTGGGTTTGGAGGACGTAAACAATTGATGATATACGCCTTTCCGGTCCTGATGTTCCTTTTATATGTGTTGAGGCAGGTAAAGTATGTCTTTAGGGCGCGGTACATAATGTTTTGTAGTATAATGGCCGTTGTCGCTTTGTTAACACTTAAAACTGAACAGAATATTAATGGTTTAATCTATCAAATATGGCCTGCGTTAAGCATATTGTTTGTTTTGTGCATACCTGACGAAGAGAAGGAATATGTGTTTTCTAAAATTATTGAATGGTTTGGCATTTTAATGGTGTTTTCTATACCATTGTACTTAATTACAATGATATATCCTATGCCTAGTCTTGGTCCCATTGAAGCAGACTATGGCAATAGTGAAGTTGTAGCAGGTATGTATACGAATTATTTCTTCTATATTGCACCTCCTCAATCAGGTGGGACTTTTCTTCGGTTTAATGGCCCTTTTATTGAACCAGGCGATTTGGGCTGCGTGGCTGCTTTCATGCTAATGGCTGCTCGTTTTGACTTTAAAAGATATAAGTATCTTTGGGCTGTGCTGGCCGGTCTAATTTTGTCTTTTTCTCTGGCCGGATATATGCTTGTTCTGTTCGCATATTCTGCAAAGTCTATATATGATAATAAAGCAAGAACGAGGTTATTGATAATAGGATTTGTGGTGGTACTTGCTGTTTATTTGTTTGGCGTGTTCTATAATGGTGGTGATAATGTTATTAATGATACTATTTTGTCACGTCTTGAATCTGATAAAGATAAAGGCTTCATAGGTAATAATCGCACATCGTTATTGAAATTAGACTATTTTTATGCAATGTTTAGTAATCCGCAAACTATGTGGTTCGGATATGATCAGGCTACTATTGATAGGCTTTTTGAATATGACTTAGGAGCTGGTTTTGTTAATAAAGCAATTGTTGTTGGTATGGCAGGTGTTCTTGGACTCTTCTTACCTTTTTTTTACTTCTCGTTTACTTCCTCATCACGAAAATATGCGATGCTGTTTTTCGTTTTTTTTCTTTTATATTTCTTTCAAAGAGCAGAAACTACATGGATCGCGTATGTGATGAGTTATGTTTTTGGAATTGTTATACAGGAACGTGATAAAGCAATAGCATGAAAAAAATAGCAATTATTTCATATTATCATACAGAGAGTTCCCTATGTCTTGCTAAATATATTGCACAATCAGGTTTTCAGGTTGACTACTATTTTTTTAGGCTTTTTCAGGGGGAGAATACGATGTCTGGTATTGAGTTTCAAAGGGCAAAAAGGCGTCTGGGAATTCATCAATTGGCTGAGAAAGAGATTCCTGAGATGTATTCCTATGCAGGAAATGCACCGATAAAATTTTTTACCATAGGTACTATAGGCGAAATTCCTAGATATAGGTGGTTTTCATGGATAATCATGAAGCTATCTATGTTGCAAGTTAAATCGAAAAAATATGATGCCATTAATGTCGTAGGTCAAGTTTCTCCCGTTTTGAGGATACACAATTCTCTAAAAATGGAGAATCTAATTCATACTATTCATGAGGTTGGCTCTCATCAAAAAAATATACCAACGACACCCCTTATGAACGCAATTATTAGGGATCATAGCAAAGTGATATTTCATTCTCAATCTACATGTGACAGGTTTAAAGCTATAGGTGATACCAGCCATAACAAAATTGCGATAATACCTTTTGGTAAGTTCGAAACAAATCTACTCTATGAAAAGGATGAGGATTTAAATTTGGATATACCTCAGAATAAGACAGTATTTCTTTTTTATGGCTATATCAAACCTTATAAGGGGCTAGACCTCTTAGCAGCAGCTATGGAGAGGTTAAAAACAATATCTGACAAGTTTACGCTAATCGTTGCAGGTATGGGCTCTGATCCCAATTTGGATACTTTTAACCGAATGGAAAATTGTATTGTAATAAACAGATATTTATCCAATAATGAGATGATGAGACTAAATCGGTTATCCTCTGTCGTATTGATGCCTTATCATACTGCCTCACAAACAGGTATAGCCCCAACTGTTTTCATGTTCTGCAACCCTATCATTGCGACGCGAGTGGGTGCTTTACCTGAGGTAATAGAAAATGGAAAGAATGGTATTCTGGTAGAACCGGAGGATGTGGATGCATTTGCAGGTGCAATGAAGCAAATGGTGGAAAATCCTGAACTAGTTAAGGAACTCAGTAAAGGAGCTAGTCAGTTTGGCAATGGCGACAAATATGACTGGAAGGCTATTGCAAAGAAAACAATAGAATTTTATTTCAATTAAAGATGAAAGTAATCATTGTCACAAAAGTACCTTTCCCAAATGGCATGGCAGAGACACAGCGTGTGAAATGTTATGCTCGTAGTATAATAGAAGAGGGAGTAAATTGTGAAGTCATTATATGTAGGAGAACTGAGTATAAAAATTCTTCACTTAGGAATGTTGAAGGTAAAGGAGTATATGAAGGAGTACCTTATTTTTATATAGGAGGAACGCCATTACGAGGTTGCAATAAGATTATAAGATTTATAAATGATATAATTGATGAGAGAAGGGCTGAAAGATATTTAAGAGATAATCTTTCTAAAGGCGATGTCCTTTTTCTATACATGGGCGCCAATGTAAACCTGATGCTTCGCTATATGAAGGTTGCTCATTGTAAGGGGGCTTTTTGTGTACGTGACTTATGTGAATTGCCATATGGGACAGGGGATGAAACACAAGAAACAATCAGATTGCGTAAAAAAACTATTGAAAAGCAATTCCCAAAGCTTGATGGCATTATCAGTATCTCTGATACTTTAATGAATTTGGCAAAAACATATACACTCCCTTCGTGTAAACACCTTAAAGTTCCTATTCTTGTTGATTTTAACAAATATCACTTGCCCAATAATTCTTCTTTGGCTGAAATTCCCTATATATTTCATTCTGGAACACTTTTTCAGCAGAAAGATGGTATCTTGGGAATGATTGAATCCTTCGGAAAGGCTGTAGCAAAAATAAATCGCCCAGTGAAGTTTATCAGCACTGGGAATATAGAAAAGTCTCCACACAGGGATGAGATTCTTACATTAATCACCCGCTACAGTCTTGAAGACAAAGTGTTGTTTACAGGTTTTTTGAGTGACGAACAGTTAAAAGACTATCTTTCAAAAGCTACTATGGTTATCATCAATAAGTATCGTACGCAGCAAAATAATTATTGTTTCTCAACAAAATTGGGAGAGTATTTGGCTGCGTCAAAACCAGTAATAATAACAAAGGTTGGTGAAGCCATGCATTGGCTAAAAGATAACGAAAGTGCCTATATTGTTGAACCGGAAAATGTGGATGCATTAGCTACTACAATAGAACAGGTTTTTAATCATCCGGAAGAAGCTCAATTAATAGGGGAGGCTGGTCAAAGAGTTTGTCGCGAATGTTTTGATTATCGTGTATGGGGTAAACAAATAGTTCAATTCTTTAACACATTAGGTAAATAATATGGTCTTAAAATAAACTTTCCTGTGAATAACATTTTGAGATATTAAAGAGATTTTTCGAAATATTGATTTTATCATGAATAAGTTTAACCCACGGAGGATCTGTTTGTCTATACTATTCAGATTATCCAAATATTGGAAAGACGACCGATCTTTCTTAATAGTATCATATTTTTTGTGGACAGGGCGTATATTACATCTTAATAGCCCCAAACGATTTACAGAGAAAATACAGTGGTTAAAAATATATGCTCGTAAACCAGAATATACGAATTTGTCTGATAAATTTTTGGTAAAGGATATCGTTGGTAAACTAATTGGATATGAATACATTATACCAACTATTGCTGTGTATGATTTTGTTGATGATATTGACTATGAAAAACTGCCCAACCAGTTCGTTCTGAAAGCAACAAATGGTGGTGGTGGTTGTGCAGTGGTAATATGTAAAGATAAAAAATCGTTTGACACTCTCGTTGTTAACGAGATGCTTAAACCTGCTATGACATCTCAGGAGAACTTAATATATAGAGAACGGAATTATGATGGCATTACTCCACGTATTATTGTCGAACAATATATGCAAAATGGTGATGATTCTGAATTGACAGATTATAAATTCTATTGTTTTGATGGACGAGCAGAGTACTGTCAACTTATTGCTAATAGAAGAGTGAAAGAAACAATCGATTTTTACGATAGGAAATGGGAACACATGCCATTCTGGGGTCTTAATCCTGATTGTACTCAATCGGATAAAATAATGCCCAAACCAGATAATTATGATTCGATGTTGGTAATAGCAGAAAAATTAGCAAAAGGCATACCTTTTGTACGAATAGATCTCTATAATATTAATGGGAAAATATATTTTGGGGAGATGACTTTTTATCCTGCTTCTGGTTTTGGATCTTTTACTCCAGACGAGTGGGATTTTAAGCTGGGGGCTATGCTGCATTTACCATGTAATTAAATTTCAATCATCAATACTGTTTACAATATAATTATATGAATTTACTGCACTACGTCTGCAACTAATATTGATATTTTCCTCTTATTGTTTGTGGATAGGTGCGACACAATAAATTGAGAATGAGACATAAAGTTCTTTTTTTTGTCCAAGATGATGTGGGCGGAGCAGAACGTATTTCTGTGCTTATTGGTAAAAGTCTTCCTTCAGAGAAGTATGAAGTCAGTTTTTGTTTGATAGAGAGAAATTCCAGTTCAAGTATAGCAGATTTTATACCTAATGGTTTTCGTATATTACGTATACCTAATAATAATCCGATCAAATTAATGTGGAAAATGGTTTCTGCTATATTAAAGGAAAAGCCATATGCAGTGTTTTCTTCAGTGATAAATTTGAGTAATAAATATCTTCCTTTCCGTTGGCTATTTCCTCAGGTCAAGATAATAATCAGGTGTGATAACTACCTCTATACATATACGCCTAAGCAGCAAAAAATGATTTCATGGCTCTATCCTAAGGCAGATTGCATTATTGCTCAAACCCAGGAAATGAAAGACGAGTTGGTTAATATCGGTATAAGTGAAGAAAAAGTTGTTGCCCTCCAGAATCCGATAGATAAACAAACAATTGATACAAAGGTTGCAAGAGCAGCCACTCCTTATCCCGATAATGGAAAAAAACACTGTGTGGCAGTAGGGCGTTTTAATAGACAAAAGGGTTTCGATTTGCTAATTGATGCTTTTATAGAGGTGCAAAAAGAGAGAAGTGATGTTGATTTGTATATTGTAGGTGATTATACATTGGGAGGAGGCGAAATATATCATAACCTTATGAAGAAAGTGGTAGACAGTGGACTTGGCGACCTTGTGCATTGTGTCGGTTATAAAGAAAATCCGTATGTCTATCTAAAAAATGCTGATTGTTTCGTCCTTTCCTCACGATGGGAAGGATTGCCCAATGTGTTGATAGAATCTTTATATCTCGGAACACCAGCAGCAGCTTTTAAATGTATTCCTGTAATAGAAAGGATAATCGATGATGGTATAACAGGTTGTTGCGCAGAAAAAGAAAGTGTATCATCCTTGGCTAAAGCTATGAAAAAAACTTTAGAACTAGGTGTGATAAAGTCTACGTATAAATCATCTTCAATTTCAGATTTTACTCATCTATTTGATGATTATACTAATTAAGTTTACAATTTAAATGTAGTTTTTCTATTATGAGTTTGAGTATATACCTTGCAATAAACATTTGACTATCTTATGAGAGTTTTGATAATTAATACAGTTCCAACAGAAAAGAACGGCATTACAAATGTTATCTATAACTACCTGCACAACATAGATAGGACAGAGATGACATTTGACTATCTTTCAATTAATGAACCTGAAAGATCATATCGAGAAGATGTGGAAAACTTGGGGGGTAGGATGTTTGTATTGTCACGATTGGAAATGAATGTCCTTTCATATTGGAACGCATTGAGAAATCTGATAAAACAGAATCGCTACGATGTAGTTCATGTACATGGGAATAGTCATACGTTAGTTCTGGAATTATCAGCTGCACGAGCAGCGGGTTGTAAGGTTCGGATAGTACATAGCCACAATACTACATGTTTAAATCCGTTATTGCATAAGATTTTATTCCCTGTGTTTAACCTTTTATATACACATGCATTGGCATGTGGAGACGCAGCTGGCCGATGGATGTTTGGTTCTCGTCCTTATATGGTTATCAATAATGGTGTAGATGTACAAAAGTTTTCTTTTGACAAAGAGAAAAGGAAGAGTATACGTCAGCAACTTAATATTTCTGACGGAGAAATTTTAATAGGCAATGTGGGGCATTTTTATGGCAAAGTAAAGAATCAATCATTTGTAGTAAATGTTTTTAATGAGCTGTTAAAGAAATCAAACCGATATAAGCTCTGTTTGATAGGTGATGGTCCTTTACGTGACTCTGTTAATCAGCAGGCTAATAGTTTGGGGATAGCAGATAAGGTGCTATTTCTGGGCAATATTGATAATGTTAACGACTATCTTAATGCTATAGATATAATACTAATGCCTTCTTTATACGAGGGGTTACCTTTAACACTAGTTGAACAGCAGACAAATGGATTGCAGTGTGTCGTTTCTGATGTTATTACAAAAGAGGCTGATAAGACAGGAAATCTATATTTTATTTTATTGGATGAATGTGTCACAAAGTGGGTGGAAACAGTTACTTCCATTGATTGCTTATCATTTAGAGGACTTCGATCAGATAAAGCGATAAATGATATTACGACTGCAGGTTATAATATCCAAATTGAAGCTGAAAAACTAAATAAATATTATCTTAAATGTAAGTTGTAATTATGAAAGGTAACGGTAATGGATTTGCAACGATTCTTCGAAAATTATATTTTTTCTGCTTGCCAACTTGTGGTATGAGAAGTCGTTATATCCAAACACACAAATCTCTTTTTCACAGTATTGGAAAAAAAGTCATGTGGCAGCCTCGACAGTTTCCTGCTGACCCCGAACTCATATCTATAGGTGATAATGTAAAACTGGCGGCTAACGTGTCATTCGTTAATCATGATATACTTTATGGCCTATTCAATAGTATGGATAATACAAAAGAGTTTAAGAAATATCAAGGCTGTATAAAAATTGGAAATAATGTAATGATTGGTGCTAATACAATGATTCTACCTAATGTACAGATAGGTAATAATGTTGTGATTGGGGGGGCAGTATTGTTACTAAAGATTTACCTGACAACTGTGTGGCGGCTGGAGTTCCATGTAAGGTTATCGGAGACTTCGAAACTTTGAAGGAAAAATATAGACAATATGAGTTCTTCTATAATGTAGAAGATTATTGGAACCAGTTCAGGGAAACAAGAGAATCAAAATGCAACAAATAAATTTCTAGAAGTAATGATTGAAAAAATCTTCAATACGTTTTATAATAAACTCCCAAATTCAGTAGAAGATATAATGCCTATTTATGAAGGATGTAAGTTAGTAACATGTTTAACCCCCTATTACATGACTATCATGGAAGAGTCGGATTATGATATGTACAACGAATTTGACTATATCTGTTCTGATGGGAGTTACCCGTTGAAAATAAACAGATGGGTTGGTAAACCTAAATCAGTCCGTTTGTCATTTGATATGTCCTCTATGGCTCCTGTAGTGTTTAAAGATATGATTAAACACGAAAAGAGTTTATATATACTTGGAGCTAAACCTGATGAAGTAGAGTTGTCTGTTAAAACAATAAAATTACATTTTCCTGAATTGAATATATCTGGTTATCACCATGGGTATATTAATGATTGTAAGGATGATGTTGTAAACCTAATTGTAAAATCCGGAGCTAATGTATGTATAATTGGTATGGGTGCGCCTTTGCAGGATGAAATGGCTGTACGTCTTAAGAAGGCAGGATTTGTTGGCTCAGTATATACATGTGGTGGCTTCATACACCAAACGACTGATGGTATAGTGTCTTTTCCAGAATGGACAAACAAACTTAATGTTCGCTTTATTTATCGGTGGTTTCATGAGAAAGGTGTATTTGCTAGAACACCTCGTCAATTATGGGGATGTCTAAAGTATGGATGGTGGTTGAAAAGAGCAAAGTTATAATAAATCATTATGTTAGATACGTTTAATTTTCATCATATAGGAGTGGCTGTTAAGGATTTGGATGCTACTGCTTCTGTTTATGAACAAGGTGGTTACAAGCGTTCTTCTTCCATCTTTGACCCAATTCAGAATGTGAACATCTGCTGGCTCACTAAAGAGGGAATGCCTACGGTAGAACTTCTTGCACCAGTAGATGAGAAATCACCCGTGAACAAAACCTTGGAAAAAGTTGGTGTTTCACCATATCACTGCTGTTACGTGGTGGATAACCTTGAAGAAACAACCGCAGAATTACGCAAACAGAAATATATCATGGTTAGCAAACCTGCTGAGGCTGTAGCCTTCTGCGGTAGCAGGGTTTGCTTTCTGTTTAACAAGAACGTGGGGCTGATAGAACTTGTTGAAGCTCCAGCAAATATCATTGATTAACGTTAACCTTAACCTTTAATGTAAAGGTTTAAGGGTTCAAAGTTTAATGGTTTAAGATTATGGGATTTTTTGTTTTTAGAAATAATACAGTAGAGCGATTCTTCCCGAAAGACTACGTTTTTTCGGGTTACGATGACATTTCCGTTGTTCCTGCTGATGCCAACAGCTATGTCTGGTTCTATCAGGCACCCATCGGCTACAACCGTGATGCTTCTGTAGAAGAGATACGAGGCTACCAGCAGAAGTTTAACTTTGTACTCGCGCAGATTGATCCGAATAAGACAGTAATTGCTCTCACAATGGAGGAAATATATGCAGTACCCTTCACAGAGGATGATTATGTTGCGCGAAATGCTATTGAACAGTACAATGCTGCTTTGTTTGAGGCAGAGAAGTTACATTCTAATTTGAAGGTGCTTGACTACTCGGAGTTCACAAAGAACTATCCTGTGACAGACCTCTTTGACTGGAAGTTTTATTTCATCAGTCAGATGGGCATCAATCCCAAATTGACCAAAGATTTTCAAACCTGGTGGAATCGCAAGCTGGATAGTATTGTCCTGAAGCGCAAGAAGTGCATTGTATTGGATTTGGACAACACCCTGTGGGGCGGTGTACTCGGTGAGGATGGTATCAGCGGTATCAAGATTGGTGGTGACTATCCTGGAAAAGCGTTTGCTTTTTTCCAAAAGTTATTGTTTCAATTGTCAAAGGCAGGCGTAATCCTCACGGTTTGCTCCAAGAACAATGAAACAGATGTACTGGAGGCTTGGGAGAAGAATCCCTTTATGGTGTTGAAGAAAGAGCATTTTGCTGCCTATCGCATCAATTGGACAGACAAAGCTACCAACATTAAGGAACTGGCAGAAGAATTGAACATTGGTTTGGACAGTTTCGTGTTTGTGGATGATAATCCCACAGAGCGCGAGCTTATCAAACAGATGCTCCCGATGGTAAGTGCTCCAGAATTCCCTGCACAGCCATACGAGTTGCCCATGTTCTTCAAACAGTTGGTGAATGACTACTTTAAGGTTTATTCTATCACCGATGAAGACAAGAAGAAAACAGAGCAATACAAGGCTAATGCAGCCCGTGCTCAGGCACAAAACTCTTTTACTGACTTTGGTGCTTTCTTGGAGAGTCTTGATATCCAGATAACCATTGAGTCAGCCAATGAGTTCAACATCCCTCGTATTGCTCAGATGACGCAAAAGACAAATCAGTTTAACCTGACCACCAAGCGATACACTGATGCAGATGTTAAAGGTTTCTTAGCTGGCGGATGGAAGATTTGGTGCATCAGTGTGGCTGACCGCTTTGGTGACAATGGTATTACTGGTTGCATCATGGTGAATGGTGATACCATTGATACCTTTCTGCTAAGTTGCCGTATACTTGGCAAGGGTATTGAAAAGGCTTTTGTGAAGCAAATCCTTTCTGAATTACGGGATAAAGGTTTGACGGAAATAAAGGCTACCTATTTGCCTACTGCCAAGAATTCACAGGTGGCTGATTTTTACGACAAATGCGAGTTCGCGCTTGTTTCCGAGAGTGAAGGCGTAAAGTCGTACCAGATAGATTTGGCGAAAGCTGATTTAGAAATAGAAAAATATTATCATATTAAATTGAAATAATTATGGAAGAAAAAGTATTAGAGATTCTGAAAAACGTTTTAGAGCAGGATAGTGTAGACAAGACTATTTCGTCTGCGAATTGTGAGAAGTGGGATTCCATGGCTCAGCTTAATCTCTCTGTAGAATTAGAAGCTGAATTCGGTGTGTCATTGGAACCAGAAGATATAGCTGCTTTGTCTAGCTATGAAAATATTATCAAAATTCTCAAAGAAAAGGGCGTTTCTGCTTGATAATGGAGTTTGTTAACAAAAAAACAACTGACTTGAATGATGTAGAGTTGCATAATATTGTGGCTCTATTTAATAAGGTTTTTCATCAGGAAAGGACTGTAGAAATACTGTTGAACCAGTATACCCAGAATCCATTTGGCACATGTTTTCATACAATGATGTATGAGAATAATGTACTTGTCGGTCATATTACAGGCTTGCCAGGATACTATGTTTTGAATGGTAAGCGAATGATTGCTGTAAATCCTATTGATTTGATGATTGATGAGAAACACAGGGGGCTGCAAGGTTTCATGTTCTTGGTGAAGAAAGCATGGCAATATTATAAGGAACAGGGCGTTCAATTGATTTACAACCTTCCTAATAATAATTCTCACCCTCTGTTTATCAAATTGAAATGTACGCAGAATATTGGATATTTATATACATATATACTACCTTATAGAATCGGTGGTATAGTACATAAATTGAGATGTCTAAACTTCCTTTCAATGTTCTGTAGCAAGATTTGGGTGTTTGTATCTGATTTGTTTTCATCTAAAAATGTAGTCCACTACAAAGTACAAAGAGATTATCCATCTTTTTTAGAAAAAAGGTATAATCGTTTTGACGGAAAGTATTCATTTGGTGAAATATATAAGACTAAGTTTGTTTATAAATTAATGGATTATGAGGGTAAACGAACAGTTTTTATTATAGATATTTACGAGAAATCACAGAAGGGCTTTTGTAAAGCGGTAAAATATCTTTTAAAGCATGAAAAGAATAATTTTGATTTGATTCTTTATGTCGGATATCTCCCCTTTGTGAATCCTGGACTTATTCGTATACCCCACAAATTTGAGCCCAAAAACTTTAATTTTGATGGAACTATTCTGAATGATGATAACATAACAGAAAATGATAAAGTCGTTTTTTATGACATCAATAATTGGGATATTAACTTAGCAGATGATGATGTGATTTAAATTATGAATATACTTGTAACTGGCTCCGCTGGAATGATTGGCGGATATGTTGTAAAAGGACTGATAGAGAAAGGACATACTGTTATAGGTATTGACCGAAGAACATCTGAAGCGAAATATACTGGTTTTACACAAATAATCTTAGATTTGTCATCAAAGAAGGGCGTTATGCAGTTATTTGATGACAAGAAAATAGACAGGGTTATTCACCTCGCTGCCTTGGCGCATACCAAAGGTGTTGCGGATACCTCATGGGAGGCATTTAGGAAGGTGAATGTGGAATGTTCAGAGAATCTCTTTGAGGCTTGTGCCAAGCATAATGTGCCAGTATTGTTCGTCAGCACCGTTGATGCCATAGGAATGGTTAAGGGTGTCATCACTCCTAAGACAGAACTCAATCCGATTTCTAACTATGGCAAGAGCAAGGCACTAGCTGAAGGCCGTTTGAAGGATATATGTAAGGTATGGAACATCTATCGCTTCTCTCCAGTATATACAGAGGACGTTAAGCGGGACATCCAGAAGCGCTATTACCTTAAATATCCAGATTGGGCATACCTGATAGGTGGCGGGCAACAGTTTGAGGTGCTGAACGTGCGGAAAGCTGTATTATCTATGGTTGATTGGGTGGACAAGCCCGTGGACAATACCATCTATATCATCAAAGATGAGGAGCTTTTGGACAGTGCCAAGGTGATTGCAGAAGAAAAGAGTGAAGGAAGAGCGAAGCATGTACTTCGCATTCCTCGCTGGATGGTAGTATGTGGGTATTATTGCATCAAGATGGTGTTTGGCAAGAGTAACAAAACGTACCTCGTATTTAAGGCATTGTGGCCTTTCCGCACAGCGGAATAGCCTTTAGTTCTAGAAGTTCAAGGGTTCAAAAAGTTCAAGATGGCTACCGTAAAAGACTTTGAAGAGTTGGCAATCTTCCAGAAAGCTCGTGAGCTTTCAAAGAAGATATATCCTGTGACTCAAAGAAATGAGTTCAAATATGATACCCGTTTTGTGCAGCAAATACGTGCTGCAGCAGGATCTATTATGGATAATATCGCTGAAGGATTTGAAAGAGGTGGCAACAAAGAGTTCTTGAACTTCTTATACATCGCTAAAGGCTCTTGCGGAGAAGTTCGCGCTCAGTTAATAAGAGCCAATGATATTGGCTACTTAACACCTAAAGAATATAATGAACTCTATACAGAGTGCCGCAAACTCTCTGCTGGAATAATGAATTTCATAAAGGAAATTAAGAGTAGCGACCTTTCAGGCGCTAAGTTCAAGTAGAGTTAAAGGAGTTCAATGATTCAAGGATTGAACTTTTTGAATAGCTTAAACTTTTTGAACAATTTCGCCCCAAGGGCGACTTGAACAATTTGAACTATATAGAAATATGTACAAAGTATTTAAGAGAATATTTGACTTCTTATGCGCCTTGTTGGGTATTGTAGGCACCTCGCCCATATGGTTGTTCTCCATTATTATGACGGAGTTGAGTGACCCAGGGCCATTGTTTTATTTCGCAAAACGGGTGGGGAAGGATAATAATGAATTTAAGATGTGGAAATTCCGCTCTATGCGAATAGTGAGGGGTGCTAATGAGACATCGCTGCGTCCTGACCAAAATCGTATCTTTTGGTGGGGAAAGATAATGCGTAGGCTGAAGATAGACGAATTGCCACAGTTGATAAATATTCTTAATGGTACTATGTCAGTTGTAGGACCACGACCGGCAGCTGTTGACCAAGTGGAGATAACTCGCGGTGGCGAGAATGCTATCGCTGCGACAGTGCCTTGCGGCTTAACAAGTCATTCAAGTCTATGGGACTATATATACGGTGACCAGTTTCCAGATGAAGAGGAGTACAACGAAAAGGTGCTCCCTATCCGCCTGAAACTTGATGTGTATTACGTGAAGCATGCATCCTTTGGGGGAGATTTAAAACTAATTTTATGGACAATGATTGCCATATTTTATACTGTATCAGGAAAATATCCACAATGGATGCATAATAAGTTGGTGGAGTACGCTGAGAGCGATAAAGTTTAGAGTTTAGTGTTTAGAGTTTAGAGATAGTTTAAGGGTTCAAAGGGTTCAAAGAGTTCCAGGGCTAGAGAACAAAGAGCTGTAGAACTAAGGGCTGTAGATTTTTATGATGAGTTTATTCGTTGAATTAATTCAAATAGCACTCGGAACCAGAACCGTACTTAGCAGGATCCCATCGGAGAAAGAGTGGCAGCAGGTATATGATACGGCTGTCAAACAGTCATTAGTGGGTGTTGTGCTTAGTGGGATAGAAGTAATTAGAGCTAAGAACGCAGAACTAAGTGTACCAAAGATGCTGTTGCTGCAATGGATTGGTGAAGTGCAGATGATAGAGCAGCAGAACAAAAAGTTGAATGAAGCTGCCGGTCATTTAACAAGCATTTTTAAGAATGGAGGGCTTCGTAGCTGTGTGCTGAAAGGGCAGGGAGTAGCGAGGTTGTACGATGGGTCTTTAAGTTTGCGGAGGCAGCCTGGAGATATTGACTTGTGGGTTGAAGGTGGTAGAGAAAAGGTCTTGCAGTTTTTAAAGAATAGCTACTTGAAAACTGGTATGGTTGTCATCCATCATGTGGATACGAGTATCATAGATGGTGTAGAGACTGAAGTTCATTTTCTGCCATCATATTCATATAACTACTTAAGGTATATAAAATATAAGAAGTTTTTCAAGGAGGAAGCAAATCTGCAGTTCGACCATTTTGACGAGCAAGTAGGTTTTGCATATCCCACAAATAAGTTTAATGCTGTCTATCTGATGATGCATATATTCCGCCATGTCTTTCACGAGGGAATTGGTTTGCGTCAGTTGATGGACTATTATTTTATCCTAATACATCTCACAGACGAAGAACGTAAGTGGGCATACGGAAAACTTAAATGGCAGGGACTCGGTAAGGTGACCAGTGCCGTGATGTATGTCATGAAAGTGGTTTTCCTGATGGATGACAAGTATCTGTTGTGTAGCCCTTCAGAAAAAACAGGCAAATATCTTTTGGAAGAGATTATTGTAGGAGGTAACTTCGGTAAATTTGGAGAACAATACGAATCTGCTCACAGCGGAAGCAGTTTTAATCTGTATCTGAAGAACCTCAAACGTCTCGGGAAAGTATATTCCTTATGTCCCTCTGAAGTCCTCTGGGCGCCAATATGGAAACCCTCCCATTGGCTCTGGAGGAAGTGGAAAGGGTACGGGTGATTAGTTGAGAGTTAGATGCTGTAAAATGGCAGAAGAGTTAAGTTCATACGCGCCTAGAGATTTGGCAGACCTTGATGCTCTGATGCATGAGTTATTTGCTACAAGTTTCTGTAACGAGGAGATTTTGAACAATGCCTTGAACGATGCAAATGTTCACGTGTATGTGATTAGGGATGAAGGGCGCATTGTGGCTACCGGAACGCTTTGCATCAAACATACACTGGAGTTTACAATTGCTGATATTGAATCTGTGGTTGTCAGCTCTAAGTGCCGTGGCCGTGGATATGGAAAGGAGTTGATGACGGCTATGGTTGAGGCGGCAAAGAAGATGAATGTGCATCATATACAGTTGACATCCAATCCCGCACGTGTGGCGGCAAACCAGCTGTATTAGGAGTTGTGGTTTGAGCGGTATGAGACGAATTGTTATAAATTGCCTTTGAAGAGTTGATAAACATCGAAAGACTCGAAAATCTCTAATGTCACACAGATCTCACAGAGACCACAGATATTTCTTTTTCGAACACGGATTGCACGAATTAACACGGATTATTTCATACAGATGCTTTGTTAGTTACAACCTAAGTGTTTATGAAAACAAGTTCTCAACGCACTTATGCCATACCTAACCATTGCTCATAAGCAATATCGTATTTGTCAATACTTGCATCTGTAAGAAAGTAACACAGACTTATTGTGATGATGAAAGTGCTGAAAGCCTTGTGGCAGTTTTGTAGGTATGTGTTTGTACCGCAGAGGAGACCCGCTGATGGTTAAGGGTTAACGGTTTATGGTTAAGGATTTATGGATATTACTAAAGACCTGCTGAAGGATGCGTTCCAAAAACTACTCACCTATTCGTACTTTGATAAGTCGGATATGGTAATGAGAAGGAGAGTGGCTGAATTTGCACGCTCTCTTTCGGCACGCACGTCTGAGGATGCTACCTTTGAAAATCTTTTGGCCGTAGCTAATGGAGAAAAACAGGATCTTCTGGAAGAGTGGATTAGTAAGATGACGCTCTGTTATTATCCTAAGCAGTTGTGTCGTGCAGTTCATGATGATAGAGAACCTATTACAAATATTCCTTCGGATGAAACAATAGTGGAAAGGCTATTAATCAAGGCAGATATACCAATTGAGTTATGTATACTAGATGTAGCCTGGATTTTGACCTATGGTTATAAGGTGGATAGTGACCTTTATGATGACAGTTGGGGTAACAGGCTTGACCTAATAGCAAACAAGAGTGGTGTAAGAAAAGGTAATGCACTGTTCAAAAAATACCAGAACCAGTATGGAGAATGGTGGCGGCGGGGGCTGAAAGCTGCTAACGATGTGTTGAAAGACAATAAGAATGTTACTATTTTGAACTTTGATATCACAAACTATTATCATTCGATAGATTTCGACTTTAATAGATTCTTCGAAGACTATGAACGTCTTCGTCCTAATGATGGTATCAGAGATAATTCATTGACGAAGGTCATCGTAAAGATTTACGCGCATTATTGGAAATTGGCACAGGAAAGTGAATTAGAGGCTTTTATGGGAGATAACAAAGGTAAACATCCTTTGCCCCTATCGCTATTAAGTGCTCACATATTGGCCAATTATTACCTAAGTCCATTAGATCGTCATATAAAGAATACTTATCGTCCGCTTTATTATGGTAGATATGTGGATGATTGTATGCTTGTTGCTACAAGCGAGTCATCCGCTCTGACGAAAGAAGAAATTATCAAAGATGAATTCCCGGGATTGCTAAGTTTCCAGAGAGATAGCGTAAAATTCTCCTTCGCGCAATCTATTGTTGACCAACAAGATTTTGGAGGTATCAGCAGATTGAGAATCCAAACTGAAAAACTAGATGTTTATCGGTTTGATTGTAAACTGCCACCGTCTTCTTTGGATGAATTTGGTGAGAGGCAGAAAGAGAGAAGTAGTGAATTTCGATTCTTGACAGATGACGCTGATGAAGGTGCTGTTAATCTTGAAGACGTTACATTGGTGAGTGCCCTTGACGCTGAAGAAGAGGCTGGAAGAAGATTTAATATACTGGAAGAGAATAAATACAGACTGAGTGTATATCTTTCGAAACTCGCAAATAGGTTGGCAAAATATGGCACAGAATATGAACATTACGATGAGGTAGATAAGATTTTCAGATACTTTAGAGGTAACCTTCTGATTAAGCATTATTTGCTATGGGAACGATTTTTGACCATATTTGTTCTTGCTGGTAAGAAAAACTATGCCCATGATTTTTTTCAAAAAGCTGAAAAGCAGATTGGGTTGGTACAATATAATAAAGGCCTGTTTGGTGAGCACGAGGTAGAAGACCTTGAGGTGCTCTGTAATACTCTTAGAAGGCATCTACAGCAATCTATGCTTATGGCATTGAGCCTTCATAAGGAAACTGATGAGATAGATACGCTCTATCTTGATACATATATGGTGAGAATGCACTATAACGTGTATCCTATGCAAGAATTTGCTAGTGAATATAAGACTGAAGGTGTCAGGTTAAATGCCGAACAATTGGAATACTCTAAGGCATATCAGGAATACAGATGGATGCCCTATTACGTGAAATACTATGATATAGTGTGTATGCTAAGTATAGGGGGTATATATGATCCGGAAGTTTTCAGGAAAGCATTCGAAATTTTCGGGCGGTTGAACCGTTTAGGAGAATATATAGGCGCGACTGCATTCTGGCATCATTTGAGCAAAGATAGCGAAATAAGTGAGTTTAACACAAGACTCTCTATAGAAGAAGATGCTAATGATAAAATAACTGTGGGGGTAGTGAATTTAGATCAGAAAGATACTGCTGGTCACGACCAAATCAATCAGTATGGCAAGATAGACATAAATAAAGTTCTTCTATATCAGAGTATTCTTGATTCAGTAACTAAAATTCCTTCGACGGATATCTTTGTTCTGCCTGAGATATCGTTGCCTTTGTATGAACTGAGGGAATACTGTTTGTATTCGGCTAGGAGTGAACGGGCTTTTGTGGCAGGTATGGAGTATGTTGTTAGTAACAACAAGGTGTATAATTATATCGTGACTTGTCTTCCTGTTACTTTGTATGGCAGAAGGGATGCTGTACCGGTCATAAGGCTTAAGAACCATTATGCACCAGAAGAGGTGAAGACTATTAGGAAGCATAAGTTGAGAGTACCGAAGAACAAGAAGGTCTGGCAGAATCTTTATCACTGGCGAAATCATACATTCACTACATATTATTGTTATGAACTTGCAAGTATCAAGGAGCGGAGTTTCTTCTTTTCAAAACTGGATGCTATGTATTGCCCGGTTTTTAATCCTGATACCTACTATTTTAATAATATAGCAGAATCGCTGGTCAGGGATATGCATTGTTATTTTGTTCTGTCGAATGTCTCGCATCTTGGAGATTCAAGGGTTACTCAACCTTCCAAGCACGATTATTTGAATGTGATGAAAGTGAAAGGTGGTAATACCAAAGAGAATAGAGCAATAGTGCTAAGTGCAGAGTTGGAGATAGATAAACTGAGAAAATTCCAATTAATGACAGAAACTAGACAGAAACGCGATGGGTCTTTTAAACAAACGCCACCAGATTATGATAAAGATGAGGTAAAGAAGCGCATGAATTGCAAGTTCTTGTTTGAATTTGAGAGAAATCTTGACGATTTCATTGCCAAGCTGTCTGAAATGATTATGCAATATTGACATAGGGGAGATAGGGCAATGCTGGAAGCACAGAATAAAGGAATCGCAGAATAAAACTAAAGAATAGAATATGAAATACTTAATCGTAGTGGCGCACCCGGATGACGAGGTGCTGGGTGCAGGAGCATCGATATGGAAGTGGTCGCATACAGGTGACCAAGTGGATGTATGTATCATGTGTACGGAGGCGAAGGCACGTGCTTTCAGACCAGAGGACAAGGAACTGGATGATGATACGCATGCGGCACTGAAATATATCGGGGTAAACAAGGAGTTTGAAGGGACGTTCCCGAACATCGAGATGAACACGGTGCCGCATCTGCAGCTGGTGCAGTTCATCGAATCGGCCATCAAGGAGAGTGAACCGGATATCATCATCACGCATCATCCTGCGGATACGAACAACGACCACCTGCAGACCTCAATGGCGTGCCAGGAGGCTATACGTCTGTTCCAGCGCAGACCTGAGGTGAAGCGCGTGAAGGAGTTCTGGTACATGGAGGTGCCCAGCTGTACGGAGTGGAAGATTAACAATGCCATGCAGGACTTTGTTCCGAATTGCTATGTGGAGGTTGGAAAGGATGGAGTAGATGCAAAGATTAAGGCTCTATCAATGTATCGTGGCGTTATGCGCCCCTACCCACATCCACGTTCAGCAGAGTATATCTCAGGACTTGCTGCCGTTAGGGGTAGCCAGTGGGGCGTGAAGTATGCAGAGTCGTTCGAGGTAGTGTTGAGATTTTATTGATGATAAAAGAAATTCTGAAAAGGATATGGGCATTTTGCTCGTTTCTGTTCTGGCCACAATGGGGGAAAAATACGACCTCACATTCTTGAATCAAGATAGAGTTGAAAGTTTATGGAGATAGATTTGATAAATGATGACCTGCTTTCAGCATTGCATTGGAAGGCAAGAGAGAATGAGCGTTTGCGTATGAACTACGACCTACGCACTACTCCAGCTGACACGTCTCAGCGAATGTTGAATGCGCTGGAACCGGGTACGAAGGTTCCTATCCACCGACATGTTAACACCTCGGAGACAGTTGTGTGCCTTGAAGGGTGTCTTGATGAAGTTTTTTACGAAGAACTGCCTGGAGTGGATACAGGCGGTCCCGTGCATGATGGAGAGACGGCAGCTGACGAGACGCAGTTTGTGGAGGTTGCCCGCTTCCGCATCTGTCCAAGGGAAAAACTCTATGGCATTCAGATACCCCAAGGTGCATGGCACTCGATAGAGGTACACGAACCCAGCGTCATCTTCGAGGCGAAAGATGGAAAGTATGGGGAGTGAAGTCTGAGGTTTGAATACTGATATGTGATGTAAAATAGAAGAAATTTGATGCAAGATAGAGTAAAGTATGAAAGATTACCAATATCATATCTTTAGCCCGTATCGGGTATGTCCGTTAGGGGCACATGTGGATCACCAGCATGGGTTAGTGACGGGGTTTGCGATAGACAAAGGTGTTGACCTGTGGTTTAATGTGAACGGAAGTTCACAAATTGAAAATGGAAAATTGACAATTGACAATTATCCGGAAAACCATGTGCATCTGGAGTCAAAGACTTTTGAGGGTGTTGTTGACTTTGACATTGACGCACCGTCGCAGGTGAAGGAA
>OCTX012273636.1_pt1 | contig 33353 bp, 24 predicted proteins | sample 1539691 | NCBI WGS metagenome assembly OCTX01 (sample SAMN02144231, study PRJEB22623) | gut metagenome | biome: sheep rumen | host: Ovis aries | place: New Zealand
TTAATACCTAAAAAGGTTGACTAAGAGCCTAAAAAGGTTTACCATTTTAAAAGACGATGCAAAGATACTACAAAAATTTGACATACGCAAGTTTTTCCGCTAAAAAAAATACAAATCCCCAAAATTGCAATTTCGTATATTTAAACGCCTCTTTCGTGCAAAATCTTCAAAATATTTGCATATATATTTAACTACCGTATCAGATGTCTTGGCTTACAGAGCAATAGTAAAATCTCATTTGTGTCTGGTGAGGGCGAGGGCAAAGACCGTGAAACGGCAGTTTCGGATGCGTTGGAAGGACTTGAGGGCGGAGAGAATGGTGTTGCCCGTCGTGATGATGTCGTCCACGAGCAGGATGTGTTTGCCCTTCAGCTCCTCGGGGCGGACGAGCGAGAAGATACCCTGCACATTTTCGGCTCGTTTCTGCTCCCCCAGTCGTGCCTGATGACGGTTGTTGTGGGTGCGGATGAGGTGTGTGGTATCCACCGCAATACCCGTCACGTTGCTCAAACCGCGGGCAATGAAAAGTGACTGGTTGTAGCCGCGCTGGCGCAAGCGACGGGGGTGCAAGGGAATGGGGATAATGAGGTCGATATCCTCCCAGAAACCCGTTTCCTGCCACTCGCGTGCCGCTGTTTCTGCCAAAAAAGTAGCTAGCTCCGGTCGGTTGGAATATTTGATGAGTCGCAAGAGTCTGCCTGCATCCTGTTTATGCCCATTGCCGAAGGCGGCGGGCAGTAGCGAGGGTTGGTAGTACAGAAACGAAGCGGCTTTCTCTACCCGGGTATTCCTGACGAGGTGTTCCTCAGTCTGGTTGCCCCGCAGCAGGTGCTGCTCGGTACGCGGCAGGGTCTTCATGCAGGCTTCACAGATACGCACATCGCCCTGCAGCAGCCGTTCGCATAGCGGACAGAGCGGCGGGTACATCAGGTCTAAAACAGACCGCATGAGTAAGTGACTGCGCATTCTTTCCATACCAATAAATACGGCTGCAAAGGTACTATTTTTTAGGCATATACACAAGTTTTTTAACGAAAATATTCATTATAGAATAAAAAAACGAAAATAAATTTGCATAAATGCAAAAAAAAAACTAATTTTGCAGGCTAATTCTGTGAAGGTCGCATGACTAAGACGGAATAGATGTCAAAGAATCGGAAGTATAATTTGTAAAAAAACGATACATTGAGACGCTTTTTAATAGGGGCAGCTTGGCTGCTGATTGCTGTATTGTCAGTCCGGGCACAGTCGTTAGACGAATTGTCGGGACGTTTTTCCATTCGGTCCAACGGAGAGCAAGTTGTGTTCTCGCGCGGTAACCTGTGTTTGGCGATCGAGAACTCCACCTGGTATTTTGCCACGAACCAGTATGACATCATCGGCGAGGCGAATATCTTTGGCGGCGCGCTATCCACGCCGATAGACCTGTTCGGTTACAGCGGTTCGACGTATTACAACTGGGGTGTCAGTCCGGTGAACGCCAACTCGCTGTTCAGCGGTGATTTTATCGACTGGGGCGAGAACGCGATAGGTCAGTCGCCGTCCGGCTATTGGCGCACGCTGACGACATACGAGTGGGATTACCTGCTTAACCAGCGCGATAACGCCTCGCAGCTCCGCGGCGTAGCTACGGTAAGCGGTCAGAAGGGTTTGGTGCTGCTGCCGGACGTGGCTACTGCGGCGCTGCAGGACAGTTACAGCGCCGCCGAATGGGCGCAGCTGGAGCAAGAGGGAGCTGTCTTCCTACCTTTTGCCGGTAGACGTATCCGCGCCAATCGCGTGGACAGTATCGGCACGCGTGGCTACTACTGGACTGCCACGCCGTTTGCAGGCGACTATGTAGGCTTGGTCAACCTGGGCCAAAGCAGCATCAGCATGGATCAGTCCGACCGTTTCTATGGTCATAGTGTGCGTCTCATACATAGCATCGGCATCCAGCGCGATTCGGTATATGCCATCAACATTGGTCAGGACTGTTCATTCAGCAACCCCGTAAATACCAAAGCGGACGCTTGTACGCTTACTTTAGGCGTGGATGGCTGCTCCGCGCAGTATAGCAACACCTTCGCCTACCGCGATGTGGTCAATCTGACAGCAGTAGCAACCGACTGCGGCGAGTTTGTGGCTTGGTCAGATGGCGAGATTGCCAACCCGCGTAGTATTCAGCTGACCGGTAGTCTGTCGCTGAGAGCCATCTTCAAGATCAAGCGATTCGAGGTGCAGTTCCGGAATACGGATGGAAGCATTGTGGCGACCGACTCCGTCCTATGCGGCGAGACACCCGCGGTGCCTGCTACTAGCCCGACGCGTGCGGCGACGGCGCAGTACACGTATTCCTTTGCCGGCTGGACGCCTGCTTTCTACACGGTGACGGAGGATCAGACTTATACCGCCACGTACGACAGCGTGCTGAACCGCTACCGCGTGGACTATGTTGATTACGATGGTACTCCGCTCGCCTTCGACTCGCTCTACTATGGCGATACACCTGCCTTTGCGGGCAATACACCGACACGTACGGCGACAGAGGCATACGAATACACCTTCAGAGGCTGGACACCGGAATATGCCGCAGTAACCGGAAACCAAACCTATACAGCGCAATACGACAGCCTCTCGCTGCTATATACCATCCGCTTTGTGGACTACAACGATACGCTGTTGTACAGCACCAATCTCGGTTACGGCGAGACGCCCTCGGCACCCGCCATCACGCTGACGCGTGCGGCGACGGCGCAGTACACGTATTCCTTTGCCGGCTGGACGCCTGCTTTCTACACGGTGACGGAGGATCAGACCTATACCGCTACGTACGACAGCGTGCTGAACCGCTACCGCGTGGACTATGTTGATTACGATGGTACGCTGCTCGCCTTCGACTCCCTCTACTACGGCGAGACAGCTGCCTTTACGGGAACAGACCCCATCCGTCAGGCGACGGCGCAATATACGTACACCTTTGTAGGCTGGACGCCTGCTTACGCACCTGTCAGCGGCAACCAGACCTATACGGCGGTTTATGACAGCGTGCTGAACCGTTACCTGATTGACTTCGTCGATTACGATGGCACGCCACTCGCAGCCGATTCTGTCGCCTATGGTATGCGACCGAGTTATGGTGCGCCGAGCCAGCCCGAACGCGCTGCCACGGCGGAGTACACGTATAGCTTTGCCGGTTGGACACCGTCCTTCATGCCTGTGACAGCCGATCAGACCTATACCGCAGTCTATGACAGCGTGCTGAACCGCTATGCCGTAAGATACTATGACTACGACGGTACTTTGCTCCGGACCGACTCACTCGACTACGGCCTGACGCCTGCCTATACGGGCACCGAACCCGCTCGCCAGGCGACTGCTCAATATACGTACACCTTCGCCGGATGGACGCCTGTTTATGCTGCGGTCGTTGCCGACCAGGACTATACCGCCCGCTACGACAGCCTGCTGAACCGATACGAGGTCATCTTCTGCGACTACGACGCGACAGCTCTGCAGACCGACACTTTGAACTACGGCACGATGCCCGCCTATAGGGGACTTACTCCCACGCGAGCCGCGACGGCGGAGTACACCTATATCTTTACCGCCTGGACGCCCGAACTGACAGCCGTCAGCGAACAGACCGTCTATACCGCGCAGTACGACAGTGTGTTGAACCGCTATGCCGTCAGCTACTACGACTACGACGGCGCTTGGATTCAGACCGACACGCTCAACTATGGTACGACGCCTGACTACCAGGGCCTCAACCCCGAGCGCATGGCAACAGCACAATACACCTATACCTTCGCGGGCTGGACGCCGGTATTCGCTACGGTAATAGCCGACCAGGCATATACCGCAATCTATGACAGCGTGCTGAACCGCTATCAGATTGACTTCGTGGACTACGATGGCACTATGCTCCAGACTGACTCACTCGACTACGGCCTGACGCCCGCCTTCACCGGCTCCGAACCCGCACGCCCGGCTACCGACGCATACACCTATGTCTTCAATGGATGGATGCCCGCCGTCGTGCCCGTTAGCGGCAACGCTGTCTATACCGCCAGCTTCGATAGTATCGTCAACCGCTACCGAATTGACTTTGTCGATTACGACGGCACGTTGCTCTACACCGACTCTGTTGCCTACAACCTGCTGCCAAGCTATGGCGCAGCCACGCAACCGACGCGGGCCGCAACGGCGCAATACAGCTACACCTTCATAGGGTGGACACCTGCCCTCACCGCCGTTACGGCTGACACGCAGTACACTGCAGCTTATGACAGCACGGTGAACCGTTACCGCGTAACGTATCAGGACTACAACGGCATGCTGCTGCAGGCCGACTCGCTCTACTACGGCGATATGCCCGCATATACCGGTAGTACGCCGACCCGCAGCGCCACAGCGCAATATAGCTACACCTTCAGGGGCTGGACACCCGCCTATGAGACCATCGATGCCGACCAGACCTACACCGCCACGTATGACAGTGTGCTCAACCGCTATGAGGTGCGCTTTGTCAACTACGACAACGCTGTGCTCCAGATTGACACCTTAGGCTACGGTCTTCTGCCTGCTTATAGCGGCCCGACGCCCATACGTCCGTCCACCGACTCGTACCGTTACACCTTCCGCCGCTGGACACCCGCTATAGCATCCGTTACCGGCAACGCCGTCTATACGGCTGTTTACGATAGTACGGCTATGCTCTATACCGTCCGTTTCCTCAACTACGACAGCACCGTACTCTACAGCACGCAACTGACCTATGGCACGCTGCCTGTCTATCGGGGCAACACGCCGACGCGTCCGGCGACCGATGAGTTCCGGTATGTCTTCTCGGGCTGGTTCCCCGCCCTGACCGAAGTGACGGGCGATGCAGACTACCTCGCTACGTACGCGGGCGTGCGCATAGAATATAAGGTGGAGTTCCGCGACTACAATGGTACACTGCTGCTGACGGACTCTGTCGCCTATGGCACTACGCCGGTTTATACAGGTGTTCTACCTACACGCACAGCCAATGTGCAATACAGCTATACGTTCGCGGGCTGGGCACCCGAACCGACTTCCGTGACGGGTGATGCTGTCTATACGGCGGTCTATGACAGCGTGCTGAACCGCTATACGATTACCTTCCTCAACTACGACCTGACAGTTCTGCAATCGACGGACGTTGCCTACGGCACCCTGCCGCACTATACGGCTGCCGATCCGGTAAAAACGGCTACGCAGGCATATAGTTATACCTTTACGGGCTGGACGCCGGAGGTGGTTGCCGTTACCGAACCTGCCACCTATACGGCAGTCTTCGATAGCGTGGTGAATACGTACACGGTGACCCTCTTGGGCGATAATGCCACCTTGAGAGGTGCGGGTACCTACGAATACGGCACTCGTATTTCCGTTGAGGCCCTGCCGGATGAGGGGTATCACTTTGTGGAATGGTCCGACGGCGACTGGCATAATCCGCGTGAGGTGGAGGTCCTCGCAGACCTGACACTCACGGCTACCATTGAGATAGACTGCATCGGTCTGAACAGTGTGCCCGTAGCGCGAATCTATGACTGGTTGCTGCTGCTCAACGTAACGGGTCTGGAGGAGATGGGTTATACTGTCACCGAGGACGATGTTACCTGGTTCCGCGCCATAGGCGAGATAGATGACCCCGAACACCGCGACAACGACGAACTGGTAGGACGAGGCTTCTATCTGAAGGTCGGTGAGGCTTATGTCGGTAACGGACGCTTCTATGCCGTAGTGGATGTGTCGGCGAATAGCAGTAGCAAAGACAACCTCTGCACCGGTTACATCCGTTCGGATGTCGTCGGTGTCGGACTGACTGATCTGGATGATGTGACGGGCGATAGTTGGGCTCCGTACCTCCATCCTGCGGCTGTTCGCCCGAGCCAGACGGTTACCATCCAGGGACTGCTATCACATGCCGAGACACGTATCCTTGTGTATGATTTAGCCGGTCATATCATCGAGGAGGCCGTTGCCGAACGGGGTGAACGCGAGTACCGACTTGTGGCACCCGCCGTCTCGGGCACCTACCTCGTTGAGCTCCGCACCGATAACCAACAGATTGTATTACGCTATATTGTTCTGCACCCATGAGAATAAATCGTTCATTCGCTATACTTACTTTCCTCATCGTAGCGCTCATCGCTGCGGCGGAGAACAACAACCTGAGTGTCGGTATTAAGGCCGGTGCAGCGTACTACACCACCGATGCCGAAGCCAAGAGTCAGTTTGGCCCATCGCTGGGACTGACAGTCAACTACAGTTGCCTCTGGAGAATCGGCTACAGCCCGGTTCAGATGGGTCTAATGACCGGCTTGGGGGCAGCCTGGTCGCAGACCGGACTGAATATGGAGTGGCAAACGCAATATACCAATATCGACTACCTGGGGCGCCGAATGCAATATACGCAACAGGGCGTATCGGTACAGAAAGACCGACAGCTACAATTTGAGGTGCCCCTGATGTACGCCCTCTCGATAGCGGGTTTCCGCCTGAACATAGGTCCGCAGTTCATGTTGGTGCTGCCGCGCAGCTATTCCGTCTCGCTCAATGATATGAACTCGCAGGTGGACTTCCTGGATTACGGCGTGACGCTGATCGATGATGCCATCGCCGGCAAACTGCCCGCAGATAGGCTGACGCAGACAGGCAAGACGCTGACGCCGACCCTGAATCTAAATCTCTCGCTGCAAGTGGGCTATGAGTTCTCACTCAACGACCAGCACGCCCTCGGACTGATGGCATACTTCGATTACGGATTGTGGAACAACTATACCAATGCCACCCCCACCAATCGCATCGTGGATGTAGCGCCCATTACGAACGCCTCTACCGAGGTGCCCGAGGTGACAATCTATGACCTCAATACAGCCTTTGTGAACAAGGTCAACTACCTATCGTTTGGCCTGCGCTTCTACTGGAATATGTCGTGGGATCTGAATCGCATGCGCGGCGGGCACAGAGCTCCCCGCAGAGGCCGCGTGCAGCGCTAATCAGTGAAAAAACAGGTAGCCTAATAGAATCGCGGCTACCATACCGGCGACATCCGCTATCAGTCCGCAGAGGACCGCATAGCGGGTGTTTTTGATATTCACTGCGCCGAAATAGACGGCCAGGATATAGAATGTGGTGTCCGTGCTACCCTGTACGATACTTACCAGTCGCCCTACAAAACTATCCGCACCATACTGCATCATCGCGTCTACCATCAGACCGCGGGCTCCGCTACCGCTCAGCGGACGCATCAGGGCAGTAGGCAGCGCTGGTACGAAATCGGTATTGAGGCCTACGGCTGCAAAACACCAGGCGATGCCGTCCACCACCCAGTTCATCGCGCCGCTGGCGCGAAACATGCCAATAGCCACCAACATAGCCACCAAATACGGTATGATACCGATGGCGGTCTTGAAACCGTCTTTGGCTCCCTCAATAAAAGCGTCATAGACATTCTCTCTGCGGACCATACCGGCGATGATGAACCAGCATATCACGCCCAGCAACATCACCGCTGCCAGGATACCCGACCACATACTGACGGTTTCCTCCGGCAAGCGCATGGCTGCCCATATGACCAGACCTACCATCACGCTCATGCCGCCTAAAGTGCCCAGGATAACTCTGTCCCACAGCCGAATATGCTGTATCAGCGCCACGGATAGCAGACCCGCCATGGCTGCGAAGTAGGTAGAGAGCAGAATAGGCAGGAATACATCCGCCGGATTGGCGGCACCGAGCTGCGCGCGGTAGGTCATGATACTCACCGGCACCAAAGTCAGACCCGAGGTAACAAGCACCAGGAACATGATCATCGCATTGCTGGCGGTGTTCTTATCGGTATTGGTCTTCTGCATCTCCTGCATTGCTTGCAGACCCAGGGGCGTTGCCGCATTATCGATACCCAACATCGTGGCACTGAGGTTCATCAGCATAGGGCCGTAGGCAGGGTGCCCCTTGCCCAACTCGGGGAATATACGCGTGAAGAACGGACTCACCGCCCGCGAGAGCTGGTTGATGACGCCTGCGCGCTCGCCTATCTTCATGATGCCCATCCACAAACTCAATACACCGGTCAGACCAATCGAAATCTCAAAACCGGTTTTTGCAGAGGCAAAAGTTGAGTTCAGTATCTCGGTCATTACGTTGCTTTGCCCCGCAAAAATCCACTCGACCAAGCCAACCAGAACGGCTGCCAAAATGAGGAAAATCCAAATGTAATTTAGTGCCATAAATCGTTATTAACTTAAATATTGTTAAATATGACTGCAAAAATACTGCTTTTTTTGCATATATGCAAATAATATTTGCTCATATCATTTTTTTTGTGTATCTTTGCACGTTTTTTTGAATCGAGCATGACGACACTGACCGACATACGGCGTCCGATAGACGAAGACTTTCGTCATTTTGAGGCTTGCTTTAGCGAGTATCTCAGTAGTGACAATCCGGTTCTGAAGGAAGTCTTTGATTACCTGCATGAGCAGCGCGGCAAACAGTTGCGTCCGGTGTTGGTGTTGCTGTCCGCCAAGCTCTGTAAAGGTGTCACCCACAAGACCAACGAAACGGCGGTGGCCCTCGAGATGCTGCATACCGCTTCGCTTATTCACGATGATGTGGTTGACGACAGCCCCATGCGCCGCGGTATGGCTTCGGTGCATGCGCGCTGGTCGAACAAGGTGGCGGTACTGGTCGGCGATTACATGCTGGCTAAGGTCATTGAAATCATCACCAACCTGCGTCACACGCGTATCATGGCCATCATCGGCGAAATGAGTCAGGCTCTTACCTCCGGCGAACTGCTGCAGTTGCACCGAAACAGTACTATGTGGATTAGCGAAGAGCAGTATTTCCGCATCATTGAGCAGAAGACAGCCTGCCTCTTTGCCGCCTGCACCGAGTCCGGTGCCGAGTCCTCGGGTGCCACTTACCGACAGGCGAGTGCCCTGCGCGAGTTCGGACGCTGTCTGGGTATCTGTTTCCAGCTCAAGGACGACGTGCTCGACTATTCCGATACCGATGAGATCGGCAAACCTACTATGCACGACATCCGCGACGGCAAGGCTACACTGCCGCTGCTCATTTCGCTAAACCGTGCGCCGAAGGAGGAGAGCGAACATATACGACAACTGGCTACCGACCTCGCGGGCAATGCGCAGTACCTTAATATCCACGAGGCGGAGGAGGAAATCAAGGCCTTTGTAATGCGTTATGACGGCGTGCGCTATGCCTATCGCCGCATGCAGGAATATAAAGAAAAAGCCCTGAAAGCCTTACAGACCTTCAGAGACTCGGATGCCAAACAAAGCATGATAGTCCTATTGGACTATGCCATCAATCGCCTCTATTAACTCTTCGCGCTGCTTCTCGTCTTCGATTGTCAGCACTACATCTTTCATAAATGCACCAATGAGCATGCGTCGAGCCGTTTCGCGCCCAATGCCGCGTTGCTGCATATAGAATAGTGCCGTATCATCAAGTTGGCCCGTGGTGGCACCATGCGAAGCCTTCACATCGTCGGCGTAAATCTCCAACTGCGGACGTGTGTGCATCGTTGCAGTGGGCGCGAGTAGCAGGTTGCGGTTGGTTTGCTCAGCCGACACACGCTGCGCGTCCGGGTAAATGCGCAACTCGCCGTAGAAATCCCCCTTGGCGGAATCGTCCAGCACAAACTTGATGAGTTGCTCCGAGCGTCCTTCCCCCACTTCGTGAAACACGTGGGTATGGGTGCTAACCGAATCACTGCCCGTCACATATGCCAGGGCATACACTTTCGTCTCGCAGCCCGTACCCATTTGCCGAATGGTGATGTCGTTGTTTATCGGTGTTCGGTTATCGGTGTTCGGTTCTGGGGTCTTGGTTTGGGGGCCTGGGTTCTCGGTTCTGGGAGGCAGGTTGATGATATGCAACACGAGCGACGAACCCGCTTCCTGCTCAATGGTGAGTTGTACAGAGGGTTCGTTCTGCAGCACCAGGTGGCGCGTCTCGTTCGCAGCCAGTACGATCTTATTCATACGCAGCGTAACCTTTCTCCTCCAGTTCCAAAGCCAGCTCCTTCGTTCCGGTCTTCACGATACGACCGTTCGCCAGCACATGCACATAATCCGGCACGATATAATCCAGCAAGCGCTGGTAGTGCGTAATGACAATAGCGGCATTCTGGGGGCTCTTCAGGCGATTGACACCTTCTGACACGATACGTAGCGCATCGATATCCAGGCCGGAATCCGTCTCGTCCAGTATCGACAGCAGCGGTTGCAGCATCGCCATCTGCAGGATCTCGTTTTTCTTTTTCTCGCCGCCCGAGAAACCCTCGTTTACCGAACGGTTATTGAGTTTGTCGGGTATCTCCAGTAGGCGTTTCTTCTCGCGCATCATCTTCAGGAACTCCGTTGCCGACAGCGCTTCCTGCCCCTCGTAACGGCGTTTCTCATTCACCGCCGTCCGTAGGAAATTGACCATCGACACGCCCGGTATCTCCACGGGGTACTGAAAGGACAAGAAGATGCCCTCCCGTGCCCGCTGCTCGGGCTGCATGGCTAATAGGTCTTTGCCTCTGAAACGGATACTGCCACCCGTCACTTCGTACGACGGGTGTCCCGTCAGCACCGCCGACAGGGTGGATTTTCCGGCACCGTTAGGACCCATGATGGCGTGTATCTCGCCGGCGTTAATCACCAGGTCCACACCTTTTAGAATCTCTTTGCCTGCTATCTTAGCATGCAAGTCATGTATCTCAAGTAATGGTTTCAAAACTGCTATCAATTATCAACTATCAATTATCAACTATCAATTGTCAACTATCAACTAATGAAAGTATTACCTCCCCCACGGCTTGCAGCGTTGCGGGGTCGATATGCTGCATATCATCCTGCCGGGTGTGCCACCAGTAGGGAAACCCCGTCTCTTGCCGCATGTCGTAGTGAATGATATCAATGCACGGTATGCCGGCCATCGCGTTCAGGTAGTAGTGGTCGTCGGTGATGGGGTACGAATGCTCCTGCTTAAAGTAGCGTCCGTAACCTAACTTATCCGCTGTGCGCCATACCTTCTCTACGTAGTTGCCCGCGTACTGCAGCGAGAAATACTCCTTGGGGAAGACGGCATCGGGGGCTCCCACCATATCAAGCAGCACGCCGTACTGGTAGTCCTTGTGCAGGCCGAAACCTACCATCCGCTCCGCAAATAGCTGTGCGCCCAGACACCAGGTGTCCTCACGCTCAGCTCCGGTATAGAACGATGGCGTACCCATGTCCTCGCAGTCGAAGAATACGATATCCACTGCCCGCTGCGGCAGGCTGTCACGCCGGGACAACTGGCGGGCTACCTCTAATAGTACACCCACGCCGCTCGCGCCATCGTTGGCTCCGGGCAGTGCCGTAAAGCGGTCTTCGTAGTTCTCCTCCTCGTCGCACCAGGGGCGTGAGTCATAGTGCGCACACAGCAGCAAACGGTTCTTCTGATGTATATCGCCAAATCGGCCGATGATGTTGTATATAGTCTGTTCCTCGCCGGCATAGTTTAACTTCGTACCTTGCTGAATCTCTACTTCCGCACCGCAGTTCTTCAGCGAGTTCACCAGAAACAGCATGCACAACTGGTGCGCCTTCGTTCCCGGCACACGCGAACCGAGCGATACTTGGTGTTTGACGAATAGGTACGCTGTATCACCCGAAAATGCCGGACGGTTTTCGGTTACTGTCCCCGCCGGCTTGGCAGCACATGCCGTCAGCAGCGGGAACAGCATCCATAGTAAGAATTTCTTCATCGTATATTCAATTCACTTATCGAGCGATGTTCCTGGATAGCCAGTATCGTCTCGGCAATCTGCGCAGCGATGGTCACAATCTTCACCTTGGGGCATCGCGCAGTATCAAAGGGTATGGTATCCAGGAATACGAGTTCCGTCAGTTCGCTCTGCATGATGCGTTCGCAAGCTTCGCCCGACATAATACCATGCGAAACGACCGCACGAACGGAACGAGCACCCTCATCCATCATTATCTTAGCTGCTTTGCAAAGCGTGCCTGTGGTATCGGCTATGTCATCCACAATGACCACATCCTTGCCTCTGACGTCACCCAGTACGCGCATCTCGCTGACCTTGTTGAAGTCCGGACGATGTTTGTAGCAGATGACCATCGGCACTTCCTTATCCGTCAGTTTGTGCAGTTTCTTGCAGAATGCTGCGGCGCGCTTCGATCCGCCTACATCGGGCGATGCTACCATCAGGTTGTCCATCTTCAGCGCTTCTACATAATTGGCGAGCACAACGCCTCCATACAGATGATCCACCGGGATGTCAAAGAATCCCTGAATCTGGTCGGCATGCAAATCTACGGTAATAACACGGTCTGCACCGGCCTTCTCAATCATGTTGGCGACCAATTTTGCACCAATAGATACACGGGGTTTGTCCTTTCGATCCTGACGAGCCCAGCCGTAATACGGAATCACGGCAATGACCTTATACGCACTCGCGCGCTTGGCGGCATCAATCATAAGGAGTAACTCCATCAGGTTATCGCTCGTGGGACAGGTAGATTGTACCAGGTACACCGACTGCCCGCGAACGGACTCCTCAAACGAAACGGCAAACTCGCCATCGGAGAAACGATCAAACTTGATCTTTCCCAATTGGCACCCGAGATGATCACAAATACGTTGCGCCAAGGCCTCTCCCTTGGTTCCCGCAAAGACTTTGTAAGGAAATGCTTCAACTAACATACGCTTGTTTTTAGTTTGTGACGACAAAGGTACTGCTTTTTTTTGATATACGCAAATAAAATCGCAAAAAAATGCTATTTTTGTGTTGGCACGGTTTTTGATAGAGGGAGGTTTGTAAACCAAATAACGAATAGTATGAGACGTATTTTGTTAATACTTCTGGCGGCCGGAAGCCTGATGCTACAGGCCGCAACGCAACAAGTGACTTGTTTGATTATGGACGCAGACAGCAGTCTGATATATGGTGCCAAAGTTACCAATTCCCGCAGCAAAGATACCCTTCGAACCGGGTGCGACGGGCGTGTCATCATCGATGTGCAATTTCGCATAAAGCTGCAAGTTGAGGCGGATGGCTACGAGGCTCGCAGTTTTCGCCTCACGCCTTCCGACAAGGGTAAGACCCTCGTGCTGTTGCTGAAAAAGTCGCCGCGCCGTGAGCATAATCCCGGGCTGCTCTACAGCAAGCGAACTGCACGCACCGATGAGGTCTATTTCATGATGGAGACTTCGGCTAAGTCTGCTGCGCACGCCCCGATGGCGATGGGCGCGGTAGCCGAGGAGGCTGCGGATATTGAGGCTCCGATTTACGATGAGGGGGCTGCTATGGCGAATGCAATGCCATCCGCCGGGCAACTGACGGCAGGCGAGGTGAATGACTTTGCCAAATGGAACCTATGGGTAGAATTACGTGGCGGTGAGTTGCGCCAGCACGTAGAGGAATGGGGCATCAATACCCGTGAGCGCTATACCGTACAGGTTAAGAATAAGCAGAACTTCCCCTTGGTTGGCATGCCTGTTGAACTCCGAGCAGCTGACGGACAAATCCTCTTCTCTGCCGTGACCGATAACACCGGTAAGGCTGAACTGTGGGGCGTTAACGGCATGGTGTTGGCTTGCGGTGATGAGACCGAAACCGCTCGGCAAAACATCATTACCACTTTTGTGCTGGACAGACCGTGCTATACACCCGAGACGGCGGATGTGTTCTTTGTCTTTGATGCCACCGGGTCTATGGGCGATGAGTTACGCTACCTGCAGGCTGAGATGAAAGATGTAATAGCACGTTCGCAGTCGGCTGTAGAGGGACTCCATATCCGTACCGGCGCTTTGGTTTATCGCGACTTTGGCGATGAGTACCTGACGCGTATCGCGCGCCTGAGTTCCGATATCAATAGGACGCAGGCTTTTATTGATAAGCAGGAGGCCAACGGTGGTGGTGACATGCCGGAGGCTGTGCCCGAAGCTTTGCTGGCTTCGCTGCGCGTAGCCGGATGGAATGCTGAGGCACGCGCGCGTATAGCGTTCCTTATATTAGATGCGCCCTGTCACCGTGATTCAGCCACGCTGAATAGCCTGCACGAAGCTGTCAACGAGGCAGCCCTAATGGGCGTTCGTGTCGTGCCCGTGGTGTGCAGCGGTGTGGATAAGAGTGGCGAGATGCTGATGCGTTCCATCGCCCTATCCACCAATGGTACCTCGTTCTTCCTAACCGATGACTCGGGTATCGGTAACCCGCATATCAAACCCACTACCGACACTCTGGTTGTGGAGCATCTCAACGATATGCTCGTGCGGACCATCATTGAGTTTACACGCATGCCTGCTTGCGAGCAACAGTCTGCATGGCAAGAGGAAGCACAGCAACAGAATCCCATCGAGCAGTTCTTGCCCAACCCGACGGACGAACCCAATCGCCCCGATGCACCCAAGTGGGCGCTGGAAGACGTGATGAAGGTGCACCCGAATCCCTGCGACAATGTATGCTATGCCGATATTCTCCGCACGGTATCCTATCTCTCGCTCGCAGATATGACGGGCAAGACAATCTATACCTTTGATACCGGTGGCGAGGCACCCTATACGGTGTTGCTGCCGATGGAGAGTTTGGCTACCGGTGTGTACTTCCTTAAGGCGTATGCCGACGGAAGATGGTACACCGCTAAGATAATCCGAAAATAGAGCGCCCTTATTCCACCTGCAGGACCAGACCCTTGAGATATTCGCCTTCGGGGTGATAGATATTGACGGGATGGTCTTGCGGCTGGTGGAGTTGGTGGATGATTCGCACGCGGCGGCCTGTTTGCTGGGCAGCCGAGAATACCGCCAGGCGGAACATCTCCTTATCCACCGCCTGCGAGCAGGAGAAGGTGAACACCAATCCGCCCGGACGCACTGCCGCTATGCCTTGGGCATTAAGCCGCTGGTAGCCGCGCAGGGCATTCTTGATGGCATCGCGGTGCTTGGCAAATGCCGGAGGGTCGAGGATAATCAGGTCGTATGTATCCGGCTCAGCGTTTTTCAAGAACTCAAATGCATCCGAAGCGTATTCCTCATGGTTGGTAGCCGTGGGGAAGTTGCGCTGCATATTGGCGCGCACCAACTCAACGGCTTTCTGACTTACGTCAACAGATGTGACACGCTTAGCACCGCCGCGCAGGGCATAGAGCGAGAATCCGCCCGTATAGCAGAACATGTTCAGTACGTCGCGCCCCGCTGAATACCGTTCCAGTAGCATCCGGTTCTCGCGTTGGTCCACAAAGAAACCGGTCTTTTGCCCCTGCAACCAGTCAATGCGGAACTCCAGCCCGTTTTCCATTGCCCATGGGGATACAGGGGCCTCGGTTCTCGGTTCTGGGTTCCGGGTTCTGGGTTCTCGGTTCTGGGTTAGCGACAGGTAGCCGACTTTGTCGCCCTCAATGGGGGCCTTAAAGGGGAGGGTGTCATCAGATTTATAGTATATGTTTTCCACGCCCGTTACGGCCTTCAGTGCCTCAGCTATCTGATAGCGTGCGCGGTGCATACCGACCGAGTGCGCCTGAATGACCGCTGTATCGGCGTAGTGGTCTATGACAAGTCCGGGTAGGAAATCTCCCTCACCGTGAATCAGTCGATAGGTGTTGTTGTCTGCTCGGATGAGTCCCAGACTACGGCGAAGCGTGTACGCAGCACGGATACGCTCGTGCCAGAAGTCATCGCCAAGACGATCTGTGCCGAAGGCCAGTATACGTACGGCAATACTGCCTACCTGCCAATGACCTACGCCCAACGTCTTGCCATCGGCAGCGCATACGGCGACCACATCACCTTCTTGAGGTTCTGCGTACGGGTAGTTTTTATCCAAAATGATGCGTGCGATAGCACCCGAGAAGACCCAGGGGTGAAAGCGTAGGAGCGACTCCTCTTTCTTGGGCTTGAGGATGATGGTATTCATGTGTGGTATGATTTAGCGGTTTCTGCGTTTTGTTGTTTGGCTCGGGCCTCCATCACCTCCTGCTGGTGGCGGCATTGAGCTTCGTGTTCAGCGAGGCGTAGCGCTTCCGCCTCTTCGTGAGGCAGAGGTTGGGTCTGCATCAACTCCTTATAGATAAGCAGCGTCGCCCACGCATCGGTGGAGGCATAACGTGCCTGCTCAGGGGTGAGAACAGCATTCTCCCAGTTGGTGAGTTGCTGCGATTTGGATATCTTTTTGCCGAAACAGATAGCAAATATCTTCTGCAAACCCAGGTCCAGAATACCGTACTGCCCAACGATAGACTGCAGGTCGATGCAGTTGCTCGGGGTGAAGTTCGTCAGGCGACGCAACCCGTTCAGGTCGTCCTTGAAGGCCAACCCCACCTTGATGATATCATTATTGCTGAATAGTTCGGCAACAGAGTCAGGCAGACCGATGGCGGATAGACGAAACAGGTAGCATCGTTCCTCTGTAGCTATCTGCAGCAGGGCAGTAGGGTAGTGCACACCACGCTTGAAACTGGGGCGCGATTCCGTATCCACGCCCACCATCTTCTGACGCCGAAGATAGCTGACGGCTTCCGACACTTGTTCGGCTTGGTCGATGATAAAAACTTCCCCGTCAAATTGGGTTATCGGTAGCCAATGAACGAGGTCTTTTGCGATTCTATGGACAAAATTATTCGTTTTCACGCAATAAAATCTAAAAAAATCGTGCAAAGATACTACTTTTTTTGCAAATATCCAAAAAAAAGCGTATCTTTGCAGCGCGAATGCGAAAAAGATTGCAATATTACCTCAGTTTGCACCGCTATAAGATTCTTTTTTCGATAGGATTTGTAGTGTTGGTGCTCTTTTTGGTGTTGGCTTTCACTCCGTTTTATATCTATGAGTTTGTGTCCGCCTACCGCATCGAGCTGATGTGGGGATTGGTCATCCTGCTTGCCGGTATGATAGGGGTGATGTCATACGATATTAGCGATCTGCACCAGAAGATGGAGGCGGAGAGGGAGCAGAACGAGCAAAAACTGGCAGGCGAAGCGGTCTATAACTTCTACGATGAGAAGGGCGACCTACGGCTATCCGCCAAACCCGAAACCGTTTACTTCCTGGAGGGAGCGGATAACTACGTCATCATACACTACCTCTTGGCGGGCAAGATGGAGAAACTCATCATCCGCAACTCGCTCAAGAATATCGAGTGGCGTTTTCGTGAACGCGGTTTGGTGCGTTGTCATCGCTCCTATATCGTCAATGTGAACCTGGTACAGCTGATGCGTCATCAGGATAACGAGGTGGTGCTGGATCTGGGCGACGCACGCGTACCGCTGATACCCGTCTCGCGCTCGTATGCCAAGTCGGTTATGGAGCATTTTATGACCAAATAGACGTCCTACCAATTTGCTGTCTGACCATTATAAATTGAACAAAAGATATGAAGGTTATTAATCTATCGGAGCAGAACTCACTCATGAACTGCTATCTGGCTGAGATACGCAATGTCGATATTCAGCGCGACCCCTTACGCTTTCGCTGCAATATTGAACGTATCGGCGAAATCATGGCTTTTGAAGTCAGCCGTACGCTCAATTATAGGGTTGAGGACGTTCAGACCCCCCTCGGTATCGCTAAGGTCGCTTTGCCGCAGGATAAGATTGTGCTGGGTACTATCTTACGTGCCGGACTGCCATTCCATCAGGGCTTCCTACGTATGTACGACCACGCCGAAAATGCCTTCCTCTCCGCTTTCCGCCGTATGGGGCGTAACCGCAACGGCAAGCAGGAACTGGAAATCGTGGCTGAGTATCTGGCTTCGCCTGCGTTGGATGAGAAGACACTTCTACTCGTGGACCCCATGTTGGCTACCGGTATGTCGATGGAGGTCGCCTACAAGGCACTCCTCTCACACGGCAAACCGGCTCGTACCCATCTCTGCTGCACCATCGGTACCAAGCAGGCTGTCGCTTATCTTCAGCAGAACCTACCCGAAGAGGATGATATCACCCTCTGGTGCGCAGCGGTGGACGAGGAACTCAATGATAAGAAATATATTGTTCCCGGTCTGGGTGACGCAGGGGATCTATGTTATGGCGAGAAACTGTGAACGATAAGCAACTCATCGACCTCATTGCGCTGACGATGCATTACCGCAACGCTTTGCGCAAGGCGCGTGCTCTGCTTCATGAGTACGGCAATCCGACCGATGCCCTCGAGCGTTCGGATAAGGACGCCGTGCAACTTTTCCGCGAACGCGCGGAAAAAGAGTTGGAGTTTGCCGCAAAGCATAAGATTAAGATCTATACCTACACCGACGAGGAATTCCCTTACCGCCTCAGCGAGTGCCCTGATGCGCCGCTGGTATTGTACGGAAGGGGCAACCTCCAACCCAATGGCAAACATATGCTGTCGGTTGTCGGTACACGCGGGGCAACCGATTGCGGCAAGACGTTTACGCGCCAACTCATCCTGGACCTGGCTGCAGCAGTGCCTGATCTGACTATCGTGTCCGGATTGGCATATGGCATCGATGTAGCCGCCCATATGGCGGCGCTGGAGGCGAACATACCTACCATCGTCATCCCGGGGCATGGACTGGATCGTATCTATCCCTCCGTCCATCGCCAGATAGCCATCCGCACCCTCGAACAAGGCGGTATCCTGACGGAATATGCTACCGGTACGGAACCCGAACGCATGAACTTCGTGGCGCGCGACCGTATCATAGCCGGCCTGGCGGATGCCGTCGTCGTAGTGGAATCGCGCGAGAAAGGTGGCAGTCTCATCACCGCCGGTATGGCATTTGATTACTCGCGTGAGGTGTTTGCCAGACCCGGACGACCCGAGGATATCGCTTCCGGCGGTTGCAACCGCCTTATTAGGCGAAATATGGCTCATATGCTACTTACGGCAGATGATCTCATACACGATATGCAGTGGGAGAGACGTAATACCGCTACCCAGACCGAGCTCGTCAATCTCTTTGGGGACTTGACGAACGAGGAACAACTGGTGCTCAATACCCTGCATACCAACGAAGACGGCGTGCACGTCAACTTCCTGGTCATGGAGACCGGTATCTCGTACCCCCAGATGATAGCTTTACTCATGGAGATGGAGATGAAGGATATCGTTCATGCTCTGCCCGGAGGTGTGTATAGAGCGCTTAAATAGTCCGATAACCGAAATAAAATGAAACGTATTCTATCAGTTATTGCGCTGCTCATAGCGGTTGTTGCGTCCAATGCGCAGGTCAGTGCCATGTTGGGCGAATGGACCACCATTGACGATGCTACCGGCGACCAGATGTCGGTCGTACAAATCTACAAGGCGTCCGATGGACTCTACTACGGCAAGGTCGTACGTATCCTCATAGCCGGTCATGAGAACGACCAATGTACCCTTTGCGAGGGTGAGGACCACATGAAACCCATCGTCGGGTTGAATATCATCCGCGGCATGAAAGCCGATGGCGATGAACTGGTCGGTGGCCGCGTTATGGATCCCAATAATGGCAAGACGTACTACGCGAAACTGTATCTCAAGGACGGCAAGCTGGTGCTGCGTGGCAGCCTGGACAAACGCGGTTTCTTAGGCCGCAACCAGACTTGGGTTCGCGCCCGGTAGTAAAAGAAAAAGGATTGCTCACCGAGCAGTCCTTTTTTACTATTTAGTCCTCTGATAACCGATAACCGATAACCCAAAACCGAAACCGATATCAAACCGGATCAATAGCTTGCGCGATGGAGTTGGCGATCTCTACCATCTCCTCGGTCGGCAGCGACAGTTTCGGGTTGGCGAAGTTGAGGTCACCCTCTTGGTTCAGCGGTACGAGGTGCACATGCACGTGGTTGACCTCCATGCCTAACACGGCTACACCTACGCGTTTGCAACCCGTTGCCGCTTGGATACCTTTGGCTACGACCTTGGCAAAGGTCATCAGGCCGCCAAGCGTCTCGTCATCCAAATCAAAGATATAATCCGCTTCGGGTTCCGGCAGTTTCGGGACTACCAGCGTGTGACCCTTCTGCAGCGGGTTGATATCCAGAAAGGCATAATAACGATCGTCTTCCGCTACTTTGTACGACGGAATCTCACCCTTGATAATTCTGGTAAATAATGTCATAATAATTTACGATTTGACGATTTACAATTTGACGATTTACGATTTACGATTTGTCGATTTATTGGCGATTGCGTTCGGTTGTCCGATTATAGCGAAATCTCCAATATCTCGAACTCCATTTTGCCGGCGGGAACCATCACTTCGGCTATCTCGCCTACCTTCTTTCCCATCAAGCCTTTGGCGATAGGTGTGGTAACGGCAATCTTACCCTCCATTATATTTGCTTCGCCCTCGGTAACCAATTGATAGACCTTCTCGGCTCCGTTTTTGAGGTTACGAACGCGTACGCGGGTCAGTATCTGTACCTCGTTGGTGTTGATTGTCGTCTCGTCGATGATACGAGCGTCCATAATCTTAGCTTTCAGGTGTGCAATTTTGCTTTCCAGGTGTCCCTGTTCTTCTTTTGCGGCATCGTATTCCGCATTCTCACTCAGGTCTCCTTTGTCGCGGGCCTCAGCGATAGCCGCGATGACACGCGGACGCTCTGTTCCCTCGAGGAATTGGAGTTCCTCTTTCAGTTTCTGCAGTCCCTCTGCAGTCATGTACGTGGTTGCCATATTTTTTCTTCTATTAAATTTTTCAGTTTGTTTACGTGCAAGTCTTAATACTTGCGGTTCAGTATCTCTGCTGCCAGAAAAGCGCGTCTGGCTTCCTCCGGATTGGTTAAGTCCGGCACGAGATTTTGAGCTCCGTTTTGCGCTATGTCGATTTTTGTATTCATAATAAAAAAGCCCCTTACGAAGGGTGTATATTTCTCTTTTAGGAAAAATAACAGGTAACTTCACAGCCACCTGTTACCATTAAACCTAAACCTTAACTATGAAAATTTTGTTTTTATTAATTCGCTGCAAAATTACTGTTTTTTTTCGAATTGACCAAATTTTTTTGCAAAAAAATGCGTTTTTTATGTCATTTTGTGCGTTTTTTGGGTTCAATCCTCTTCTACAACCCCTTTTAAGGTCGCTGCTGAGGCGGATATGACCTTCACCTTAATCAATTCGCCCACGTGTCTGCCCGCGCGCGGGAAGACCACGGTCTTGTAGCGTGAGGTGCGACCGAACATGTCATCGTGGCTGCGCTTCGAGTAGCCCTCTACCAGCACGTCCACTACCCGGCCTACCTCCCGTTCGTTGCTCTCCAACGACAGCTGGTTCTGCAGGGCGATGATCTCGTTCAGTCGGCGTACCTTTACCTCATCCGGTATGTCATCGGGTAGGTGCTTCTGCGCGTAGGTGCCCGGTCGCTCTGAGTATTTGAACATGAATGCCGTGTCAAATCCTACCTCGCGCATCAGGCTCAGTGTCTCCCTATGGTCTTCTTCTGTCTCGCTGTGGAAGCCGCAGAATACATCCGTTCCGATGGCTGCATCCGGTACAATACGCCGTATGGCCGCGATGCGCTCCAGGTACCATTCCCGCGTGTAACGCCGGTTCATCAGTTTCAGTATCCGGTTGCTACCGCTCTGTACAGGCAGATGAATGAACTTACAGAGGTTGTCGTATCCGGCTATGGTCTCCAGGGTGCGATCGCTCATATCCTTCGGGTGACTGGTGGTGAAGCGTATCCGCATCTCGGGAACCGCCTCTGCCACGCGGGCCAACAGGTCGGGAAAGGTCAACTCTTCGAACCGGTACGAATTGACATTCTGGCCCAATAGGGTCACTTCCTTGTAGCCTTTGTCGCGCAAATCCCGCACTTCGTTTAGGATACTCTCAGGGTCGCGACTGCGTTCCCTTCCGCGGGTATAGGGCACCACGCAGTACGAACAGAAATTGTTGCACCCGCGCATAATACTCACAAAACCTGATATCGACTTACCGATTCTGGTAGGTATGATGTTGCGGTACGTCTCGGTGGTGCTGAGTTGCAGGTTGACGGTTTTGTGTCCCTGTTCGGCTTGCGCCAATAGGTTGGGGATGTCGAGATAGGCATCCGGTCCGGCAACGAAATCTACGTGGTACTTCCGGATGAGTTCCTCACCCATCCGCTCTGCCATACAGCCGATGACGCCCGTTACCACCTTGCGTTTGGCCTTACCGGTCAGGGCGTGCATCTCCTCCAGCCGGTGGCAAACGGTCTGTTCGGCTTTGTCGCGGATGGAACAGGTATTGAGCAGCACGATGTCCGCCTGCTCAAACTGCTCGGTCAGCTCCGCACCGGTCGTCTGCATCACGGCAGCAACCACCTCGCTGTCTGCCACATTCATCTGGCAGCCGTAGGTCTCAATGTAGAAGCGTTTCGGGGTCAAGATTGTTGCGTTCAATGTCTTTGAAATAACGATAGGTTCCTACAGTCAGCTCGTGGCACGAGTCTTCATCGCATACGATGATGCCGTGTTGGTGCATCTGCAGGGCGGAAACAGTCCACATATGCGAGATGGGCTTGTCGATGGCGTGCAGTAGGGCGCGACCTTTCTCGTGGCCATTCACCAGTATCATCACCTCGCCGGCATCCATGATGGTGCCTACACCAACAGTCAGCGCCGAGCGGGGTACCAGTTCGGTATTGCCGCCAAAGAAACGCGAGTTGGCAATGATGGTATCCGACGTCAGCTCTTTCTTGCGCGTGCGGCTCGTCAGCGACGAACCCGGCTCATTGAAGGCAATATGGCCGTCTTTGCCTACACCGCCGATGAACAGGTGAATACCTCCGTAGTTCTTAATCTTAGCCTCATAACGTGCGCATTCGGCAACGAGGTCAGCGGCATTGCCGTTCAGTATATTAACATTCTTCTCGGGGATGTCGATATGCGAGAAGAAATTGGTCCACATGAAGCTGTGGTAACTCTCCGGATGGTCAGTCGGCAGTCCGACATACTCGTCCATATTGAACGTCACCACGTTGCGGAACGATACCTTGCCGGCTTTGTTCAGTTCAATCAAGTGGCGGTACATACCTATCGGCGATGAGCCGGTAGGCAGTCCCAGTACAAAGGGGTTGCTCTCCTTGGGTTGGAATGCGTTGATACGCGAGGCAACATAATTTGCTGCCCAACGCGACAAGGTCTCGTAATCAGGTTCTATCAGTACTCTCATAATTCAATTTTCAATTTTCCATTCTCCATTTTCAATTTTCCATTTACTTAATTAGCTCCAGCACCACCGCACTTCGGGCAGGCAAATATAGTTTCAGCCAGCCCTTGTTATCCGGTTCGTACAGCGGGTCATACTGCGTGAAGTGCTCTACGCTGTCGTCGCTCAGGCCGAAACCGCCATACTCGCGCGCGTCGGTATTGAGTACCACGCGGTATTTACCTTGCTCCGTCAGAATGCCGTAGTCGGCAAACGACTTCTGGCCATTCCAGTTGAACACGAACACCAGATCGCCGCGGCGGTATGCTATCACTTGGTCGCCTTCGTTATCCCACAACTTGTCCAGCGCGTGTTTCTGTGTGTCCATACTGAAGCGCAGCAGATGTATCATCTGGCGGTCAAAGCGGTTCAGGTCAGCGTAGTAGAAGTGCGGGTTGTCCACCAGGCTCCACTGCCTGCGGGCGTATTTGTAACTCCAGCCGTTTCCCTCGCGCGGGAAATCAATCCACTCGGGATGTCCGAACTCGTTACCCATGAAGTTGAGGTAACCGCCCTGGGTCGTAGAGGCGGTGATGAGGCGTATCATCTTGTGCAGCGCGATACCGCGGTCCACCATATAGGTGGCGTGACCATGCTCAAAATGCCAATACATATCGGCATCCACTAAGCGGAAGATGATCGTTTTGTCGCCCACCAGAGCCTGATCGTGGCTCTCGGCATACGAGATCGTCTTCTCATCCAGGCGGCGGTTGGTCATCTCATAGTAGATGTGACCGGCCTTCCAGTCCTCGTCCTTTACTTCCTTGATATATTTGATCCAGAAATCCGGAATACCCATCGCCAGACGGTAGTCAAAACCTACGCCGCCGTCCTTGAAGGGGCAGGCCAGACCCGGCATACCCGACATATCTTCTGCTATCGAGATAGCTTTCTTCTTAACCTCATGAATCAGTTTGTTGGCGAGCGTCAGGTAGCAGATGGCATCGCCGTCTTCGTTGCCGTTGAAATAGGAGTCATAACCGTTGAAGTCCTCGCCCAGACCGTGACTGCGGTACATCATCGAGGTCACCCCGTCAAAACGGAATCCGTCAAAGTCGAACACATCCAGCCAGTACTTGCAGTTCGATAGCAGGAAGTGCAGCACCTCGTTCTTGCCGTAGTCAAAGCACAAACTATCCCATGCCGGGTGTTCACGACGCGGACCATCGTGGAAATACTGGTACGGCGTTCCGTCGAAGTTGCCCAGACCTTCCAACTCATTTTTTACGGCGTGCGAGTGTACGATATCCATGATCACCGCCAGACCGCGCGAGTGAGCGTCATCAATCAGCGCGCGCAGCTCTTCCGGCGTGCCAAAACGGCTACTCGGGGCGTAGAAGTTCGATACATGGTATCCGAAACTGCCGTAGTATGGGTGCTCCTGAATGGCCATGATCTGAAGGCAGTTGTAGCCCAAGTCTGTCACGCGGGGCAGGATGTCGCGGCGGAACTCTTCGTAGGTAGCTACGCGCTCCTGCTCACCCGACATACCAATATGGCACTCGTAGATATACAGTTCTTCGCCTTTCTTCAGACCTTTCCAGGCGTTGCGTTTCTTTTTGTCCGTCTCTTGTACTTCGGGGTGCCATACCTGTGCGGAGAAAATCTTGGTAGCTTCGTCTTGTACCACGCGCATGGCATACGAGGGGATACGTTCGCCCCAACCGCCGTTCCACTCCACCAGCAACTTGAAGTGCTGGCCGTGTTGCAGCCACTCTGCCGGCCATTTGGCTTCCCAGATGCCGTTACCGATGGCTTGCAGGCGCCATTCCTCGCGTTTCTCCCAATTGTTGCAGTCACCCTTCAGGTAAATCGCCGTCGCGTTCGGAGCCCATTCGCGCAGTACCCAGTGGTCCTGATTCTCGATCGTTTTCTGGCGGCTACGGGTTTTTACGCCGGCTACGTAGTGCAGACCGAAATAGAGGTAACCGGTGGCCCAATCGCTGAGCGACTGACCACCCGTCAGTTCCTGTTCGCGACGCTCGGCATAGTCGTGACGAGCCTGAAGCGCGCCCTCATACGGACGCAGATACGGGTCATTCTTTGTAATCTTCAACATATCTTTTTGACTTTTATCTTTCAACTATCAATTGTCAATTGTCAACTATCAACTATCGTACGGCTTTAGCCGATCGTTCGAGGCTTCGCCGAGATAAGAACTATCAATTGTCAACTACTTCTCCACTCTCGTCTTCACGATCAGTTTGCGGTGTGCCTTACCGGGTTCGCCGATGCCGGGTTTATGGCCGTCGGTGGGGAAGAATACGGCAAAGTGTCCTACGGGCACAGTCATCAGGGCTGTCGGATCGTCGTTATACAGTTCCATATCCTTACCTTCGTCGTATTCTGCTTTCTCCTGTTGGCAGTCGGCCAGTGCGCGCCAACCCATCTGTTCGTCGCCTGACAGCGGCACTTGGATATCGATGTAGTCGCGGTGCGCTTCCATGGGGCAGTCTTTGGCTGCACGGAGTTTGATGTCTTGGATATTGACGAACAGGTCGTCGCCATCCAGACGCAGTTTCATTGCCGGAAACTCTTCTAAGTCGTTGTCATTAAAAAACTGGATAAAACGTTCCAAACCGGGTACTACATCGTAGTATAGGTCGGCATTTTCGATTCTGTCTAAAATCATTTTATTCCTTATAATTTGGTTATTAGGGCGCAAATTTACTACAAAAATTGCAAATACGCAAATTTTCGGACACTTTTTTGCAAAAATAGAGTGCAAACGCTATATTTTGTCGTCTAAGAGGGCGTTTTTGCTTGCATAGAGAACTCAAAACTATCAACTCTCAACTAAAGACACGTTTCTTAGCGATTGTACCGGCAAAAAAAGTAACCTGCATGCCATCCAACGAATGACATACAGGCTACCTCGGTTACCGGAAACCATTCTTATTCGATAAGTCTTCCCTGCGTGTCATACACGCGGCCGTTCTTGCGGATGAAGAGTTGTCCGTTTTGCATGAACTTGCCATCGGGCAGCATGCCGGTGCCCTCCTGACCATCCGGTTCTACCTCGCCGATACCGGTTGCCGCCTGGCTGATCGGACGGATGAAGAACTCCTGCCATACTTGGGTAGTGCGGTAGTCGTTGACAGCCTCATCGGGCACATACACGGGTATCGCACGGTTGACGTCAAAGAACGTGCGGGCTGCTACTTGCGGCGGCAAGGTTGCCTCTACCTGCATCTTCGTCAGGTGGTTGCAGAGCGCAAAGGCGTTGTCGCCTACGTTGCGCAGCGAAGCGGGCATGGCGAGCTCCTCCAGATAGGTGCAACCAAAGAATGCACCGTCACCAACCGTCGTCACACCTGCAGGAATGGTAATCTGACGGAGGGCGTGATTGTTGTAGAACGCCCAGTTTCCAATCGTCTGAAGGTTGTTGCCGCTAAAGATGACAGCTTGCAGGCTGCGGCAGTTCTCAAAGGCACGCTGACCTATCGTCTCTACCGAAGCAGGAATGGTCACTTGTGTTAGGTTGACGCACTCGGCTGCAGCTTTGTAACTGATCTCGGTTACGCCCGATGGCAAAGCCAAGGTCCTCAGACGGTACATATTGCTGAATGCCTCATCAGCCAGACTCGTGTTGGTGGTTCCTGCCATATCCAATGTCTCCAGCGTAGAAGCCGAACGACGGATAACGGCGAACGCATCTTCGGTCAGCTCACCGGTAGTGGCGCGCACATACTTCATGCGTTTGGTTACTACGAAATTCAAGCGATAATACTCATCAATATCAAATATGCTTGCCGGCGCTACAATGGTATCTATCTGCGGATTCAGAAGTATCATACAAAGCGGATCTAATTCGGCAGTACTATGCACGATGGCTTTGTTCATGGACAAGCAGCCATGGAAAGCACTTTCTCCGATATACGAAACAGAAGTTGGCAACTCAATGGACATCAAGCGTTCGCAACTGATAAATGCATCGCTACCTATCGTATCCACATGATTACCGATGGTGGCAGTTGTCAGGTTCGAGCAACTACAAAATGCATCGTCCCCAATCTTTGTCACGCTATTGGGTATAACGATTTGCGGCAGGTTGGTACATCTCTGGAAAGCATAATCTCCAATGGTCTGCACACCTTCTTCCATTGTAACCGAAATCAGTCCGCTGCAGTCGGAGAAGGCATACTCGCCAATCTTCGTCACGGTATTGGGCAATGCGATAGAGGTCAACTGATTCAGCCCACTGCATAAACCACTCGGTACTTGCTGCACATAATCACCGAAGATAAACGTTCCAACCGACGACGGGAATGGGCTATTACTGCTATTTTTCCACTCATAGATATCAATGTCATAGTAGGAATCCCAATGACTATACCAATACCCACTAACGCAATTTCGTGCGTTCCAAATTACAAGGGATAGGTTGTTACAGCCTTCAAAAGCATCACTACCAATCGTATCCACATTTTCAGGAACTATAAGAGAATTAAATGCATTGCAGCCTTTAAATGCCGATTGTCCGATATAGGTTACCGTATTAGGTATTGTTATCGAAGAAATTTGCGTCAATTCATAGCACAAATAATCAGGAATCTTCTGTACCTGATTGCCAAAAACAAAAGAACTGATGTTTGTGCAACCATCAAATGGTCGATCGTAGGAATCTGAAGGTGTGCTGCAGTTAATAGCATTCCATGTCACCGCAGTCAACCCTGTGCATCCTTCAAATGCCTCATTCCCAATAGTTGTGACACTTTCCGGTATGGTTACCGAAGTCAAACTTGTACATCTGATAAAAGCACCGCTTCCAATAGTCGTGACACTTTCCGGTATGGTTACCGATGATAAATTGCTTAATTCATAGCACAAATAATCCGGAATCTTCGGTACCTGATTGCCAAATACAAAAGAACTGATGTTTGTGCAACCATAAAATGGTGGATAGTAGGAATCTGAATTTGTGCTGCAGTTAATAGCATTCCATGTCACCGTAGTCAAACCTGTGCATCCATTAAATGCCTCATTCCCAATAGTCGTGACACTTTCCGGTATGGTTACAGAAGTCAACCCTGTGCATCCTTCAAATGCCTCATTCCCAATAGTTGTGACACTTTCCGGTATGGTTACCGAAGTCAAACTTGCACAACTGCTAAAAGCGCCGCTTCCAATAGTCGTGACACTTTCCGGTATGGTTACAGATGATAAATTGCTTAATCCAGAGCACAAATAATCCGGAATCTTCTGTACCTGATTGCCAAATACAAAAGAACTGATGTTTGTGCAACTATAAAATGGTGGATAGTAGGAATCTGAATTTGTGCTGCAGTTAATAGCATTCCATGTCACCGCAGTCAACCCTGTGCATCCATTAAATGCCTGATTACCAATAGTTGTGACACTTTTCGGTATGGTTACCGAAGTCAAACCTGTGCATCCTTCAAATGCCGACTCCCCAATAGTTGTGACACTTTCCGGTATGGTTACCGAAGTCAAACCTGTGCATCCTTCAAATGCCCACTCCCCAATAGTTGTGACACTTTCCGGTATGGTTACCGAAGTCAAACTTGTACAACTGCTAAAAGCGCCGCCTCCAATAGTCGTGACAGTGTAGTAAACTCCGTTATACATTACAGAATCGGGAATTACCAATGATGAAATGGAACCAGATAGCCCGATCACTTCAACGGTATTCGGTTGACTTTCGTTGATATGATAAAGTATCATATTGTCAGAGAAATCTTCATCGTCATATACCGAACCGGAAGAAATCTTCCGAACGTCGTTCTCTTTCGAGATTTGCATCTTTTCAAAATGATTTTTACTCAACTTACCGGTTTGCAGAGCTACCGGAGATGCGTTTACGCTCAGCATAACCATCAGAGCGCAGAACAAGAAAGAAATTTTTTTCATTTATTAAATTAAGTTTTTGTTTTGCCTACTCTTCTTTGGATTTTCAGCTTTTTCCATATATAGTTTTTTCTTTGTACCTTTATTCTAACCGCTGCCCAGTGGGGGTATATAGCGAGCCATCGGGATGCAGGATAAGGATGCGTCCATTATGGAGTAGTTTGCGAGGCTGGTCTAAGAGCCGGTCGGTGCCCCAAACATCCTCCAAACCGTCCTCTTCCGGTTCCTTTTCCTCACTCGTAGTAAATCCGCCGGAACGTGCACCTACGTACGAGCGGTCGTCATCCAGGGCGTCCAAGCTATACGTATAATCTGCCCCCGGGTCCAGACCGCCTACATCCACCTGTAGCGTCTCAGAACTGCCACCCGTGGAGTCCTTCTTCGCTACAATACGTTCCGGACCGTAACGCAGGCTGTCGATGATGTTGTTTGCGTTGTCAATATGGTACATCGCAACGATTCGTCCGTAACGATATACCTTCAGTTCGTAGAGTACTGCACCCGGAACGGTGTCCCAGATGATCGTGACAGACGTAGGCTCGATACTATCCACTACCACCTCCTGCGTGACTTCGGGCATAAAGAAGTGCGCCATAAACGTCGTGTCCTGCGTGACGGTAAACTGCATCGGGTTCGTCGTGGAGCCATCCGACCACATCGAGAACTCAAAGTCTGACTCCGGCAGCGCCTCCAGCGTAATCTGTCGTCCTTCGGGATAGGTACCCGTACCGGCAACCGAACCATGTTCGGCCAGAACGGTCACGGTATATACCGGCAGTCGGGTCACGGTCAAATCCAGCGTATAGGAACTGTCGCAACCGAGGGTTGTAAGATGGCTATCCTCGTAGTGTCCGCTCTCGGTGAGTTCTTGTCCATGCCATACGTAGGGCAGCGCGTCTTCGCGCAGCGTCACGATATCCTGCACATGGTACGCGGGTAGGGTGGTCAGCGATAGTGACCATACGATGCTGTCGTTGCCGGTGTCTGCATAGGTGAGCCGGTCGTAGTGAATACGTGTGCCGGGTTGGTTGCGTAGCGTCTTACCGCGCCATTGATAGGCCTCACCGAGGCAGACGGTGTCGTATTCGGTCGGGTGAATGACTACCGGCTGGATGGTGAGATTGAGTGTCACGATACTATCGCAACCCATGCGCGTCTGGAGCGTGATCGTATAAACACCACTCTGTGTCAGTTCCTGTCCGTTCCAGATATAGGGCAGTTGTTGGTCAGTAATGACGCGTGTCATCTCCGTATTATACGTAGTATCGCACACGCGCGCTTGGATATTGGTGAAACGACTCCAGCGAGTGTTGGTCTGGTATGCCGTGACGGCGGGTAGGGGTACGTACACGGGAATCGTTGTTGCTACATCGGAGAAGGTGTTCGTCTCAATGGCAGGAGGTGTCTCGGCGTGCGAAGTGAGGGCTGTCAGTCCGCTGCAGCCATAGAACGAACCGCTACCTATCGTGATGACCGACGACGGAATGGATACCGTAGCGAGGTTGGCACAATTGTAGAAAGCATTGTTATCGATCATGGTGATACCATCGGGAATGGTGATATACCTTAATCCCGTACAGCCGTACAGCATCGAGGCGGGAATCAGCGTCCATGAGGTCGGTATCGAAAGCGTTGTCAGCGCCGTGCATCCCTGAAAAACAGCCGTTCCGATAGCATCGTTGTGGTCATTGAGGCCCACGTATGCCAATGATGTACAGCCCTGAAAGGCATTGGCGCCTACTTGCGTGACGGTCGTTGGCAGCGTGACCGAAATGAGTGATACGCAGTCCTGAAAGGCGCACGAGCCGATACTCTCTATCCCTTCCGCTAATTGCAGGCTTCTTAACCCTCCGCAGCCGAAGAAAGCATAACGGCCGATAGCTTTCAGCGATGCGGGAATCGTGACCGATAGGATACTGCTGTTGTTGTAGAAAGCCGTTGTACCGATCGAGGTGACGCTGTAAGTGTCACCCTCCGATACCGTAGTGGCGGGGATGACTACTTCGCCGTCAAAGAGGTCGGCATTGCTGATACTGATACCCGTTACAGCGGCAGTCATTGCCTCAGTGTCATACGAATAAGTTAACTGATAGTACTCCTGGGCGTGAATGCTAACAACGCACAACAACACACCCGCTATGGCTCCGAGCCGTAGCAGTAATGAGTGACAAGTAGTGATTTTATTCATAACGTTATGTTTTTTGTTCGTTTGCATCGTTGTCTATGCTTTATAGGACATATGACACACAAAAAAGCGTGAACTTTCGTTCGCTTCATTTGATACTTTGAGGTCTTCGACTACCTTGTTAACTCAAATTTACGCACGGAAAACCCACGCTACAAACGTGAGCGTGCATAAACCGTACTTGAATTGTCAATGACCTTACGGTCGGATACTTTAGAAGTTGTCGAAGTTTCAAAGTATCAAGCTGGGCTTATTACGCTATAGTATGACGCTTCACCAAGCGTCTATGTCCCCCGCATTTTCCCATCGGGTCGGGTATAGTTCAATCGATTAAAGATTTTAGCTTGCAAAGATACGAAAAAAAATTGAATAATGAACAAGGATTCAGGATTTTTTTCGTTTTTTTGCTATTTTGGTGCATTATTCCCCCAAAAAACGGCCATTTTTCCCTCAATTCATCTCAGGTTGGCTTGTTTATCACCGATTTTCACCGCTCGAACAGCATGGCTGCGCAGCGGGAGGTTGCAATCATGTCATTGCATCCTTACTCGCGGGGTTGCTATCGTAGTGATTTTCAATGATTTTTTCCTTGCCGTCTCTCCCGATAACCGATAACCCATCTCCCCCTTTGAAAGGGGGCCGGGGGGATTTGATAACCGAAATTCCCCTCCCTCTTTTTGCAACAGCATGGAAATAGCCTTATCGTAAAATGCTGAATGGTAGGCGATTAAGTGTTGCTTTGCTGTTGCAGAAACTTGGAGAAGCAGGTGGCATACTCGTAAAGAGTTTGAACCGCTGTGTATTTTATATGATAGATTCGTTTTTTCGCGAGAATTGAGTGCCGCGCGGCTACTGACGCGCAATTCAATTACCGTCTATTGTTAAACTAAAACCTTAAAAAATTATGAATCAGTATCTGAAGACAATGGAGGAACAGGAAGACCTCCGCATCGTGGAACACCTCAACATGCAAAAACTTCCTGAGAGTCTGCAACAAATGCTTTCGTTGGCAACAACGCCCGAGGAGCAGGACATTATCCTGATGGCAACGCTTGCGGCTGCGAGTGCGTGCGTACCCAATCTCTATTTCCGCTACGGCCCTTCCGGCAAGCGCTACTACGCCAACCTGCAATGCTTCATCCTTGCGGCTGCGGCAAGCGGTAAGGGTATCGCGAGCCACGCCTTGGAAATGGTCCGGGTAATAGATGAGCAGCACCCTATGCTTATTGCCGGCGACAGCACCCTGCCCGCTTTCTACCGGGCACTCGAGGCGCAGAACGGCTGCGGCTATATGCACGAGAGCGAAGGAAGCGTGATCACCGACATCTGGAAGATGTCTGCTGCCAACTACAACACAGTCCTGCGCAAGGCCGCAGAGCACGAACCAATCTCCCGCAACCGCTGCAAAGACGCATCGGAGATCCGGAATCCGAGGCTGAGTATGCTTCTGACCGGTACCTTCGGGCAGTACAAGGCCTTGGTGCCGAGTGTGGAGAACGGCTATTTCTCGCGCTTGCTGACCGTGGTCGTTAAGGGCACGAATCCGTTTGACAAGCGCTATGTCTCGTCGAAAGGCGGACAGTCCGTCATTCCCAAGCAAGTCGGGCTTCACCTGCTGCGCACGTACGAGAATCTGTTGAACGCGGGCGAAAGGGAATGGAGCCTGACGGAGAGCCAGAAAGAGCGGCTGGGCGAACACCTGGAGACGGCGTACGCGACGCTCATCAACCTCCTCGGCGATAACTTCCATTCGGCAGTAGTCCGCATGGCGGTGCAGATCGAACGGATAGCGATGATATTGACGGCGATGAGAGAGATGGAGCAAGGAGTAAAGACCGCTACGCTAAAAGAGGAAAGACTAAAATGTACCGACTCTGAAAGTGACGAAGGAATTCTCTGCGCGGATGAGGACTATGAGACGGCGGAGATGATCGGGAATAAGATACTGCTGCATATGGCAAGTGCGTACCGGATGATAGACGGCGACAAGCAGGATGTGGTGCCGGAGATAAAGCCGCTGGACCAGAGAAAGGTGCTATTCGAGCAGCTGAAGGGTGAGTATAGTTTGGGCGAACTCATCAGCGAGGCTAAAAGTCAGGGAGTATCGCGGAGTAGTGCTATCCGATGGAATAACCAA
>OCTX012210805.1_pt1 | contig 33331 bp, 25 predicted proteins | sample 1539691 | NCBI WGS metagenome assembly OCTX01 (sample SAMN02144231, study PRJEB22623) | gut metagenome | biome: sheep rumen | host: Ovis aries | place: New Zealand
AGGTACTTATTATAGATGGCAGCACGGAGATGTTTTCTATCAAAAGACAGGAGAAGGTAAACCTATTGTTCTGCTGCATGATCTGAATCCTGCTTTTTCCTCTTTTGTCTGGAATGAAGTGACAGAAGAACTGAGTAAGAATTATACGGTCTATTCCGTAGATCTTCCGGGATGCGGGAGATCTGTTAAAGAAAGGATCGAATATACCAATTATTACTATGTAATCTTTCTAAAAGATTTTATCCGGGATGTAGTAAAGAAGAAAACCGATATACTGGCAGATGGTTATTCCTCTTCATTTGCACTCATGGCTTCTCTGGCTGAGGATTCGATTATCAGAAGGATCTATGCCGTTAATCCTCTGAGTATTCAGGAACTGGCTTCGGTCGGAGGAAAAAAAGAGAAGATTGCTATGAAACTTGTCTCTTCCCCGATTATAGGAACCACAATTTATAATATTGAAGAGTCCCGGTCCAACATAGATTTATCTTTAACTGAAAAATATCTTTATAATCCTTTCCGTTCCAGGAACCGCTTTGTGGATACCTGCTATGAAGGGTCTCATTATAATAATTGTGCGGGAAAGTATCTTCTCGCTTCTCAAAATGGAAAGTATACAACCGTAGATATCAGAAAGGCTCTTGAAAAGTCGGTGAATTCATTTACAATCCTGTACGGAAGCAGAATCGATAACAGCGAGGATGTCGTTAAATCCTATCAAAGAATAAATAATACTGTAACAGCAACAGCGATTGATAACACCAGATTTCTTCCGCAACTGGAGAGACCAGAATATTTTATGGAAGCTTTTGCGTCTGTATCGGTATGATAGTAAAGGGATGTTTCACGTGAAACATCCCTTTTTACTTCTGATCATTTCACAGCGGTTCTTTTGAAGGCAGACCTGCTTTTCTGGGATACTTTCCGGGCGTCTCCTTTACCTTTTTTATGACAACAAAGGAGCGCTGCAGCTCAGTCTGAGGCAGTGGGAGAACAGAAGGCCCGCTGCTTTCCCCTCCAAGAATATGGATCGCCTTCTTTGCCATCTGATATTCATCATTGATTTCAGCAGCTTTATAGGCAATAAAGGATCCGCCCTTTTTTACAAAAGGAAGGCAGTATTCTGAAAGAGAAGAGAGGTTTGCTACCGCCCTTGAGACAGCCAGATCATATTTTTCTCTGTAAGCAGGATTTTTTCCAAGATCCTCCGCCCTTCCATGTACAGCATCGATCTTTTTCAGATTCAGTTCCCTTATACACTCTTCCAGGAAAAGAATTCTCTTATTCAAAGAATCTGCCAGTGTCACAGAAAGGTCCGGGAACACGATTTTCAGAGGAATACCGGGGAATCCTGCTCCCGTCCCTACGTCGATCATCTTTCCCGCTTTTGTCAGATCCGCTGCTTTTACGATAAGAAGACTGTCCAGAAAATGTTTTTCGATCACTTCCTCAAAATCCGTGATCGCTGTGAGATTCATCACTTTATTTTTCTCGATCAGCATATGATAATAGCTGATAAACTGATCAAGCTGTTCCTTTGAAAGGGTCAACCCAAGCTCTGAACATCCATCGATAAATTTCGATATAATATCATTATTCATTGTTTTTTCTTGTATTATCTATATATATGAATCTCCCATGACCTGGAGAAGCGCAGCAATCTTTGATTTCGTCACGCTTCCTGTCCGCAAGTTAAATCACGGGCTTTCTGATGCGGACTTTCTGATACGATTTTTGAAGCAGGCTGCTTCATAACTTCGCCGCGTGGATTCCCATGAATTTACCTTCGGATGGAAAAAACGTAATCAAAGTTTTTTACACTTCCCCAGGTTATTTAAGGAGCGCAGAACAGGAGATAAGGATGATATGTCCTTTATCTGTTCTTATAATTTCAGATATACCATCAGTACGGAAAGATCCGCGGGATTTACTCCCATCACACGGGAGGCCTGCCCGATCGAAGCAGGACGTACCTCTTTCAGCTTCTGCCTTGCCTCGTTTCTGAGACTCGGGATTTTATCATAATCTATCCCTTCCGGGATTTTTTTCTCTTCAATCTTCTTAAACTGGGCAACCTGTTTTTCCTGCCGTCTGATGTAGCCGTCGTATTTGATCTCTATATTTACTTCGTCTCTTACATCCTTCGGCAGATCCGGTCTGTTCGGATCGATATCCTTCAATATCTCATAATCCAGTTCGGGACGCCTTATGAGTTCCGCCAGAGAGGCGGAGGTGGAGAGAGGGCTGCTTCCCTGTTTTATAAGGAACTGCTGCGTTTTCTCATTTGCTCCTGTACTGGTATGTTCCACCCGATCGATTTCTTGCCGGATCTTTTTCTTTTTTTCAAGAAATCTCTGATAGCGTTCTTCTCCGATCAGACCGGCCCTGTATCCTTTTTCCAGAAGTCTCATGTCCGCGTTATCCTGCCTGAGCAGGAGCCGGTATTCGGCCCTTGAGGTCATCATCCGGTAAGGTTCATGGTTCTCCTTTGTGATCAGGTCATCAACCAGGACTCCTATATACCCTTCGGAGCGGTCAATCAGAAGGGGCTCTTTCCCCAGTATCTTCAGAGCGGCATTGATTCCCGCATACAGACCCTGGGCTGCCGCTTCCTCATAGCCGGAACTGCCGTTGAACTGTCCGCCCGAATACAGGCCCGGGATATTTTTGAATTCCAGAGTAGCCTTCAGCTGCCGGGATTTGATGCAGTCATACTCTATCGCGTAAGCGTTTTTGACAATTTTCGCGTGCTCCAGCCCGGGAACCGTGCGGTACATCCTGATCTGGACGTCTTCCGGCATGGAACTGGACATTCCGCCGATGTACATCTCATTTGTTCCGAGCCCTTCCGGCTCCACAAAAACCTGATGTCTTTCCTTATCGGCAAAGCGGACCGCCTTGTCCTCAAAAGAAGGGCAGTAACGCGGGCCTGTCCCGCTTATTTTTCCGGAATACAGAGGGGACCTGTCCAGGTTTTCCATCACGATATTCCTGGTTTCCGCGTTCGTATAGGTAAGCCATACGGGCGCCTGGCTGATCTGGACGTCTTCGGGATCCGTCTCGAAAGAGAAGGGGATAACGGGAACATCCCCGTCCTGGCGCTCCATCTTTGAATAATCGATGGTTTTCCCGTCCATCCTTGCCGGCGTTCCTGTCTTGAACCGCTGCATTTCCACGCCGTGCGCTTTCAGGGATTCCGTCAGATGACAGGCAGCGGGGGTTCCGTTCGGCCCGCTGTTCATACTTACATCGCCGAATATGCACCTTGCGTTCAGATAAGTACCTGTACACAGGACAGCAGCTTTGCAGTGATAGACCGCACCTGAAAAGGTTTTTACGCCGGTAAGGCGCCCGGAATCATCTGTCAGAATCTCCGTTACTTCCATCTGCCGGATCGTAAGGCCTTCCTGCTCTTCCAGAGTCTGTCTCATCAGAGCGGAATAAGCCGCTTTATCTGCCTGTACCCGGAGAGAGTGGACGGCAGGTCCCTTGGACTGGTTCAGCATTTTTGACTGTATAAAGGTTTTGTCGGCGTTGACGGCCATCTGTCCGCCCAGAGCGTCTATCTCCCTTACAAGATGCCCCTTTGAGCTTCCGCCGATATGCGGATTGCACGGCATCATGGCGATCGCTTCCACGCTCATGGTAAATATAACTGTCTCCAGACCGAGCCTGGCGCAGGCAAGAGCTGCTTCGCAGCCGGCATGGCCGGCGCCCACAACCACAACATCAACGGTTTCTTCCACAAGACTCATATATATCTCTATCTTTCCGATAAGTCACTGCCCCTGTCTGAGAACAGCTCATCAAATGTATCTCTATTTTCCCATGCAGAATTTGCTGAAGATCTCATTAACAAGATCTTCCCCGACTTCTTCCCCCGTGATTTCTCCGAGCGCCTCATAAGCGCCCATCAGATCAATCGAATAAAAATCCTCAGGCATCCTGTTCTCAAGGCTTTCCTTCAGCCTCTTAAGGCTTTCTTCAGCTCTCATCAGAAGGTTTTTCTGTCTCACATTCGTGATCAGTATCTCATCATTAAAATCCAGCTCCCCGCTGTAGAACATTCTCTTTATGCAGGATACCAGTTCATCGTAGCCTGTTTTTTCTGTGGCGGAAAAGGAGATGATTTCCATCTCTCCCGCATGCATCTCGTCTGCAAGGCGTCTGATCATTTCAACATCCGTCACAGCCGGAAGGTCTGATTTGTTCAGAAGGAGAATCGTCTTTTTTTCAGCGGCAAGATGTATGACATCCCTGTCTTCCTCACTGAGAGGCGAGGAGGCGTCGACCACGGAAATGACAAGATCCGCCTGCTCAAGGGATTTTTTTGCCCTCTCCACGCCGATTCTTTCCACCGGATCGGAAGTATCCCTGATTCCGGCGGTATCTGTGACGATCAGTGTGATTCCGTCCAGATTCATCGTTTCAGTGAGAACGTCCCTGGTAGTCCCCGCGATATCCGTGACGATCGCTCTTTCTTCCCCCAGGAGAAGATTCAGAAGAGAAGACTTTCCCGCATTCGGCCTTCCTATGATGGCCGTCTTTATTCCCTCCCGGATCAGCCTTCCTGTTTCCGCCGTATCGATCAGGCGTCTGATCTTCTGAGACCAGGCATCAGTCATAATCTCCAGTCCGGGGACAGAATCCTCATAATTATAATGCTCCGGATCATCGAGGGCCGCCTCTATATGGGCCGCCTGAAGAAGCATCTCTTCCCTGACCGACCTGATGACTTCATACAGGCTTCCTCTCAGCTGGCTGACGGAATTTTTGAGCGCGCATTCATTTTTGGATTCGATGAGATCCATGACAGCTTCCGCTTCCGACAGATCGATCCTCCCGTTCAGAAATGCCCTTTTTGTAAACTCCCCAGGCTCCGCCGGTCTCGCCCCGTATTTCAGAACAGTGTCCAGTACCTTACGGACAGCCAGGACGCCTCCGTGACAGTTGATCTCCACAGTATCCTCCGCCGTATAACTGCGGGGCGCTCTCATAACCGATACCAGAACCTCATCCAGTACGGCATCCCCTTTTTCGGGATCTGTGATAAAACCATAATGAATCGTATGGGAAGGTACTTCTGAAAGGATGGTTTTTCCGCCGGGAGAGCGGAAGATACGGTCCGCTGCAGCGAGCGCTTCAGGACCGCTGATCCTGACGATTCCGATTCCGGAAGGACTGACGGCTGTAGAGATCGCCGCGATGGTATCCTTATCATAATACAGCATGCTGGTCACCTTTATTCTGGTCTGTTTCCGGCATTATCGCGAAAATCAGTTCACCCGCACACTGATCGGCGTGCAGGCGAACTGACTTTTCTTAAATCTTACTCTTCAGATGAATCCATGAATGTATTCTCTGAGGCTCCATCATTGAAGGAAGCGCTTTCTTCCTTATATTCTGCCTCGTTTCCGGCCTCTTCCGGATATCTGTTGTCTCCTCTGTTTCCATCATGGCGTCTGTAGGAGGATCTTCTGTCGTTTCTTCCCCCGCGCCCTGACCGGTAGCTTCCTCTCGCTCCGCGCATACGTCTCTCGCCGTATTTTCTCTCCAGAGCGTCAAGATCCGCATCTTTCTTCAGAGTAACGACGACTTTCCTGTCGGGTTCTTCCCCTTCACTGTGTGTCGTCACGAAGGGATCGTCCTGAAGAGCGGAGTGAATGATCCTTCTCTCGTAAGGATTCATCGGCTCCAGATAAACCGGAGTGCGGTTCTTCTTCACCTTGACCGCGATATTCTTCGCGAGATTCTCCAGGGTGGCTTTTCTTCTCTCCCTGTAGTTTTCCGTATCAAGCTTCACCCTCACATAGGAAGGAGAGTCCCTGTTTACGACAAGGCTGGTCAGATACTGGAGAGAATCCAGCGTCTGTCCTCTTTTTCCGATCAGAAGACCCATATCGCCGCCGTTCATCTGGACATTCAGGATCTCCCCGTCATAGACGCTCTTAAGCTCTACCTCCATATCCATGGCCTGGTAGACATCCCTCAGGAAAGCTTCAGCCTTCGCTATGACTTCGGACGGATCTTCAAGGGGACGGCTGTCTCTTTCTCTTCTGGAACGCTTTACGGAAGCGGTGTCGGCTTCTTCAGCCTCTGCCTTCTGAGGCTGCTCTGCCTTTGCCGGAGCTTCTTTTACGGATTCTTCCCCGGCTTCCTTCTGTCTGGCCGGAGCCTTCTGCTTTTCGGCCTCTTTCTTTTTCGCTTCTTCCTTCTGACGCGCCTGCTCTTTCTTCTCTTCCTCGGCGGCTTTCTTTAATGCTGCCCTGCGTTCTCTTTCCTCTTTCTCAGCCTGCTTTTTCTCAAGCTCCGCCTCTCTGAGAATCTCTTCGTCAGTCTTCTCTTCCTTAATTTTTACTTCAATCACGGCCTCACGGGCACCGAATCCGAGAAAACCTCTGGTCTCATGTTCGATAACAGTGTATTCGATTCTGTCACTGGTCACGCCCAGCTGAATCGTAGCGTTCGTGATCGCTTCCTCAACTGTCTTACCAGTAAATCTTACGGTTTCACTCATTTCAAAACCCCTGCTTTCTTACTTCTTCCTGTGCTTTTCATTATAATCGGAAACCATATTCGCCTTCTCGGCAAGTGATCCAGGCCGCACATTCTTCTTTGCGGTCACGGCGCTGTCATCTATATTCTGAGCCTCTTTCTGAATAGTTCTGGCACGGTCTCTTCTCGCCTGTGCCTGCGGATCAATATTTCTGGTATTGATACTGGTATTCTGGTAGATCTGGGCTCCCGTAACGCCGCCTTTCTTCTCCATCTTCTTCTTGTTTTTCTCAATATTGGCCTGAAGAAGAGCTTCCATATCCGTCTTGTCGAGCGCCTTGTTGATAAAGAACTGCTGGACGGTACGGACAACAGCGGACATGATCCAGTAGATACCCATACCTACGGGAAGAGTCAGGCAGAAAAAGGCGGACATCAGAGGCATCACATTGTTCATGGTCTTCATGGATGCCGCCATCTGGTCCGTTCCTTCCGGCTGCTGTGTCCCTGCCATGGAGATCTTGACGGAAATCCACTGGGAGAGAGCGGCAAGAACCGGAACCAGCACCGCCATGATGACAAGAAGAACAGAAGTGCGGGCCGTGATGATATTCATGGGCGTGTCCGCTATGTTCAGACCGAGGAAATTATTCATACGGTCGATCGTCGTATGAGTGGTATCGATCTGAGCGGACAGATCCGGAAACTGCTCCGCGAGAGCCGTCCAGTTCTGCGGGCGGAATTTATAAAGGGTATCAATGATCGTGTTAAGAGAGAATTCTTTGGAAATCGTGGTTGCCTGAATGGATGTGGCGATCGATTTCAGAAAATCTTCCGCTCCCGCCGTATTCAGGAGAGATTCGGCAAGACCGGTAAATACGTTCTTGACCAGACCTACGTAAGCCGGGATATTCATTATCACCCGGTACAGAGGAAACAGGATGATCATCTGGATTACCAGCTGTACACAGGATCCTGCGGGGTTCACTCCGTATTTGGCGTAGACCATCTGCGTCTCTTCATTCATCCTTGCCATGGATTCCTGGTCAGTTCTCCCTTTATACTTATCCCTGATGGCATTCAGCTCGGGATTCATTAAAGGAGTCATCCTGGAAAACTTCTGCTGCCGGTAGGTCAGCGGAAGCATAAGCATATAGATCACGATGGTGAAAAGTATGATGGCCAGGGCGATATTCGGTATTCCTATCTTATCAAGAACCCAGAAGATCCCGTTCATCACATAGCCGAGAATCGTTGCCACCGGACCTATGATAAATGTGGTGCTTTTTGTTAATAAACTCATTCTTCTATCCCCTTTGTCTGCCTCATCCGGATCCGGATCATCCCTTTTAAAGACAAAAATGGAAAATGATGACCCCTCTCACGCGGTAAGACATCTGGATTGTTATGGAACCGGGTCATACCCCCCGTGTGAAAAGGGATTGCACCTTATGATTCTCCACCCCGCAAGAACGCTTCCCTTCAGCGCTCCATGCCTGCTGACGGCTTCCAGCGCGTAGCAGCTGCAGGTCGGATAGTAAGGGCACCTGGTGCTTTTCATGGGAGACAGGTATCTCTGATAAAGACGGATCATAAAGATAAGGAAACGTTTCGCAGGATTCCCTTCCTTTTTCAACACATGATCACTCTTCATGTCCTGTTCCTTTCCCCGGTCATGTTCCTGATTTCTGCTCTCGATGCAAGGGAGAGCAGCGCGCGGCCGATATCAAAGAAATTACTTTCTTTCGCGCCGGGCCTGACGATCACGATCAGATCCAGACCCCCAGCAAATTCATGTTCGTGAAGCCGATAGTTTTCTCTTACAAGCCTGGTCAGATGATGGCGGACGACACTGTTTCCGACTTTTTTGCTCACCGATATTCCGACTCTGTTGATGACAGGACCCGCTGTTTTCAGGGAACCCGGCATACGCCTGGAACTGTCCCATTCTTCATAGCGCTTTTTCCTGTTATAGACATAGAGAACCAGAAGACGGTTCGCATAGGACTTTCCGTTCTGATAGACGAAGGAAAAATCCTCTCTTTTCTTCAAACTTTCCATTGAATATCCACAGATAAAGAAAGAGTTTCGAACTCAATCGAAACTCTCCTCACTCAAAACAGTAAGCCATATCAAGCGGAAAGAACTTTTCTTCCCTTAGCTCTTCTCGCCTGGAGAACTTTTCTGCCGCCCTTCGTGCTCATTCTTGCACGGAAGCCGTGAACTTTGCTTCTCTGTCTCTTCTTAGGCTGAAATGTCATCTTCATAATTAAGGCACCCCCTTTGCTCCCATTTATCTATCATGATGGGCAGATTATCACTTTAATGCTTATAAAATGGAAACTACTCATCCGTGTTCCGCTGCCGCGAGAAAACATCGCTTCAATTATATGCATTTCCCAAGAACGCGTCAAGAAGAAAAGTTCTCCACACAATATCCCCAAATTCAGAAAAACGCAGGGAAAACACTGTGGATTTCTGTGTGTATAACCTTGAAGAAATCAACAATTCCATCAGCCCGTGATATCAGAATCCGCTGAGGGAAAGGGAGTTTGAGGCTGTTTACTGTGTGAAATTAATTATCCACATTCCTGAAATCAGCGCTGTTGAAAAACAGAGCCGATTCCTTTAAAATCATAAGACACGGCAGCATATGCTGCTTTATTCCTGTTTACACAGCAGTTTTGTTCACGGCCTTCCGCACATCAGGCCGTGAATAGTAACTTTTATTTCACTTTCCGAAAAGCATTCAGACTGCAGAAAGAAAGAGACACCTATGGACCTGATCAAAGAAAAATGGGATCAGATTCTTCTGAATGTCATGCAGGAGCATGAGATCTCCGATATTGCCTTCCGCACCTGGCTGAAACCGCTTACGGTTCACCGCGTGACGGACAATACGGTGATTCTCCTTGTTCCTACGGGACAGATGGGAATCGATTATATAACCAAAAAATACCTGTTCCCGCTCAAAGTGGCCATCACGGAGATGACAGGCACAGAATACGACATCCAGTTTATTCTTCAGGATGAAGCCAGGGAGGAGAACCTGAGGCATGTGAATGTAAAGCAGCCGGAAACTCCCGGGGAGAATCCGAAGATCCGCATGGTTTTAATGGAAGCCGGACTGAATCCGAAGTATACATTTGAAACCTTTGTCGTAGGAAGTAACAACAAGTTTGCCCATGCCGCGGCGGTAGCGGTGGCGGAGTCGCCCGGAAAGATGTACAATCCCCTCTTCATATACGGAGGAGCCGGACTTGGAAAAACGCATCTGATGCATTCCATCGCGCATCATATCATTCTCAATCAGCCTGAAAGAAAGGTCCGCTATGTATCTTCAGAGATCTTTACCAATGAGCTGATCGACGCGCTGAGAAACGGCAATAATGTCAGCCTGATCAATTCCTTCCGGAACCGTTACAGGAATATAGACGTGCTCCTGATCGACGATATTCAGTTCATAGCGGGAAAAGAATCCACCCAGGAAGAATTTTTCCACACCTTCAATGAACTGATCGGCCGGGACAAGCAGATTATCATTTCGTCCGACCGGCCGCCGAAGGACTTTGATACCCTCGATGAACGTCTCCGGACCAGATTTGCATGGGGACTTCTGGCGGATATCCAGATGCCGGATTATGAAACCCGGATGGCGATTCTCCAGAAGAAAGCGGAACTGGAGGGCTACAGGATCGACAATGAGGTTCTCCAGTATATCGCGACCAATATCAAGTCCAACATCCGGGAACTGGAAGGGGCACTGACCAAACTGATTGCCTACAGCCGTCTGGAAAACCGCGAGATTACGGTTGACCTGGCAGAGGAAGCGCTCAAGGAGTTCATATCTCCGGATGAGCACAGGCAGGTTACAGCGGAACTGATCATAGAAACGGTCGCGGAGCATTTTAACATCTCTGTATCGGACCTGAAAGGCTCCAGAAGAAATTCGGAGATTGTCCAGCCCAGGCAGATCGCCATGTATCTGTGCAGGTATATGATCGATATGCCTTTCAAGGCGATCGGGGACGCCCTCGGCAAAAAAGACCACTCTACTGTCATGCACGGAATCAAAAAGATTGAGGACGACATGACGCAGTACGATGAGATTAAGAGAACAATAGATGTTCTGATGAAGAAGATCCGTCCTGCAGAGTAAAACTGATACTTTTCCACTTATTTTTCCACTTTTCCACTATCCGGACAAGTGGAAGCATGAGTATAACGGAGGCTTGCAACTCGTTCGGCACCCGGAGCTCCCCCGGGTGCCGGCCACCCTTACAGTGGACAAAAGGGGAGTTTTCCTGTCTGACAATTTCGTTATCCAACGGATTTTCCGACGGGAATTTTCTTTGGAAAAGGACTTTTGAAGCCCTTTTCCACAAATCCACAGCCACTATTATTATTACTGCTGATCTGTATTCTTTTCCTTACAGTCTGATCGCGCGCGAAGAAGGCAGTGAGGACAACTGTTTTATGAGAGGCTGCTGACATGAAGATTACTGCTTCAAAATCAGAATTGATAAAATCGATTAATATCGTTCTCAGGGCTGTTCCGTCCAAAACGACGATGAATATCCTGAACTGTATCCTGATCGACGCTTCCGTCGACGATATCAGGCTGACGGCCAATGACATGGAACTCGGGATCGAAACAATCCTTACGGGAACGATCCTGCAGAGGGGAATCATCTGCCTTGACGCGAAGCTTCTGTCCGAGATCGTGCGCAAGCTGCCTGACGCGGATGTGACGATCGAGACGGATGATAATTACCAGACGGTTATCACAAGTGAGAATTCCGTTTTCCGCATCGGCGGAAAGGATCCGTCGGAATTCCCGCACCTTCCCCAGATTGAGAAGGAAGACCCGGTGATCCTGTCCCAGTTCCAGCTGCGTGAGATCATCAGGCAGACGATCTTTTCCATCGCCCTGAATGATTCCAACAGGATTCTGACGGGAGAATATCTTGAGATCCGGGAAAACGAGCTGCGGATCGTGGGCCTGGACGGACACAGGATTGCCATCCGGCAGCTTACCCTGGACAGATCTTATCATGAGCATAAGGTGATTATCCCCGGAAAGGCCCTTTCCGAGCTGATGAAGATCCTGACGGGAGAGCAGGATGACCTTGTTTCCCTCTACTTTACCAGAAACGAGATTCTCTTTGAGATGGACGGGACCCTTATGATCTCCAGGCTGATTGAGGGGAACTATTTCCGGATTGATCAGATGCTCTCGAACGATTTTGAGACGACAGTTGTGGTGAGGAAGACGGATCTGATGAATTCAGTGGACCGTGCCATGCTCTTTACCAGCGAATCCGAGAAGAGACCTCTGGTTCTCTCTATCGAATCGAACAACATCAATATGAAGATTACTTCACAGCTGGGCTCCATGTCGGACAATCTGGAGATTGAGAAGGAAGGAAAGGATCTGAAGATCGGCTTCAATCCGAAATTCATCCTGGACGCCCTGCGCGTAATCGATGATGAAAAGATCACGGTATATTTCCTGAACGCGAAAGCGCCGTGCTTTATCAAGGATGACGAGCAGTCTTATATTTACATGGTTCTTCCGGTAAATTTTGTGAACTGAACAGCAGTTAATAGGATGGGAATCCGATATGAAGACATTAACTTTAAGAGCAGGGGAAGAATATATCAAGCTTGGACAGCTTCTGAAAGCTGCGGGCCTCGTGGATACGGGAGCTGATGCCAAGTATGCTGTCGAGGAGGGGAAGGTCTCGGTCAATGGGGAAGTATGCACCATGCGGGGAAAGAAGATCCACAGCGGTGATACGGTCTCATACATGGGTGAAGAGATCACTGTGAAGGCATGAAGATTGAATCGCTCAGGCTTGAGAATTTCAGAAATTATAAGTCTCTGGAGCTTGATTTTTCTTCAGGCTCCAATCTTTTTTACGGGGATAACGCCCAGGGAAAGACCAATATCCTTGAGGCAATATATTTCTGCGGGACAACCAGGTCCCACCGCGCTTCCAGGGACAGGGATCTGATATATTTCGGCCGGGAGGAAGCGCATCTGCGCATGAATCTTGTGAGCCGCTCCCAGCCTTACCGGATCGACATACACCTCAAAAACGGCCGCGCCAAGGGGATCGCGATCAATTCCCTTCCGATCCGCCGGGCTCAGGAGCTGGTAGGTCTTGGAAGTTTTATCTTCTTTTCCCCGGAAGATCTTTCGATCATCAAAAACGGTCCGGCGGAGAGAAGACGGTTCCTGGATATGGAGCTGTGCCAGCTCAGCCGCGTCTATATGGCCTCCCTGTCCTCCTACAATAAAGTGCTGATGCAGAGAAACCGCCTTCTGAGGGATCTGGCCTTTTCTCCCGGGGATATCGGCACCCTGGATGTGTGGGATGAACAGCTTGTGCACTACGGCAGCGAGGTGATCCGTTTCAGGGAAAAGTTCGTGATCGCCCTCGATGAGGTCATCAGGCCGATCCACCTCTCCTTAAGTTCCGGCAGGGAGATTCTTTCCGTCCTCTATGAGAAAAATACGGATGCGGAAGCCTTTGCTGAAAAGCTTGCCAAGGGGAGGGAGAGGGATCTCTTTATGAAGACTACGGAGATGGGACCGCACAGGGATGATCTGAGCTTCAGGATTCTTTCCCCGGAGGATGATCCGGAGAAAGGGAATATGATTGATTTAAGGCGTTTCGGCTCCCAGGGACAGCAGAGATCGTCCGCGCTTTCCCTGAAGCTTGCGGAGATTCAGCTGGTGAAGGAGCAGACGGGGGATGTTCCCGTACTTCTTCTCGATGATGTCCTTTCTGAACTGGATTCGGGACGGCAGAGAGATCTTCTCTCTTCGATCGGGGAGATACAGACCTTTATCACCTGTACGGGACTGTCGGATTATGAAAGGAATCATTTCCGCATCGACAGAAGTTTTTATGTAAAAGACGGGAATGCGGTCCGGTATGCGTAAGGCCGCTCTGAAAGCCGTACAGCACGCGGCTTTGAGTGCAATTTGCGATCAAAGTATACTGTACCCATTATTCAGAATAAAACAGCGTTTACGGAAAAAAGCCTGAAAAAACGCCGCGGCATGCTCTTGCCGCGGCGTAATTTTTATGCGCGATAAAGCCCGGACGCGGCTGCCATGCCTGCATAAGCAGACATCTGAGGGCTGACGGACATCGGGCCGCTTTGCTGTAAGAGATTCGGAAAAGACTAGGGTTATTTGCTTTTTTGTGGTATAATAAAACATCGTCTGATTATAATCCGGATGCGTCTGAAGAAGGATGTCCGGAATAAGATAAATTGTGTTCCAGGAGGGGCTATGACATCAGAAACAAGTACGGAATATGGTGCAAATCAGATCCAGATTCTGGAAGGACTGGAGGCAGTCAGGAAGAGGCCGGGCATGTATATTGGTTCCACTTCCGAGCGCGGACTTCATCATCTTGTTTATGAGATTGTTGATAATTCAGTGGATGAAGCCCTGGCCGGATACTGCACCCATATCCGCGTTTACATACATCCGGACAATTCCGTGACGGTGGTCGATGACGGCCGCGGGATTCCGGTAGGCATCAACGCGAAGGCCGGAAAGCCTGCCGTTGAGGTTGTATTTACCATGCTTCACGCCGGCGGAAAGTTTGGCGGAGGAGGATATAAGGTTTCCGGAGGACTGCACGGCGTCGGGGCATCTGTTGTCAATGCGCTGTCTGAATATCTGGAAGTGGAGATCTTCAAACAGGGAAAGATCTACAAGCAGCGCTATGAGAGAGGAAAAGTCTGCTATAAGCTGGAGATAGCCGGAGAGTGCGATCCCTACCTTACCGGAACCCAGGTTACCTTCCTGCCGGATCCGGAAGTGTTCGAGACGACTGTATTTGACTATGATACCCTCAAGCAGAGGCTCAGGGAGACCGCTTTTCTGACAAAGGGCCTCAAGATTACCCTGACGGATGAGAGGGAGGAACCCGCGAGGGAGCATTCTTTCCACTACGAGGGAGGAATCAAGGAATTTGTCAGCTATCTGAACCGCGGAAAGACGCCTCTGTATGATGATATTATCTATTGCGAAGGGGAGAAGGACGGCGTCCTGGTAGAGGTTGCCCTTCAGCACAATGACGGTTATAACGAGTCGACTTATTCCTTTGTCAATAATATCGTGACGCCGGAGGGCGGAACCCACATGACGGGTTTCCGCAACGCGCTGACCAAGACTTTTAACGACTACGGCAGGAGCAACAAGCTTCTGAAGGACAGTGAGCAGAACCTGACGGGCGATGACATAAGGGAAGGGCTTACCGCCATCATCAGCATTAAGATCGGGGAACCCCAGTTTGAAGGCCAGACGAAGCAGAAGCTAGGGAATTCTGAAGCCAGGGGGGCTGTGGAGTCGATCATGACGGATCAGCTGTCCGTCTATCTGGAGCAGCATCCCCAGACGGGAAAGATGATCATAGAGAAGTCCGTGATGGCCCAGAGGGCCAGAGACGCGGCGCGCAAGGCCAGGGACCTGACCAGGAGAAAGTCCGCTCTGGACGGTATGAGTCTTCCCGGAAAGCTGGCGGACTGTACAGATAAGAATCCGGATAATTGTGAGATCTTCATCGTCGAGGGAGATTCCGCCGGAGGCAGCGCGAAGACGGCGAGGACCAGGGCGACGCAGGCGATCCTTCCTCTCAGGGGAAAGATCCTGAATGTGGAGAAGGCCAGACTTGACAGGATCTACGGCAATGCCGAGATCCGCGCCATGATCACGGCATTCGGAACAGGAATCCACGACGATTTTGATATATCGAAGCTGCGTTACAACCGGATCATTATCATGACGGATGCCGATGTGGACGGAGCGCACATCGCCACGCTCCTGCTCACATTCTTCTACCGGTTTATGCCGGAACTGATCAAGCAGGGCCATGTCTATCTCGCGACGCCTCCGCTGTACAAGCTGGAGAAGAACCGGAAGGTCTGGTATGCGTACTCGGATGAGGAACTGAATTCCATCCTTGAGCAGGTGGGAAGAGATCAGAACAATAAGATACAGCGCTATAAGGGACTCGGTGAGATGGATCCGGACCAGCTCTGGGAGACGACCATGGATCCTGCCAGAAGGATCCTGAAGCGGGTTTCCATGGATAAGGACGATGAATCTTCGGTTGACGTCACCTTTACGACCCTGATGGGGGAACAGGTGGAGCCGAGAAGAGATTTTATCGAGGAAAACGCCTACAGGGTAAAGAATCTGGATGTATAAAGCGTAGGAGTCAGCATGGACGACAAAGTATTTGATCAGATTCATGAGGTAGATCTTCAGAAAACGATGGAGGAATCCTATATCGATTACGCGATGAGCGTAATCGCTTCCAGGGCTCTTCCTGACGTGAGAGACGGGCTGAAGCCTGTCCAGCGCCGTGTGCTTTACTCTATGATCGAGCTGAACAACGGTCCGGACAAGCCGCACAGAAAGTGCGCCCGTATCGTCGGCGATACCATGGGTAAGTATCATCCCCACGGAGATTCTTCGATCTACGGCGCCCTGGTTTATATGGCGCAGGAGTGGTCGATGCGCTATCCGCTGGTGGACGGCCACGGCAATTTCGGTTCTGTGGACGGAGACGGCGCCGCCGCCATGCGTTACACGGAAGCCAGACTGTCAAAGATCTCCATGGAGATGCTGGCCGACATCAATAAGGATACGGTGGATTTCGCGCCGAACTTTGATGAGACCGAAAAAGAACCGACAGTTCTTCCAAGCCGTTTTCCGAATCTTCTGGTTAACGGCACCACCGGAATCGCGGTCGGCATGGCGACCAATATTCCTCCCCACAATCTGAGGGAAGTGATTGCGGCCGTTGTAAAGATTATTGACAACCGTGTTGAAGAAGGCCGTGATACCTCCATAGAGGAGGTTATGAATATCATCAAGGGTCCCGATTTTCCGACGGGGGCCCAGATTCTGGGGACCAGGGGCATCAGTGAAGCCTACAGGACCGGGCGCGGAAAGATCAGGGTCAGGGCTGTCACGGATATTGAGACCCTTCCCAGCGGGAAGAGCCGGATCGTGATTACGGAGCTCCCCTATCTTGTCAATAAGGCCCGCCTGATTGAGAAGATGGCCCAGCTGGTGAAGGACAAAAAGATCGACGGAATTACGGGAATCACCGATGAATCCAGCCGTGAGGGGATGCGCGTTACGATTGACGTCAGGAGGGACGCCAACGCGAACGTAATCCTGAACCGCCTTTATATGCATACACAGCTGCAGGATACCTTCGGCGTGATTATGCTGGCGCTGATTGACAATAAGCCAAAGGTTCTGAACCTTCTGGAGATGCTTAACTATTATCTGAAGCACCAGGAGGATGTCGTTACCAGGCGTACCAGGTATGATCTGAATAAAGCCCAGGAGCGCGCCCATATTTTAAAAGGACTGCTGATCGCCCTGGACAATATCGATGAAGTGATCCGCATCATAAGGTCTTCCGAGACGGTGCAGCTGGCCAAAGAAGGTCTGATGATAAGTTTCGGCCTGGATGATGTGCAGGCGCAGGCGATTGTCGACATGCGCCTGAGGACTTTAACAGGTCTGGAAAGAAGCAAGATCCAGGCAGAGTATGACGCTCTGATGAAGACGATCGAAGAGCTGAAGGCGATCCTTGCGGATGAGAACCTTCTTCTTGGCGTGATCCGGAAGGAGCTGATCGTCATATCCGATAAATACGGGGATGACCGCAGGACAAAGATCGGAATTGACGTGAATGACTTTGAAGCGGAAGACCTGATCGAGCAGGAGGACGTGGTCATCACGGTTACAAAGCTCGGCTATATCAAGCGGATGAGCGACGACAATTTCCGCAGCCAGAACCGGGGCGGAAAGGGGATCAGAGGAATACAGACTCTTAAGGAGGACTATATTGACCAGATCCTGATGACGGATACTCATGCGGACCTGATGTTCTTTACGAACAAGGGACGCGTCTACCGGCTGAAAGCCTATGAGATTCCGGAAGCCGGCCGCGCGGCCAGGGGAACTGCCATTGTGAATCTTCTCCAGCTTCAGGGGGAGGAGAATGTGACGGCTGTCATAGCGGTAGGTTCCGATATTGATATAAACCCGGATGACTTCCTTACGATGATTACCCGGAAAGGCATGATCAAACGGACGGCCATCAGAGAATACGCCAATGTCCGGAAGAACGGCCTGAATGCCATTTCCCTGAGAGAAGGGGATGAGCTGATCGATGTTAAGACTACGGACGGAAAGAAGGATATTATTCTTGTAACCCGGAAGGGCATGAGCATCCGCTTCCATGAGTCGGACGGCCGGGCGGTCGGACGTACTTCCATCGGGGTAAGGGCGATTAAACTCTCTGAAGGAGATGAGGTTGTCGGCATTATCGTCAGCGATGAAGCTCCCTATGTACTGATTGTTACCGAGAACGGCATGGGAAAGAGAACCCGTGTGGAGGAATTCAGGGCGCAGGCCCGCGGCGGAAGGGGCGTCAAATGTTATAAGATCACGCCCAGGACAGGAGAACTGACCGGAGCCATGGCTGTTGATACGGATGACGAGATTATCATGATCAGCTCCGAAGGCGTGATTATCCGCATGAGCTGTGAGAATATCTCGGTTGTCGGAAGAATCACTTCGGGAGTCCGGCTGATGGATCTCGGAGAAGGAGATAAGGTCGCTTCGATCGAAAAAGTAAGGGAGACTGTGTCCAGGGACAAAGACGTCTCTGAAGATACGGAAGAAGAGATTGATGAAGACGCGGAAGAATCGGAGGAGGAATGGTCCGGGGAAGAAACAGATCCGGAATCCGGCGATGAATAACAGTAAGATTTCAGAAAAGATTTAAGAAATTCATTTCTGGAAGATTGCGCTGTTTCGCGTTAAGATGGACTCGATCTGTAAGTTTATGCAGGAAAGGCCCTGTAATGAGGACAAACATTACAGGGCCTTTTTGAAAGGTTTCTATTCTAAATCAGAAGGTCTGAGGGAAGGCGGTTGACAGCTGTGATGAGATCTGTATTTACGGCAAAAAATCTTTTTCTTGCGGTTTGTTTTCTTTCTGTTCTGCTGACGATGGGGGTATCTGCCGAGGAAGACGGGACCGGGAAAAATCCCAGATCAAACTACACAATCGGGATCGACCCGGGACATCAGAGCGAAAAGATCGATATGAGCGCTCTGGAAGCGAACGGGCCGGGATCCTCCGTGATGAAGGCAAAATGTACCAGCGGCACCACCGGCCGTTTTACGGGTGTGCCGGAATATAAGCTGAATCTTGCCGTCGCTCTTCAGCTCAGGGACCTGCTGGAAGAGATGGGATATAAGACGGTTATGACCAGGACAAACAACGAAACGGCCATCTCCAACAAAGAAAGAGCCCTCCTGGTCAGTAAGAAGTCGGATGTCTGTGTCAGAATCCATGCCAACGGCTCTGATGACAGTTCCGTCTCGGGAGCCATGACCATGTCGGTTTCTTCTTCCAATCCTTATGTGGGAGATATGGCGGCTGAGAACCAGCGTCTGTCGAAGATTATTCTGGATCATTACTGCAGGGCAACCGGGTTCAGCAACAGGGGCGTCATGCTGGTAGATAATATGACCGGCCTGAACTGGAGCACCATACCGAATACGATTCTTGAGATGGGGTTCATGACAAACAGAAATGATGATACCCTGATGCAGGATCCGGATATGCAGAAAAAAATGGTGAAGGGGATCGCGGAAGGGATCGATGAATATCTTGGAATCGATTCCGGGACTGCTTCATCCGGGACTGTTTCATCCGGGACTTCGGACAGTTCACTAAAAAAAAAAGTAATCCGGATGACCCGGATGATGGAGAATTATCTGAAGGAGACGGCGGGTCAGTGAGCCCGGAAGATCAGACAGAAGCTGATACGGAAGAGGCGGCGAAGGATAAAGAGCTTCTTTCTGAAATAAAAGAGGAACCTTCCGATACGGTACTTCCGGAGGGACTTGCGGGAGGCGCCCTTTATTTCGGAAAATATGCAGTAAAGGCGGCTGAATCAGGTCTTCTGGAAGAGACGGAAAATGAGACAGAAACAGAGCAGGAAAGTATGACAGGAGGGCCCCTGACGGTTCTTCTCAGGGATTATATCGGGCCGAGGGAAGCGTCCGGGCAGCACTGGGCAGTCTCTTACGAGGATCTTGAGAGCGGGAAAGTATATGGATACCATGATGCGGATATCATGCAGTCGGCCAGTGTGGTGAAGGTCTTTATCATGGGAGCCGTATATCAGTATATCTGTTATCCGGATCAGGAAGGGCCGGCGGTTCCTTACCGGGAATCTTATGAGGGGCAGCTGAGAGACCTGATCAGCAGCATGATTACCATAAGTGACAACGGCGCCGCCAACAGCCTGATTGAGATCCTCGGACAGGGAGATTTTCAGAAAGGTGTTCAGCTGATCGGACAATTCTGCGAAAGATACGGATATACGGGAACTTCCATCGGACGCAGGTTCCTGGAGTCGAATCCTTCAGGGGATAACTATACCAGCGCGCATGACTGCAGAAAGATCCTTTCCGATATCTGCTCGGGACGTCTTGTCAATGAGGAAGCATCGGCTAAGATGCTTGAATTTCTGAAAAACCAGACCAGGAGGGGAAAGATCCCGGCCGGACTTCCCCAGGGTTACAGCTGCGCGAACAAGACGGGCGAGATGCCGGAGGGCTACGGCCTTGGCTGTATCGAGAATGATATGGCAGTTGTCTGGCCCCCGCAGGGGATGGGAGAAGGATATATCCTGGTGATTCTCTCGGATCATCTGGGAGGAGACAACGGCGGCGCCATCTCAGCGTTCGTCAATATGTCGGCCGAGACGGCAAGATGGTATGCGGCGGAACATAATTGAACTTTGCGATATTAACGGAACAAAATTGAGCTTTTTGAGCTTTGCCCTATCAGCAGAACAAAGCTGAGCTTTGCAATATTTAAGGAAGGAAATGCTTGAATGGATTTAAGAACCAGTCTTGCGGTTCTTACAGCAAGGGTTCTGAGCCTGGCCGGGAAAATTGCCGGCCGGCAGGGTGTTACGCTTGGCGGGAAGGCTGCTTTAAAAATTGATCCCACGATACTGAAAAAACTTTCCTCCCAGGTAAAAGGCGATATTATCGTCACCTGCGGCACAAACGGGAAGACGACAACCAATAATCTGATTGCTTCGGCTTATGAGGCTGAAGGAAAAAAAGTGATCTGCAACCGTACGGGTTCCAATATGCTGACCGGGGTGACAGACGCTTTCCTTCTGGCCGCGAAGCTGGACGGAACCATCGACGCGGACGCGGCGGTTATAGAGATTGATGAAGCTTCGACCCTGAGGGTATTTCCTTTTCTGAAACCGGATTATATGGTTCTTACCAACCTTTTCCGCGACCAGCTGGATCGTTACGGCGAGATCGATATCACCATGAATCTCCTGAAAAAAGCCATGGATATGGCCCCGGATATGAAAATCATCGTGAATGCCGATGATGCTCTGTCCGCTTATCTGGCTATGGAGAGCGGCCACAGTTATGTAACCTACGGAATCAGCGAGCCGCACCCGGATTCTTCCTCCGGGCATGAGATCCGGGAAGGCCGCTTCTGTAAAAGATGCGGGGAAAAGCTGGTATATGATTTCTATCATTTCAGTCAGCTGGGCGTGTATCATTGTCCGAAATGCGGTTTTAAGAGGCCTTTCGTTGATTTTGACGCCTCCGGAATTGATTTAAGAGACGGGCTGAAGTTCAGCATCTCCTCGGCCGGCGGTGAGAAAAAGAAGATCAGGTCGCATTACAGGGGATTTTATAATGCATATAACATCCTCGCCTGCTGGAGCCTGCTGAAAAGCGCGGGCCTTTCTGCAGAGCATTTTGATCAGATGCTGGATTCTTATCATCCGGATAACGGAAGGAATGAAAGCTTCCGGATCGGCGGCAGCAGCGTGCTGCTGAACCTGGCCAAGAATCCGGCCGGCTTTAACCAGAATATATCCGCGGTGATGGAGGACAGGGAAGAGAAGGATCTGATCATTGTGATCAATGACAACGCGCAGGACGGAAAGGATGTTTCATGGCTCTGGGATGTGGATTTTGACCGGCTTGATGATCCTTCCGTGAGATCCGTGACTGTCAGCGGAATCCGCTGCCAGGATATGCGCCTGAGGCTGAAATATGTGTCCATTCAGGCGGTCCTGACGGAGGATGTCAGGACAGCCGTGGAGGACAGGCTGCGGGACGGCTGCGGAAATATCTATCTGCTGGTCAATTATACCGCGCTTTATTCCTCCCGCAGGATCCTGAAGGAGATGTCGGAAAGAAGTTCTGCAAAAACAGCTGCCCGGGCCTGAGCGGCGGAGCCCGGACTTTTAATGGAGGGGAAAGATGAAACTGACTGTCGGACACCTCTATCCGGATCTTCTGAACCTGTACGGGGACCGAGGGAATATACAGTGTTTCCGCATGCGTCTTCTCTGGAGAGGGATAGACTGTGAGGTAAAAGAATATAATCTGGAGGATGAGATTGATTTTTCAAGGCTCGATATCGTGCTTCTCGGCGGAGGTTCCGACAGGGAGCAGATGATCGTATGCCGGAAGCTTCAGCTGATCCGGAAGGATTTTAAGGACTATGTGGAGGATAATGGCTGTGTGCTGGCTGTCTGCGGAGGCTACCAGCTGCTCGGCCATTTTTATAAGACAGCTGACGGGAAAATGGAAGGGCTTCATCTGGTGGATCTGGTGACAGAGCAGGGGAGTCCGAGACTGATCTCCAATATCATTCTGGAAAATGACGCTTTTCCTTATCCGATCGTCGGTTTTGAAAATCACGGGGGACGCACTTATCTGGGAAGAGATGCAGATGGAAAGGAAATAAAGGCAGAAAATGATTCTTCCATGGCCTCATCCGTCCGTCCCTTCGGCCGGGTCCGCTTCGGATTCGGGAACAATGGGGAGGACGGCATGGAAGGGGTTATGTACCGGAATGTCGTGGGAACTTATCTGCACGGCCCCCTTCTTCCGAAAAACCCGCATGTCTGCGATTATCTGCTGAAAAAAGCTCTTGAGCGGCGGGGCTTCAGGGGAGAATTCATGGATCTTGAGGACAGGGAAGAGAGGGAAGCCAACGCCTGTATAGTCAGACGTTTTTTACCGAAATGAATATCTACACCGGTTGTGTTGCAATATGATTTGAATAATGATAAACTAAGGAAACACTGATTATATCAGTGTTTCCTCAGTGCCTCCGGCGGATCGCAGTGCTGCGCGGCACAGGAGGATGCTTCCGGGACAGAGGCTGCCGGTCATGCGGACTGCTCCGCATATTAAGGGGACGGCGGCCGGAAAAGATTATACAAGGGGAATGTAGAGAAGGGCAGATATCCGCGGGGGCGGATCTTTGCCTGCGCAATAAGGGTAGGAAACATGAAACAGAAAAAATGGAATCTGATCTGGGCCTCTGTCTCGATGGCCCTTTTGATGGCGTTCAGTTCATCGCCGGCAGTTCTGTATGCCGAAGAAGACGGGGAAGTTGAGGAAGCGGCCGAAGAAGGGGAGGATGAGGACGATGTCTTCATTCCCGATGAATATTATGAGCCGGTTCAGTCAAATGCCGTGGAGGGATGGCCCCAGGGCATAGCGATTCAGGCTTCCGCCGGTCTTGTCATGGATATGGACACGAATGCTTACCTGTATGCAAAAAACATCAACAGGCAGCTGTATCCTGCTTCCATCACGAAGATTCTTACTTGTCTCCTTGTTCTGGAAAACTGCAGTCTGGATGATACGATCACCTGCTCGGAGGTTGTGTATGATCTGGAAGACAATGCGTCCAATACCGGACTTCAGCCGGGCGAACAGCTCACGGTCCGGGAGGCGCTCTATACCCTGATGCTGGAGTCTGCCAATGATACAGCCAACGCTCTTGCGGAACATGTGGCCGGATCGGTCTCCGCTTTTGCGGATCTGATGAATCAGAAGGCGGAGTATCTGGGATGCACGGGGACACATTTTACCAATCCGAGCGGCCTTACAGATGACAACCACTATACTACCGCCCACGATATGGCGCTGATCGCCCAGGCGGCTTACGCGAATCCGGATTTCAGGGTTTTTGTTTCCACTGTGGAGGAAGAGGTCGATCCTACAAATATGCATGAGGAGACCAGATACCTGAATAACCATCACCGGATGCTGCAGCCGGACAGTGATTATTATCAGGACTGGTGTACGGGAGGAAAGACAGGTTTTACTTCGGCAGCCTGGAATACCCTGGTCACATTCGGGGAAAAAGGCGGAAGACGCTATGTCTGTGTTCTCCTGCACGGGAACGGGGCCGGCCAGAATTATCTGGAGACCGCGGACCTGATGAACTATGCCTTTGATAATTTTGAACACCGCTATATGGAGAGGGATCTGTACGGGAAGACCCTGGCGGATCTGATGTCTGTCCATTATCTTGGCAATACGGCCAAGCTGCAGCCGGAGGAACTCAGTCAGAAGCCTGTTGATCTCTACGGCGGGTATGTCACGGTTCCGGCGGGAACGGATTCGTCACTGATTCAGCGTATATCGGACTATGCTCCTCAGGATGGGGAGACGGAAGCGGACGGCCCGGCAAAAAGCGGTTCCGCTTCAAAACCGACAGGTACAAGCACCTATTATTTCAATGGATGGAAAGTCGGCGATCTCTATGCCAGCGTGCATCCTCTGAATCTTGAATTCACGATCCCGTGGCAGGTAAAGGATTCCGGTCTTTTTTCCGCGGAAGAGGCATCCTCCGAAAGAACTACGGAGCTGACAAAGACCAATGAGATGGTCTGGGATGATATAAGCAGCTTTGTTGACAATGTATACGGCAGGATCAGAGTATTTGTCGATGAAAACAGAAATGTCGTCATTCTCGCGGCGGGTGTAACCGCGGCTGTACTTCTTCTGCTTCTTCTGATTATTCTTCTGCGCTCGAACAGAGATTACAGGTCCATGAAAAAACGCAGGCAGGCGGAGAGAGAAGCGGAACGGATCGAGGCGGAGATCGAAGCCAAAACAACGGCGGAGATCGAACAGGAACTTCGTGCGGCCATGGAGGCGGAATATAATTCTGATCTTCCGGATTCCGATGAAGAAGAAAGCAGCCGGGATGAATAAGGATAAAGTGATCCGCGGCCGCTGATCTGTTCCGGAGGAGGAAAGGAAGAAGAATGAACTGGGTTGCACCGATTAAAGACGAGAATACGTTACAGCAGTATAAAGATAAACTCCGTGAGATTGATAATAAATATTATATCATGTTTGAAATCGGCGTCGGGACGGGCATGCAGCTGCAGGAAATCCTGAGGCTCAGGGTCGGGGACGTGAGAGGAAAAAAACGGATCGATACCATGATCGGAACCAGGGATATCAAGCGCTCTTTCCTCATTCCGGATGAACTTACGGGGCTTATAGATGAATTTGTACGGGACAGGGATGATGATGAGTTCCTGATCCTGGGATTTCCGAACCGGAACTTCCCCCTTTCAAGGGAACAGGCCTACCGCGTACTGCGCTCGGCGGGCCATGCGGTAGGGCTGAATACCATCGGGGCCCAGACGATGAGGAAGACCTTTGCCTGGCATTATTATAAGCGGACCGGGGATATCTATTATCTCCAGAACCTGCTTAACCATTCCTCGCCGTCGATCACTTACCGCTATATAGGGGAGAAGCCGAATGTTTCCCTTTCCTTCAGCAAGATCACGGCAAATGAAAATGAACGCGCCAGGCTGAGCCTCTGCAGGGACGGAGCAGGCAGACGAAGGATGGAGGCGATCAAAGATACCTTCAGCATGCTTGAAGATGAGCTGAACAATCCCATCAATACAGATGCTTTTTACGGAAAAGTGGATTCTTTGCTTGACACGATCGAAGAGATCCTGACCCAGTTTCAGGCGGAGATGAAATAACAGGCGGAGGATCCGGATTCTGTCAGGCGGAATATGCGTGAGATCTGATGTGCGGAGAGATGTGAATAACGATGAAAAAAGCTGCGGTGACTTATCTCACTGCAGCCTTTTCTGCTTTCTGCGGTTTCTGAGGGCTTCCTGCCTGCGGCAGACGGACTCATATTCCTCTTCACTGATCATGCGGATGGTTCTGACCGCGTACCAGAGACCGGCCTGGTTCACGCGGATCCGGGCCTTGCCTTTGAGAAGCCCGTGTTCTTCACAGCAGGCGGCGCAGAGATAGTTGCGGCCGTTATCAGAAAACCAGCGGATTTTCTTTTTTGCGCGCTTCCCGCAGATGATGCAGCGGGTCTGGGATACGACCCTGTCTTTCATGACATCGTTGCGGTCCTTAAAGCCTTTTGAGATAAACTTGGTGTAATCCTCATATCTGAGAAATATCTCTTCCCTCCGGCTTGAAGGGATCAGATAGGTATCAACGGAAAAATGCTTCTCGATCTTGCAGGCGGGAATCATCGAGAGGATCTCTGCCGTGTAGACGGCGTCGGAATAGGCGTCGTGAAACTGTTCCTGTTTTTCGATCTTCAGATATTCAACCGCCCATTCAAGGGATCTTCTGAGGGAACGGTCTTCGTAGACATAGGCGAAGATCTTCTGAACGTCCCGGAAAAAGAAGGGACGCGGAAAAGGCCATTCCTCCGCCATGCTTCCCCGGTCCATGTGCCAGCGGACGTTTCTCTGCAGTTCGGTCAGGTCGCCGGGGCCCCATGTGCAGAAGACGGGATCCGGGCCGCACCAGGAAAGAAAATCCCGGAAGACTTCGGGAAATGTCCGCTTTCCTTCAAAGTCCAGCTCTGTCATATGGATCACGCTTCTCGTCATATAGTGAAGCTTTTTATAAAGGACAGGCCGGATGGTTTCATGAAAGCTGTCGGCAGGATGAAGGTCTTCATCCATTCTGACGGCCCCGATCTCTATAATCTCAAAGGGAAGCGCCGGATCTTCCCTTTTTTTTCCGTACGGACACTGGTTCCACTCCAGGTCCAGAACAATATAGTTCATATAATCTCTTTCTGTAAAAAAGGCGGTCCGCGGCCTTCGCTGCCGGTACTTTTCGATCACGGGTATTAAGGTACTGTAAGTATACAGTGAATAAGCTGCTTCGTCAATTTGCTCATTAATTGAAATAAACTTTGTTGAATATCCCAGACCACGGAGCGGGTACAGTTTTTATTGTGAGTTTAGCCTACTCATTTTTGAAAAAATTGTAAATCGTGGCTATGGTGTATTTTTGGGGGAGAGTGTATACTGTCAACAGTGTTCGTGGTCTGGTGAAGACCATGACCGAAACTATCTTGTTATTCATAGTTGGAGGTTTATAATGGCTAGCTTATCTCTTGAACATGTTTGCAAAAAATACCCGAACGGTTTTGAAGCAGTTAAGGATTTTAATCTTGAAATCGCAGATAAAGAGTTCATTATCTTCGTAGGACCTTCCGGATGCGGAAAATCCACCACACTTCGTATGATCGCCGGCCTTGAAGAGATTTCAAGCGGAACACTGAAGATCGACGGCAGAGTTGTCAATGACGTAGAGCCGAAGGACCGCGATATCGCCATGGTCTTCCAGAGCTACGCTCTGTATCCGCATATGACGGTTTATGATAACATGGCTTTCTCTCTTAAGCTGAGAAAGACCCCGAAGGATCAGATCGACAAGATGGTCCGCGAAGCTGCCAAGATCCTTGACCTTGAGAAGCTCCTTGACAGAAAGCCGAAGGCTCTGTCCGGCGGTCAGAGACAGCGTGTTGCCATGGGCCGTGCTATCGTTCGTAATCCGAAGGTCTTCCTTATGGACGAGCCGCTGTCCAACCTGGACGCAAAGCTCCGTGTTCAGATGAGAACTGAGATCTCCAAGCTTCATCAGAGACTTGGTGCTACGATCATCTATGTAACACATGACCAGACTGAGGCTATGACCCTTGGTACCAGAATCGTCGTCATGAAGGACGGTGTCGTTCAGCAGGTTGACAGCCCGCAGAACCTTTACAACAAGCCGGCGAACCTGTTCACCGCAGGATTCATCGGATCTCCGCAGATGAACTTCCTGGATGCAAAGGTTACCAGCGACTGCGCACTGGATCTTGGCGCTGCAGGCGTCGTGAAGCTTCCGGCAGAGAAGGCTTCCAAGCTGAAAGGCTATGTCGGCAAGACTGTTGTTATGGGTATCCGTCCTGAGCATCTGAACGATGATCCGGAAGTGATCGCAAAGAGTTCCGCTACTCTGGATGCTACGATCGAAGTTTACGAGCTGCTTGGTGCAGAAGTATTCCTGTATTTCACCATCAACGGTTCCAACATGACCGCACGTGTCAATCCGAAGACCGAAGCCCGCAACGGAAGCAAAGTCAAATTTGCAATCGATGTTGACAAGATCCATATCTTTGACAAAGAGACCGAGAAGACCATTACCAACTAATATCTGAATATATATAAGGCGCAGCCTGATTGAGTCAGGCTGCGCTTTTTTAAGCCGTCAATTCAGCCCCGGGTCTTCACTTTGTTTGAGCCGGCTCAGGGCAGCGTCCACCGGGTCTTCACTTTGTTTGGGCCGGCCCCGGGCAACGTCCACCGGGTTTATGCTCCGCTTCGGTGCCACAGGCACGCAGCACCGTTCAGCGCCCGCGGCAGGCGCTTGCACGCGAAAATATTATAGAATCATGCGTTTCAGGAAAGGAAGAAGATATGATATCGAACCAGATCATCAAGAATTCGATAGAAAAGCTGAAAGCAATCACCAAGATTGATTTCTCTGTCCGGAACATGGAGGGCTATGTTGTTGCCTCCACGGAACGGAACGAGGAACTTCCTATGGATACAGTGCAGCAGTTTGCTTCTTCTCCCGCGGACAGCCAGGAAGTACAGGGATTTCATTTTTTCAAAGTGACAGGGGAAGATGTGCCGGAATATATCCTGATCGCGCGCGGTGCCGGAGAAGACGTCCATATGATCGGACGCATCTGCGTCAGCCAGCTGCAGGATCTGATCGCGGCCTACAAAGAGCGCTTTGACAAGAATAATTTTATCCAGAATCTTCTTCTGGACAATCTTCTTCTGGTTGATATCTATAACCGGGCGAAAAAGCTTCATATTGAACCTCAGGAGAGACGAATTGTCTATATCATCGAGACCCGGCATGAGAAAGACAACGCCGCCATGGAGGTTGTGCGGAATATGTTCGCCGACGAGGAGGGCAACTTCATCACGGAGGTGGATGAGAAGAGTATTATCCTGGTACAGGGAATCCGTGAGAATACCAGCTATGAGGATATCGTCAATACAGCCAGGGAGATTCAGGATACCCTGAATACGGAAGCGATGACCGACGTAAGAGTAGCCTGCGGGACGATCGTCAGTGAGATCGCCCAGGTGTCGCGCTCCTATAAGGAAGCCAGGATGGCTCTGAATGTCGGAAAGATCTTCTATACCGCGAAGCGGATCCATATGTATAATACTCTGGGCATCGGCCGGCTGATCTACCAGCTTCCCGAAAACCTATGCAGGCTTTTTATCCGGGAGGTGTTCACAAAGCAGCAGCCGGATTCCTTCGATGAGGAGACCATCACGACGATCAACATGTTTTTTGACAATAACCTGAATGTATCCGAGACGGCCCGTCAGCTCTTTGTTCACCGGAATACGCTGGTATACCGCCTGGAGAAGCTGTACAAGGCGACCGGGCTGGATATAAGGGTATTCGATGACGCCCTGACCTTCAAGATCGCCCTGATGGTGGAAAGCTATCTGCGCTATCTGGAAGAAAATGAAGAATGACAGTTATTATTCACGACCACCGGGACAGCTGTTCCGGTTGTTAGAAACTACAAACCAGCTCTTCTGTATAGTTCTTTTTAACACAGGATTTAAATTGTTTCCGTCAGGAGCATAAGAGGCTCTTGACGGAACTCTTTCTTTGCAGTACATTACTCAGTACATATAATTATTTGAATATTTGCTTTTCTCTTATTCAGAGGTGGCGGAGGTACATAGGACCAGTGAAACCACGGCAACCCCGGAATCCGGAAGGTGCCAACCTGAGCGAGTAAACTCGAACAATAAGGGGATTTAATGAATGATTGAGTCCGCCTGCGTTTGCTGCGGGCTTTTTGATTCCTGTGAAAAAAAGAAAAGCAAAGTTGTCTGCGGGCCGTCTCTGCACGGCCGGAAGGAGATTATTTTGCCAACGGCTGCGCTTTTGCAGACCTGGCTGCAAAATAGTCATCCGGGACCTGTCGGGTCAAGATGCAAAACGTTGTTTAGGAGGAGAAGAGATGGATAAGCTTTTATTTACATCCGAGTCTGTTACGGAAGGACATCCGGATAAAGTCTGCGATGCGATCTCGGATGCGATTCTGGACGCTGTCGTAAGCCAGGATCCCATGAGCCGTGTCGCCTGTGAATGTGCGGCCTGCACCGGTTTTGTCGTAATCACAGGTGAGATTACAACAAAGGCCAATGTTGATTATCAGAAGATCGCCCGCGATACGATCCGTGAGATCGGATATGTCGGAAATGATATGGGCTTTGACGCAGACTCCTGCGCGGTATTTGTCGCGCTGGACAAGCAGTCGGAAGACATCGCGATGGGCGTCGACAAGGCGCTGGAAGCGAGAGAAAACCAGATGTCCGACGCGGAGATCGAGGCGATCGGAGCCGGCGACCAGGGTATGATGTTCGGCTACGCTTCCAATGAAACAGAAGACTATATGCCTTTCGCGATCTCACTTGCCCACAGGCTTACCCGCCAGCTGGCAAAGGTCCGCAAGGATGGTACTCTGAGCTATCTGAGACCTGACGGAAAGAGCCAGGTCTCCGTGGAGTATGAAAATGGCAGACCGATCCGTCTTGAGGCGGTGGTTCTTTCTACCCAGCACGATCCGGATGTGTCGCAGGAACAGATCCATGAGGATATCCGAAAGTATGTCTTTGACCCGGTTCTTCCGAAGGATATGGTGGATGAGAATACAAAATTCTTCATCAATCCGACAGGCCGTTTTGTAATCGGCGGTCCCCACGGTGACGCGGGCCTTACAGGCAGAAAGATCATCGTGGATACCTATGGCGGGGCAGCCAGACACGGCGGCGGAGCCTTCTCCGGCAAAGACTGCACGAAGGTTGACCGTTCCGCAGCTTACGCGGCCCGTTATGTGGCGAAGAACATCGTGGCTGCCGGCATCGCGGACCGCTGCGAGATTCAGCTTTCCTATGCGATCGGAGTCGCCCGGCCGACCTCCATCATGGTCGATACCTTCGGCACCGGCAAGATCGAGGACAGCAAGATTACCGAACTGATCCGTGAAAACTTCGATCTGCGTCCGGCGGGCATTATCCGCATGCTGGATCTGCGCCGTCCGATCTACCGTCAGACAGCTGCTTACGGACATTTCGGCCGCAACGATCTGGATCTTCCCTGGGAGAAAACGGATAAGGCGGAGATCCTGAAGAAATACCTGGCATAAAGATGTTGCTGTCACGGTCTGCGGCCTGATGTGCGGTTGGGCTGCGGATAGCAACATAAAGATACTATGGAAAGGGCTATGGACAGTTGCCATAGCTCTTTCTTTCTGTACGATAAAGCCCGAAAGCGGCTGCCCGGCCCGGTGAGCAAGCTGTGGGGTATTGTGATGAGCGAGGGCTGCGACGAAGGAAGCCCGGCCCCGGCGCCCGTGCTGTGAGATCTGACGGATTCAGGACATCCTGCCGGGATATGAAGGCAGGGGAAAGGCGAAAGCGGATGAGAATCGAATACGAAGATGATGAGATTATCGTTGTATATAAGGAAGCCGGTCTTCCGGTGCAGGCCGGCAGGACTTCACGGAAGGATCTTGTAAGCGAACTGAAGAATTATCTCGCCCTTTCAGGATCTGGCGGATCCGGGGAGGGCCGGGATGCGGACAGGGTACAGAGCCGGCAGGGGGAACCTTATCTCGGGATCATACACCGCCTCGACCAGCCGGTGGAAGGGCTTCTGGTTTTTGCTAAAACGCCGCGGGCCGCTGCTGAACTGAGCAGGCAGGTATCCGGAAAGTCGGATATGCGCAAGGTCTATCAGGCGGTCGTCACGCTGCCGGATGAAAAAGCCAGGGAACTGGCGCAGAAAGCTTCGCGGAAGGTCATCACTCTGACGGACTGGATTGTGAGGGAATACGGGACAAACAGTTCCCGGATCGCGGAGGAGGGAAGCAGGGACGCAAAGAAAGCGGAGCTCACCTTCCGGATCCTGAAAATGAATGAAGACCGGGCCCTGGCCGAGATCCATCTTCACACCGGACGCCATCATCAGATCCGGGTCCAGATGGCCCATGCCGGCATGCCTCTGGCCGGGGACCGCAAATACGGATCGTCTTCCGTAAAAGATATGGATTCCGATTCTGCCATGGAATCCGTAAAGGAGATGGAATCCGGAAAAGTGAAGGAATTCGTTAAAGAGAAGGAATTCGTTAAAGAGAAGGAAGCAGGCCGGGGAGAGGACAGGCTCTGCCTGTGCGCCTGTTTTCTGCAGTTCAGGCATCCTGTGACCGGAAAGAAGATGAAATTTGAGCTGGAGCCTTCTTTTGAACTGTAAGAGCTGCTCTGTTCATGGCATGTTCATAACCTGTCGGGCCTGCGCGTAAGAAGCCCCGCTCTTTTTGCAGTGCAGGAAGTTTAGTTGAACTCAATTTAAAAAGATGATATGATGAGCATTATTATGATTTGCAGTTAAATTCCGGAGAATGGCGGAATGGTGCGCGGGCGCACGGCAGATTCAGCTGCCGCCGGATGCCGGGAAATTATTTGGAGTGTGTTGTTTGCATGCAGCAGAAGAGAGAGGTTAAGGTTCTCCTGGCCGATAGTTTTAAAGAGCTTGTTATGCAAAAGCCGGTTGAGAAGATCACAATCAAGGAGATAACAGACCGGGCCGGCGTCATCAGGGTCACCTTCTATAATCATTTTCAGGATAAGTATGAACTTCTGGAGTGGATCTGCCGGGAGGAGATCGTCAGTCCGACCAGGGTGCTGCTTCAGAATAATATGCAGAGAGAAGCAGTCATGTTTCTTTTTACCGCCATCCTGAAGAATAAAGAGTTTTACAGTCATGTCGCGCGGCTGCAGGGGCAGAATTCGTTTTCCAGCATCATACACCAGCTGATCGCCGAATCCATAGAGGAATATCTGTCGCCCCGCTTTAAGGGGAAGAGCGGGAAATATCCCTGGCTGACGGGAAAATGGCTTGCGGATTATTATTCCCAGGACATGACCTTCATCCTGATGAGCTGGATCGGACAGGATATGAAAGTAGCGCCGGAGGATATGGTGGATATGTGTTCCTTTATCTCAAAGCACTCCATGATCGATCTTCCGAGAGAATTTTAATTCGTTTTCTACTATCTGTAGATATTATCAGAAAAATAGACACCATATCTGGAACAGAAGCGGCCAGGAAGCCGGAAACGCCTAAAATACAGGCTTTTTTCCGAAAAAAAGTGTTTGACAAACTGATACAACTTACCCTATAATAGGCTTTGCCGTTTCACGGAGGGATTATCTCTGAAGAATAAGGAACGGCGTCAGATCCGAATAATATGTTGGATTCAGGCTTGGAGAAGTACTCAAGAGGCTGAAGAGGCGCCCCTGCTAAGGGTGTAGGCCGGGAAACCGGCGCGAGGGTTCAAATCCCTCCTTCTCCGTTTAACATCTGAAAAAAGTTGTTGACAAAGCTGATTGAAGATGTTATAGTGTCATGGTCGCCGCGAGAACGGCGGACACAAACGGCCGAAAGGCCGGGACGAATCTTGATAACTGAACAGTGAAACAACCTTGAAGATTTCTTAAGTATTTATTCTTAAGGAACTGACCTTTAAAA